>Ga0326727_10003528_pt1 | contig 49738 bp, 51 predicted proteins | sample MB2enrmetagenome_FD_207643 | JGI IMG/M metagenome (GOLD analysis project Ga0326727, IMG submission 207643) | Lab enriched peat soil microbial communities from McLean, Ithaca, NY, United States - MB29MY | ecosystem: Environmental > Terrestrial > Soil > Wetlands > Peat | place: USA: New York... | reverse complement strand
ATAGTGGTTGACGTTCATTGGTGGGTTCTCCTGTTTGAGGTTTCTGAGCCGGCTCCGATAAGCCGGTCTCGGCATTGTACCCTTCAGGAGAACCCTTTTCCATCGCGGCCCTTATACATTCAAACAGGCTACGAAACCCCGAAACGACGGAACCGGGACAAGGATTGAGAACCGCGTTGGCGGCGGTGGTGATATCCTCGAAGCATGACTCCCCGCATCACAATCGAGCCAGGCAAACGGTCGGGCCAGCCGTGTATCCGCGGGCTGCGCATCACTGTGTGGGATGTGTTGAATTGGCTCGCTGTGGGCATGACCGAACAACAAATACTTGATGACTACCCGGAGTTGGCGCCTGACGATTTCCGGGCAGTCTACGAATTTGCCGCCAAGCTGGGTAGACGCGTGGCCCTGTGAAACTGCTATTCGACGAGAATCTCTCGCGCAAGCTCGTCGTTCGGCTCGCTGAGTTATACCCGGAGTCGGCTCATGTCGCGGAGGCCGGCCTCCTCGAAAGCCCGGATCGTGAGATTTGGGACTTTGCCAAGGCCAGGGGCTTCGTTATCGTGAGTACGGACTCCGACTTCTACGAATTAGCCACAACCATAGGGCCACCCCCCAAGGTCGTATGGCTGCGGCGCTGGACGCACCCAACCAGGGACGCCGAGCGGGTGCTGCGCCGCGAGGCGATCCGGATAACGGAATTCCTGGCCGATCCGGAACTTGGCGTCCTGGTCCTGGATCGCGATTGATGCGTCAGGGACGACTAAGCGCGGGAGCGGCCGGACGTCATCACAAAGGCACCGCCCAACTACCGCGCGGAATAATCCTTGAAATCGGCCAGCACCGCCTTTTCCATCTGCCGCGCCGCCTGAAACAGCCATCCGCGCGGCCGCTTCTTGAGATCCGCCAGAATCACGCGCGTCTTCAATGTTCCCAGGTGAATGTTGGCGGTTTCCCAACCCATGGATTCGAGCAGGCGCAGCGTGTCGTGCTCGGCGGGCAGCGAGGAGAGCTCGATGCGCGAACAATCCGGCGCCAGGCGGCGCACGATCCAGCGCTTTTGCAGGCGCACGAATGGGTCCGGACAGCGCACCGAGCGATCCAGGATTTCCTGGTAGTGGATGGGCGCCGTGCCCGTGCCTTCAGCCGCCCACACGCAAGCCGAGGGCGCCAGCGCCTTGGCCTCCCGCGCCACCGATCCGCCGCGCCATTGCGCCACAGCGACGTAACGCTCGCGGCCCAGGCTGCCCAGCCCGGCCACGCGATGCGAGATGCGCCATTCCAGGCGCTTCTCCGGCATCATCCGCTCAATCGCCTTGATGGCGCCGGCGGGCGGCTTCTTTTTCAGCTCGCCGAGGCCGAGCAGCTTTTCCCAGTACGCCTGCACGTCGTGCAGCCGGCTGGTGGCCATATGGCGCAGTGCCGTGTGATGCTCGGCCAGGGCGAACGGCTTCCCGCCCGCCGCCAGCGCCTCCGCATAACCCTTGAGGATGGCGCCGATGCCGGCCTTGGGATCGCAATCCATTTTCGCGAGAAGCGCACTGGTCGCCAAGCGCACCAGGTCGTGCGTGTAGGGCAGCGTCCAGGCTTCGTCGAAATCGTTGATGCCCCAAATGAGACGGCCTTCGATGTCGCGCCAGGAGCCGAAATTCTCCACGTGCAGATCGCCCACGGCCAGCGCCTTGGGCGCTTTCGCCAGGTCGGCGCAAACCTCCGGGAAAGTCTGCGCCCAGCGGTAGTAAGTGGCGCGCAGAAATGGGAATGGCTCAGCCCGCATTGCTTTGTGCTTGAGTTCGAGGTCCTCCGGAATGATCGTCAGATGCCGCTCCAGCCAGGTTTCGTAACGTTGGGTAGCCTTTTTGATGTTCATGGTGGTTCCTTATAAACTATCACTTCATTGGCGGTTCACGACACAAAGGCGGATCTTGCGTTACAACGTCGGGTAGAGTTTCAAGCTCCGGAGGAGCGTAAGAGAGTAGCCCACGGCGTAAGCCGTCGGGAAAAGACGGCCGAGCAGCTTAGCCCCGGGACGGGGCGTAAGATGTTTCCGCCGGCTGTGTTCCGCCCCGTTCCGGGGCTGAAAGGGCGTCCGGTTTCCTCACGGCACACGCCGTGGGCTACTTCCTTTCGCCCTCCGGGCTGAAGCGCATAACGAGGGTGCCTTGACGCCCGTACACTGGCAGATTCGCCTAGAGCCAGGGATCCGCCATCTTCGTGGCAGGTACCACCGCAAGCCGCCGGCCGCTGCCGGTGCTACCCTTGATCCATGCCCCGTCAAATCGGACCCGGGCGGCGTCTCAGTTCGCCTGCCGCCCTCATCGCCGCCGGTGTCGTCCTGGTGGTGCTCTTGCTGGGGGCGCGCACGGTCGCGTCTTATATCCTCGAAGCCGCATGGTGGAAGGAACTCGGCCAGTTCCACACCTGGCTGAGCCTGCTCACCTACAGCGTGGCGCCGGTGGCGGCCGCCACTCTGCTCGCCTTCTTCGTTCTTTGGGTCGCCCACGCCCGTGCCTTGAAATTCGCCGGCACGCGCCTCGGCGAACACCCGCTGTATGCCCGCCTGACCGCGCTCGCCGCGCTGGCGCTGGGCTATTTCATCGCCGCTTCTTCCATCGATACGTGGACCGTCATCCGCTTCGCCGGCTCGCGCGGCCTGGCGGCGCCGGCCAACGTCTGGCACGACGCCGTGTTCACGCAACCGCTCTCCTTCTATCTGTTCGACCTGCCGTTCTACGACCTGTTGCGCGGGTATGTCCTGGCGCTGGTGATTCTTTCGATCCTGGTTTACTGGGCCGCCGCGCGCGGCTGGCAGTTGCGCCACCGCTTTCCCGAGCTGGTCAATGCCCGCGAGATGGACGCCGGCTTCTTCAAGCTGGAAGGCGGCCTGGAGTCGCGGTTTCTGCGCGGCGCCGGCGTGGTGCTGTTGCTGGCCATGGTGGTGAAGTTCTATCTCGACCGTTACCAGATGGTCTATAACCAGCACGGCTCGTTCATGGTGGGCATCGATTGGGTGGACTTGCATGTCGGTCTCCCCATGCAATGGCTGCTCATCCTGGCCGCGCTCGCCGCCGCGGTGCTGGTGTGGATGGGACGCTGGATGAAGGCTGCATTGATGGCCATCGCGTTGATTCTGGCCTTCGCCATCCCGCGCATCGTCAGCGCCGTTTACGTGGCGCCCAACGAGATTTCGCTCGAGCGGCCCTACATCCAGACGCATATTCACGCCACGCGGACCGCCTACGGCCTGGATCAGAACGTGCACGAAGTGGAGTTTCATGTGCAGTCGGACGCGATCATCAATATCGCGCAAAACCAGGCCACGCTCGACAACGTGCGGCTGTGGGACTGGCACGCGTTTCACGACACCATCACCCAGATCCAGGCGTTGCGTCCTTATTACGTTTTCAAGGATACCGACATCGATCGCTACACCATCGATGGCCGTTACCGCCAGGTGCTGCTGTCACCGCGCGAGCTCGACGTCAATCAGTTGCCCAACGTACACCAGAGCTGGATCAACCCGGAGATCATTTACACCCACGGCTACGGCCTGGTGATGGCCCCGGTCAGCCAGATCACGCCCGACGGCATGCCGGTGCTGCTGATTCAGGATGCGCCCCCGCGCATCGCGACTCCCAGCCTGAAGATCACGCGGCCGGAACTGTACTACGGCGAAGTCACTCACGAACCAGTGTTCGTCAACACCGCGCAGGAGGAGTTCAACTATCCGTCCGGCGCCGACAACGTGCGCAGCCACTATGAAGGCAAGGGCGGCTTTCCGATCTCCTCGTTCCCGATGCGCCTCGCCGCGGCGCTGGTGGAGGGCGAGCCCAACATCCTGCTGACCGACTATCTCACTGCCAACAGCCGCATGATGATCCGGCGCAAAGTGCGCGACCGGCTCCACGAGCTGGCCGGTTTCCTCGAATGGGACTCCGATCCTTACCTGGTGATCACCGATGCCGGCCGCCTGGTGTGGATCGTGGATGGCTACACCACCTCCGACGCGCACCCGTATTCGCGCGCCGTGGAAGCCGGAGATATCGGCACCGTCAACTACATCCGCAACGCGGTCAAAGCCACGGTGGACGCCTACGACGGCGAAACGCACCTCTACATTTTCGCGCCCGGCGATCCCATCATCGGCTCCTACCAGCGCCTTTTCCCGAACCTCTTTTTGCCCGCCTCCGCCATGCCGGCCGATCTGCGTGCCCACGCCCGCTATCCGGAAACGCTCTTCAAGGTTCAGGCGGAGATTTACCGCACGTACCACATGCTCGATCCGCAGTCGTTCTATAACAAGGAAGATTTGTGGGACCTGGCGCGGCGCGTCACCGGCCAGGCCGAGGGCGCGGAAGCGGTTTCCCCCACTTACGTGGTGGCCTCGCTGCCGGGCGAAACCAAGGCGGAGTTTCTGCTGCTGACGCCGTTCACGCCGCGCAACAAGGACAACATGATCGGCCTGATGGTGGCGCGTTGCGACGGCCCCAACCTGGGCAACGTGGTGGTGTTGCTGCTTTCCAAGCAGAAACTGATCTACGGGCCGATGCAGATCGACTCGCGCATCAACTCGGATGGGACCATCTCGAAGGACCTCACGCTGTGGAATCAGCAGGGCTCGCAGGTGATCCGCAGCCAGACGCTGGTGCTCCCTGTCGGCAATACGTTTCTCTACGTGGACCCGATTTACATCCAGGCCACCGAAGCCCGCATGCCGCAGTTGAAGAAAATCGTGCTGGCCGTCGGCGACCGGTTGATTTACGCGGATACCTACGATGAGGCGCTGTCGCAGCTTTCGCAAGGCGGGCAACAGCTCGTCGCGCAGGCCGCGGCGCAACCAGCGGCAGGGGCGCAAGCGCCGGCGCAAGCCGCCGTTCCCGATCCGCGGCTGGCGCGCGTCCGCGAGCATCTCCGGCGCTATCGCGAGTTGGCCGGCAGTGGCAAGTGGGCCGAAGCCGGCAAGGAACTGGAGGCCATCGAAGCCGAAGTGGGCAAGTAGCAAGGTAGGATAGACGATCGGTTTTTGTCGTCTGTCAGGGTTTCGTTTTGGCGAGGCATGACAGACCACGAAAGGCGATGGTCTGTCTTACCTATGCCCCCGCCGCTCCGGCGGCCAGTTGCGCCTCGGCTTGCTCGGGCGTTTCGTATCGCACCAGAAAGCCCTCTACCCCGGCCACCTGGAACAGCGTCCGGATGCGGCTGGAAACGCCCGTCAGCGCGTAGCGGTGGCCTTCCCGCTGGCAGGAAACATGGAAGCCCAGCAGTGCACCGAGCGCCGCCGAATCCATATACGGCACGCCACCGAGATCGATGATCGTGACGGCGGCCGCCCCTTCGCGTACAATGTTTTGGAAATCGAACATCGTGGTAAGGGTGAAGGGTCCCGTCAGGCGGAGTATTCGCACGCCCTGCCTGGCGCCCGTGCCGATTTCGATCTGCAGTTCTTCCATGGTGGGCAGTGTACTATGGCGTCGGGCGCGCTTCAACCGAAATAGTGTTACAACCATGAAACATTCCGCTTCAACTGTTGCGAGGGTGGTGACGCCCCCCGGCGATCTCTGGCTGGCGCAGCGCGTGGAAGCTCTGCTCCGCCGATTGCCGCCCGCGGCCGGGGCCCCGGTTTCGATTGTGCCCGTGCCGGAATTGCGCGACCGGCACGGCGCGGCGCACGCCGGTTCGTTTCTGCGGCAGCGGCACATGCTGATTGCCTGCACGCGCGCCGAGTTTCCGCGCGTGTTCGTGCATGAGTGGTTTCATTTCGTCTGGCTGCGGGCCGGCAATCCGCTGCGCCGCGATTTCGAAGCGCTGCTGGCCGCCGAGCGCCGCGCCGGCGCGCGCGGCGAATTGGGCTGGTCGGCCGAATGGCGCAAGCGGGCGCTCACGGCGCAAGAGGTGCGCGTCCGCTCGAGGCGCTGGCGCGAATACTGTTGTGAAAGCTTCTGCGATACCGCCGCGTGGCTGTACGCGGGCGCGGCGAAACACGCCGAGTTCACCCTCGCGCCCCGTTTCCGCCGCCGCCGCCAAGCCTGGTTCGCGCAAAACATCGCCGGCAAACGATTGTCGATATAATTGAAAGTGAGGTGGGGCAGGTCCCCGACCTGCCAACTCGACTTAGGAAACCACGTGTCCGCCTTCCGTTTTTCCGCCATCTTGAGCACCGCCATGGCGCTGGGACTGTCCGCCGCCGGTTGCGGCGGCACCGTCGAGGTCAAGGCCGCCACGCTCAAGCCCGAGAAGGAGCGCAAGACCGCGCCCGATTTCGCGCTCAAGGACGGCGACGGCAAGCTGGTGCACCTCTCCGATTACCGCGGCAAAGTGGTGATCCTCGATTTCTGGGCCACCTGGTGCGATCCCTGCCGCATCGAAATTCCCTGGTTCATGGATCTCCAGCGGAAGAACAAGGACCGCGGATTTGAGGTGCTCGGCGTGGCCATGGATGACGAGGGCTGGGAAGTGGTGAAGCCGTTCCTGGCCGAGCTGGGCGTCAATTACCGCGTGATGGTCGGCGACGATCTCACCGCCCAGATGTACGGCGGCGTGGACGCGCTGCCCACCACGTTCCTGATCGATAAAACCGGCAAGATCGCGGCGGTTCACGTGGGACTGGCCAGCAGGAAGGACTTTGAAGATGGTGTCGAACAGCTTTTGCAGGCTCCCGCGACGGTGGCTTCCGCTGGCGCTGGCGAGCCTGTGGTCTCTCTCGGCCCAAAGTAGCGGCCATTTGAAAGTGGGCGAACCCGCCAAAGTGGCGGGCGCGCGCGGCGCCACCGTCGAGGCCAAGATCCCCGTCACGGTGGACCCGGGCTTTCACGTCAACAGCAACCATCCTACCGACGAATACCTCATCCCCTTGAAGCTGACCTGGACTTCGCTGGGCGCGCTCGTTGGCGGCGAGGTCGCTTACCCGCCGCCCACCATGGAGAAATACGAATTCGCCGAGAAGCCGCTCTCCGTTTTCTCCGGCGCCTTTTCTTTGACGGCGAGCTTCAAAGTCGCCGCCAACGCTCCGCCCGGCCCCGGCGTGGCCACCGGCAAGCTGCGCTATCAGGCGTGCAATTCGAACACCTGCTTCGCGCCGAAAACCGCGGACGTGAACGTGCCGTACCAGGTGCAATAAGCCTGAGTTCCGAAGTCCAAGGCTTCGTGTCAGGGCACGGCTTCAGCCGTGCCGTACCAAGACACGGACGTGGCTTTAGCCCCTGTGTTTTCGGCGTATTGAGAAGGGCCTGCGCGCTCGGCCCCGCCCAGGGGCTAAAGCCCAACAAAAAACCACCGTCTCGGCACGGCTGAAGCCGTGCCCTGATACGAAGCTTTTTGTTTCAAAGCGCTAGCCCTTGGGAATTCGGCCCCGCCGCGGTCGACTTCGGAATTCGGGATAAAACGTAACCGGCGGGCTGCTCGCCACTGCCAACCGGCTACCGGTGCGGCGGCGCAATCGCGCGCAGCCTTACGCCGGCGGCTCGGCCATAGGGCACGTCATCGAGTCGCAGAATGCCGGCCGGGTCGGCCGCGGCCTCATACATTTCTTCGTCGTCGACTTCCACCAGGTAGGGGCGGCGGGGCTCGAGGCCAACCACGAACACCGGCTGCGCATCTTCGAGCCTCAAACTCCATTGGCCGCGTTGCCCCCGATCCGGGCCGGCGAAGCAGATGGCGGCTGCGTCCAGCAACAGCGGCTCGCGGGCGCCACGCGGGTCGAGCGTGGTGACCCGGCCATCGCGAAACCACTCGATGGCGCCGTCGAAAAGCCCAAACCATTCGGCGTCGTCTTCCCAACTGGAGCGCACGTACAAGCGGCCCAAGACGGGATTGTAGTAGACCAGCGGCACCTGATAGTAGCTGAGGCCGGGCTGATACGGGTTGGCCCAGAGAAATTCGTACGGCGCGCCGAGCGGCGTGCGCAGTTGGAATCGGTCGTGCATCAGCCAGCCTTGCAGCACTTGCGTGGAGGGCGCGTTGACGTCGAAGGCGACCATGGCGAGTTCGGCGGCGCGCGAGAAAACCGCGGCATCGAGATCGGGCTCGCCGGCGCGGCGCGTGGCGCCCAGGTAAATGTCGCCCTCCGCCATGTGGTACGGCGCCGGATAGTAGCTCATCAGGTGCTCGATGGGGAACCCCGCGAAGTAGGCGGGCGCGGCCTCGCGCAGATCCAGGCGGGCCGAGTCGGCGAGCGCGTGCAGCAGTTCCATCAGCGCATAGGCATCCTCACGCGGGACCACCGCGCGGCCGGCGGCCAGCGCCGGCGCCAGCTTGCCCTCCCACCAGGAGTGAACGTCGCGATCCAATTCCTGCCGCGGCAGGTCCGGCGCGGCGACCGGCGCCTCGTCGAACAGCGCGACCGCGGCCAGCACGCGCGAGCGCACGCCGGGGATGGATTCCAGAGCCGTGGTTTCGCCCGTGCGCCGCGCGATGCGGGACGCCAGTTGCTCGCGTTCGGCCGCTGTCAGCAGGTCCTGGCACCAGTCGTAGACCAGGGCCATCTGGCGCAGGTCGGAGGCGGAGAGCGCCCACTCGACGGCGCGGCGCCCGGCGGCACGAGCGCCGGAGACCTGATAGTAGAGGGCCTGGGCGAAACCCGGCTCGGGCAGCGGAGCGTTGCCGGAAACGAGCGCCTCGAACTGCTGCCAGCGCATCGAGTGGCGTTCGCGTTCGCGGCGCAGCAGGCGCAGCCGCCCGGCCCGCAGGAAGAGGCGCGGGTGGTCGCCCGATACCACCACCGGGTCGGCCGCGCCGGAGGATCGTGCCCAACCGGCTGCGAGCGCCAGCGCGAGAATCGGAATGCCGAGCGCAACGGGCCGCATCACTTGAGATTGTGTCATAGCGACACAGCGCCCGCCCAAGGTGTCCCACCCGCCTGCCGGCCGGACCGAAAAAATATTCCGATTAAAAGGGGTTACGGCATTTGACACGCGGGCATCCGATTGCTACACGTAGTGTGAATTGGCGAAGTAACTTTTTTAACCTGCCCTCTGCAGCAACAGGCAGGCGGAAGAAGAGTGAGCCAACGGGACAGCGTGCTTGCGGGAGCCGGTGTTTGTGGTAGGCTTTGCTCACTATTCTTCCCTTGTTGGTTGCCGCAGAGGGGTTTTTTTGTCGAACGGTCTTATAGTCTCTCCGGGGGATCCAAGGTTGCGGTAGTTGTCTGGCATTTCTGGTAAGGAAGAATAGGACGCGGACCTGGCCAGAAATGGGCCGTGTTGCGGTCGTAACCAGCCAGCCCGACGCCGGATCCCAGCCCAACTTGGGCGAGCCGCATCGGATGAAGCCTTGCAGGTCTTTAAGGGCGATGTCCGGTGCGGTTTTTCTTTGTAACGGTGGGGCAGGCGCTTCCGCCTGCCAACCGTTTTGCCCGAACGGTCCCCGAATTGCACGTCTTGCCCCGAATTGCCGCGCGTCTCATCTCTCCTGAGAAAACTCATGGCATTGATGTGCCTGGCGTGTGCCGCCGCGGCACAGGCGCCCCGCATCGGCGACATCAACTATTACGGATTGCGCAAGGTGACCGCCGAGAAGATCCAGGCAGTGACGCGTCTCCGAAAAGGCGGGACGCTGACGTCGTCGAAAGGCGATATCGAGGACCAGATCGACAAGATTTCCGGCGTGGTGCTGGTGCGCGTGGAGGCGCTGTGCTGCGAGGGCACCTCGGTGGACCTCTTCATCGGCATTGAGGAAAAAGGCGCGCCGCACCCCGCCTTCCACTCCCCGCCCGGCGGCAATGCCACGCTGCCGCAGGAACTGCTGGACACTTACGCGAGCTTCCTCACCGCCGTGGCACGCGCCGCGGCGCGCGGCAACACCACCGAGGATTTCACGGCGGGCTATTCGATGATGGACGACCCGGAAGCGCGCTCGTACCAGCCCCGTTTTCTCACTTTCGCGGCGGACCACTTCGACTGGCTGCGCGACGTGCTGCGCAACTCCGCCGATGCGAGCCAGCGCGCGGTGGCGGCGGCGGTGATCGGCTATGGCGCCGACAAGCAGCAGGCCACCGGCGAATTGCAGTACGCGATCGGCGACCCGGACGGCGCCGTCCGCTCCAATGCCATGCGCGCCCTGGCGGCGATCGCCGTCTATGCCGGCAAGCAGCCCGACCGGAATATCCGCATCGCGCCGACGTGGCTGGTGGACATGCTGCATTCGATCGTGCTGGAGGACCGCCTGCAAGCCACGCGCGCGCTGGTGGTGCTCACCGATTCGCCCAACGCGGGTGCGCTCGACCTAATTCGCGAGCGAGCTCTCGATTCGCTCAAGGAAATGGCCCGCTGGACCACGCTGCGCTACGCGCTGCCGGCCTATCTGCTGCTGGGCCGCGTGGCCGGAATGCCCGACAGCGAGATCCACGCGCAGTGGGAGAATGGCGATCGCGAAAGCGTGATCGAAAAAGCGCTCGCCCTTGATCCCGGAAAGCGCGCTCGCCAGTAGCCTCTCTGGCAACCCAGGGTTCCGGACCGGGGTGTGCTACTCTAATACTTCTAAACACCATTCCAGGAGTTTTTTCATGTCACTTCGGATGGGCCTGGGGCCGGTAGCGGCCTGCGCGGCCCTCTTCGCTCTTGCTCCGCTCTCTTCTGCGCAGCCCAAGATTGCAACGGTCAACCTGCAAAAAGCCGTCTTCGCCACGGCCGACATCCAGAAGGCCAGCGCCGAGATGGAAGCGCGGTACAAACCGCGCGCGGACAAGTTGCGGCAGGCGCAGGAACAGATGGCGCAAATTCAGCAACGGCTGGAGCAGGGTTCCGGCCAAATGACGCCGCAGGCCGAAAATGAATTGCGGGCGCAAGGAACCAGGCTGCAGAAAGAGGCGCAGCGCATGCAGGAGGACTTGCAGGCCGACGTGCAGGCCGACCGCCAGGAGATCCTGACCAAAGCCAGCCAGCGCATGACGGACGTCATCAAGAAACTCGCCGAGGATAAGGGCGTCGACCTGGTGATCGAGGAGCAGTCCATTCTTTACTACTTCAAGCCCGCCATGGATCTCACCGCCGAAGCTACCGTGGCGTATGACAAAGCTCACCCGGTGGCGGCCGCGCCGGTAGGCAAGTAACTCGAGGTTCCGAGGAGGAGAATGGGCGGCTATCTCGACCAGTACGGCGCCGGCGATGAACGCCGCGGCAAGCGGATCAAGACGGGGCTTTTCATCTTGCTGGCGGTTGTCGCAGTGACACTCGTTGGCTGCCTGGTCGACTTCCTTTTTATTCCTAGCGCCGCTGAGCGGCAGGCGCGGGCTTTTCTGGACGATCTTCACGCGGGCCAATACCAGCAGGCCTACGTTTTATGGGGATGCACCGCCGCGCAGCCGTGCAGCGCGTATCCTTTTGAGGAGTTTCTGAAAGACTGGGGACCGGAAGCCATGCCGCCGGGCGAGTTCCAGGTGCTCAACGGCGAATCTTGCGGTTCGGGAACCATTGTCGATGTCGATGCCGGCAAGGCTGGCGACAAGCGGCTGTGGGTGGAAAGCGGAACGCGCGCGCTCGGCTTTCCGCCGGCCAGCGAGTGCTCGCGCCGCAACCGCGTTTACGATTTCTTCCGCGACCTGAAATACCGCCTGCACGGGCATACCTATCTTCGCGGGCCGCAGTCATGAGGGCGCCGGCGGCCGTGCCGTTCGCGCCCGGGGAGCGCTGATGGACGAGCGAGCCTATTACACCGAGAGTCAGGCCACCAAGCCTGCGACCTTGAACTGCCCGTACTGCCGCAGCGCCGAGTCGTACGATCTGCACTGGATCGTGCGCAAAAAGAAGGACCGCCTGCCGCCCGGCGGCGACGAGCGCGACCGCGCCAAGTTCGCCAAAGCGCAGAGCTACATGGTGCTGCTCGACGACAAGGTGGCCTGCAAGAACCTGCGCTGCCGCAAACGCTTTGACATTTCCGGCGTCAAGACCATGGCGTTCTTGTAGACTCCGAGCCGGGGGCGCGGGGGCCCGGTAATGTGAACCAGGAGAGGTTTACGCATGCTGCAGGTCGAATGGCGCGAGGAGTATAGCGTTGGCGTTCCGGAGCTGGATGCCCAGCACCGCCGCATGATCGAGCTTCTCGCCGGGCTGGTCAAGTTCACCAATTCCGGTGGAGTGGTGGATCCGTTCACGGCGCTAGCGGAAGTAAACCGGTATGCGGAAGAGCATCTGCAACAGGAAGAGATGATCCTCAGCGTGCGAGGCTACCCGGAGTACGCCCGGCACAAGGCCGAGCATGACGACTACCGGAAAAAGGCCGCTGCTTTGCAGGCTCGGGCGCATAAACGGGACTTCGGCACCGAGATCACCAAGTTCCTGGTCGAATGGTGGAAGACGCATATCCTCAACAGCGACCAGCAGTACGCACGCTTCTTCCGCAGCCAAGGGCCGAACCCAAGGTAAGGCCTGCGTCTAAATGGTCCGCGACGGTCACTCAGTGGTCGATCATTGCCGACGGAATCGGCCCACCGGGTTTGACCGCGATCACTGCATCCGGGTGTTTGCCCATGTAAACACGCGGCGACAAACCAGGCGTGAGTGTCCGCCTCATCCATCGTGATCGATTGCACCGAAGCTCGGATTACCGCCCACACTATGGCGAAGAGAGCGGTTAGTATCAACAGCCATCTCTGAATTACACGTAGGTCTAAAGCCTTCATCGAAAATGAGCACTCCACGATGGAGAGCGGCGCGGCGAGTGCGCCAACGGAGCCGCGACCAAAGGGAGCGGTCGTCTGGAAGACGAATGCGCAGCCACTCCATCGCCCTGCTCGTCAAACTGTACATGGCCTGACCGCTCCCTATGGTCGCGGCTCCGTTTGGAACCGAAGACTTGCGCGCGGCTGCCTGGTCTGATCACTTTCCCGCACCAACATACTCGCGATACGCTTGCTCGGCTTCGGCGTCGGGGGCGTGTGGGTGATCGAGGTATACTCCTAACCAGCGGCGGGCGCGGGTGAACTCGCGAATCTTGGCGAAGGTCTGCGCGAGGCTGCGGGCGCAGAGGGGACGGCCGGGCTCGCGTTCGAGGTGCAGGCCGCACTCGTCTTCCATCTGGCTGAAGACTTCCATCGGATTGAGCGGCGTCACCCCGGCGGGCGGATGCCGCATCCACACCAACGCCTGGGCGTCGCGATACACCAGCTTCCATTCGCTTTGGGTGGTAGTGGCTATCGCGGGAGCCAGCAGATACACGGTGCCGGTCGCATACTCGAACGTGTTCATGACGATCACGTTGACGCCGTACCGATCGAGTAACTGCGCAGCGTTTTTGCCGCCCGCGTTGTCGTGATTGTAGAGGATACGAGCGTAATCGTCGAATACCTGGTCGCTCAGCGCGCGGCCATCGATAAAGACGCGCTCGCGCGGCCAGAGCCGCCACATCAGATAGCCGCCGTATTCGTAAGTATTGAACATGCGGTCAGTGACCTGGTGCGACGAGAGGAAGTCGGCCGCGCCCGCCGGGTAACGCCATTCGGCCGCGCGCAGCTCGAAGAAATCGCCGCCCACCGTTCCCCAGACGATACCGACAGCCAACGCAGCCGCCGCGACCCAGCCGGCCAATGCGGGCAGCGCTTGTTTCCACGGCAGATAACTCGCCAGAAAAACCGGCGCGAAAAAGCCGATGAAGATAGTGTTCCGTTCGGCGGTGAACGCGGCTGCGGAAAAGGCGGCCAGCAGCAGCCAGTCGCTGACCCGAACCGTGCGCCGCGCCCACCCCATCGCGCCTACCGCGGCGGCCAGCAGCAAGGCAAACAGGGGCGGAGGCCACAGTGCCGGCCGCGCCCACTCGAGCAGGTAAGATTGCATCGCGCTGGATCGATACAACAACAGAACCTGCACCGCGCGGAAGCCGTTCGGATTGATTCCCGAAGCTAACACCGCCGCAGCGGACCATAGCCACAGGGCGCGCTCCTCCGCTAAACGCCTGTGCCGCAAGCGGGCCACCAGCGCCTCAACAGAGTACGCCGCCAGCACCACCCAGCCCAGGAAGAATCCGCCGTGGCAATTGGCCCAAATCAAAAACAAAGGCGGCAGCAGCCACAGCCGCCGGCGCGACTCCAGAAGCACCACCGTTAAAGCGAGGAACAAGTAAGTGAAGAGCTGTGGCCGGTCGAGCGCGAATGGAACCGCGACGGCTGCTGCGGCGAGACCGGCCATCCAGCCACGGTCCGGCACGCCCGAACGCCGCCACGCCAGCAGGCCGGCCAGGCCGCAAAACCCCGCCAGCAGCAGCGCGCGCAACATCACGATGCCGGGAAAGCCGGCAGCGCGGTGAGCCCCATAGAAGAGCGCCTGCGCCAGCCACTCATGAGTCAGGTTGAATCGCCGCACGGCGCCCTCGCCCGGGTACGCCGATGGAGCCGCGGCCGTGGTGTATGCGAACGGGTCGGGAACCGGCAGCGAGCGTGTTTCCACGATGTACTGGCCGGTGCGCAGATGCCACCAGAAATCGGAATCGCGAATCTCCGGCGATAGCAGGCCCAGGCACAGCACGGCGGACAGCACCGCCAGCAACAATCCCAGGCGGCGCGGAGCATGCGCACGCGCCGGCAAAACGGGCGCTGGTTGAACGCGCTTCCGGGTCCGCGGTTGAGTCACGAACCCCCATCATACATGGCCGCGCGCCGACAGGCTTGGCAGGCGAACAAGTGGCGAAATCGCAAATGTTTGTTCCGCCGACTAAGCATTTGCTAAAATAGGACTTACCCCGCAACAGGAGCCAACTTGCCAGACCAGGAACCACCACCTCAGGGGCCGCCTTCGCCGCCATCCGGCGGGACGCTGCCTTTGCCCGGAACGCCGGGCGGCGACGGCAACAAAAACCTTGTTCCGATCAACATCGAAGAGGAGATGCGGCGCAGCTACCTGGATTACGCCATGAGCGTGATCGTGGGCCGCGCGCTGCCGGACATTCGCGACGGCTTGAAGCCGGTGCACCGGCGCATTCTTTATTCGATGCAGCAGATGGGCCTGGCGCCCAATAAGGCGACGCGCAAGTGCGCCCGCATCGTGGGCGATTGCATGGGCAAGTACCATCCCCACGGCGACATGGCCATCTACGATGCCCTGGTCCGCATGGCGCAGGATTTCTCCATGCGCTATCCGCTGGTCGATGGGCAGGGCAACTTCGGCTCGGTGGATGGGAATCCGCCGGCGGCCTCCCGGTACACCGAAGCGCGCCTGTCGTGGGTGGCCACCGCGGTGCTCGAAGACATCGACAAGGAAACCGTCGATTTCAAACCCAACTACGACGAGAGCGAGCAAGAGCCCGAAGTGCTGCCGGCGCGCGTGCCGAACCTGCTGATTAATGGTTCGTCCGGAATTGCGGTCGGCATGGCTACCAACATTCCTCCGCACAACCTGACCGAAGTGGTGAATGCGGCGATCCAGTTGGTGCAGCATCCCGACACGCCGCTTTCGAAGATCCTCGAAATGGTGCCGGGACCGGACTTCCCGACCGGTGGATTCATCCTTGGCCGGCAGGGAATCATCGACGCGTATACCAAGGGCCGCGGCCAGCTCAAGCTGCGCGCCAAGGCCGCCATCGAGCGGGTGGGTAAGGACAAAGAGCAGATCGTGGTCACTGAGATTCCCTACCAGGTGAACGTGTCGAGGTTGATAGAACAGATCGTCTCGGCGGTCAACGAGAAGCGCATCGAAGGTGTAGCGGATGTGCTCGATCACAGCGACCGCGACGGCATGAGAATCGCCATCGAGCTGAAGCGCGGCGAGCAGGCCGAGGTGGTGCTCAACAACCTCTACAAGCACACCCAACTGCAAACCGGCTTCGGCATCATCATGCTCTCCATCGTCAATGGCCAGCCGCGCGAGCTGGGCCTGGTGGAGATTCTCAAGTGCTTCATCGACCATCGCGTGAACGTGGTGCGGCGGCGCACCGAGTACGAACTGCGCAAGGCGCGCGAGCGGGAGCATATTTTGCTGGGCTTCCAGAAGGCGCTCGACAACCTGGACGAGGTCATCAAGCTGATCCGCGCCTCCAAGGCGCCGCGCGAGGCGCGCGATTCGCTGATCGCGCGTTTCGAGTTCACCGAGCGGCAGGCGCAGGCCATCATCGAAATGCAGCTCCAGCGCCTGACCGGCATGGAGCGGCAGAAGATCCTCGATGAGCTGGCCGAGCTCCAGCGCCGCATCGCCGAATACCTCGAAATTCTGGGGTCCGACAAAGTGCTGCGCGATCTGATCGTCAAGGAATTGAAGGAAGTTCAGAAGGAATACGGCGACGAGCGGCGCACCGAAATCATCGACGACGCGGGCGAGATCCGTCTGGAGGACCTGGTGGCCGTGGAAGACACGGCGGTCACGGTGACGCGCGGCGGCTACCTGAAACGCACTTCCGTCGATACTTACCGCCGGCAGACGCGCGGCGGCAAGGGGCGCATCGGCATGGGCACGCGAACGGAAGACTTCGTCGAGCACCTGATCATCGCCTCCACCCACGCCTACCTATTGATCTTCACCACGCGCGGGCGCGTGTATTGGCTGAAGGCCTACGAGATCCCCGACGCCACCACCACCGGCAAGGGCAAGCATATATCCAACCTCATCAGCCTGCAACCGGATGAAACCCCGAAGGCATTTCTGGCGGTGGCGGACTTTGTGCCCGACCAGTTCATCGTAATGGTGACGCGTCACGGCGTGATCAAGAAATCCGAGCTGACCGAGTTCGACAACCCCATGTCGCGCGGCATCATCGCGGTCTCGCTCGACGAAGGCGATGAGCTGATCGGCGCCAAGATCACCAACGGCGGCAACTACATTTTCCTGGGTTCGCACCAGGGGCAGGCCATCCGCTTCGCCGAAAGCCAGGTGCGCGCCATGGGCCGGACGGCGCGCGGCGTGCGCGCCATGGATCTGCCCGAGGGCGATTTCCTGGTGGGCATGGAAGTGGTCGACGAGGAAGGCTTGATTCTCTCGATTGCCGAACACGGCTTCGGCAAGCGGACGAAGCTGGAGGCTTACCGGTTGACCAGGCGCGGCGGCAAGGGCGTGATCAACATGAAGACCACCAACAAAACCGGCAAGGTGGTCGCCGTGCTTTCGGTGAACGAAGATACCGACCTGATGATCGTCAGCCAGAATGGCAAAATCATTCGCATAGAGTCTTCGACGATACGGCAAGTGGGCCGGTCGTCGCAGGGCGTGCGCCTGGTGAGCCTCGAAGAAGGCGACAAAGTCGCCGCCGCGAGTGTGATCCCCGATACGGAAAACGGCAACGGCGGCACGCAGGAACTGCTGCCAGTCCAGTAGACTAGAATCGGAGCCGCGACCAGAGGGAGCGGTCACCGCCGATGGAGCCAGTTGTCTCATGACCGATCCCGAAGACTTCGTGCTGAAAGTGGGGCAGGCGCTTCCGCCTGCCAACTGCCGCTAACTAATATGGCCGCCCTAGTAGAATTAACCAGTCCGGCGCGCTTGCGGGAAAAGGAAGAGCGGCTCTTCGAAATCCTGCGCGGCATGGGCCGCATGCTGGTGGCTTTTTCCGGTGGCACCGATTCGGCTTATCTGGCGTGGGCGGCGCACCGCGCGGTGGGCGCCGGAGCGCTCGCCATCACCGCCGATTCCGCCTCCATTCCGGAATCGCATAAGCGTGATGCCGAAGCGTTCGTAGCGCAATTCGGCATCGCCCACGAATACATCGAGACCCGCGAGTTCGACAACCCCGATTACACGCGCAACAATCCCGACCGCTGCTTCCACTGCAAGGACGAACTCTTTACGCGACTGGAACAAGTGGGCCGCGAGCGCGGCTTCGAGCACATCGTTTATGGCGTGAACGTGGACGACCTGGGCGATTACCGCCCCGGCCAAACCGCCGCTACTCAGCACCGCGTGTCAGCGCCGCTCGCCGACGCGGGCCTTTCCAAAGCCGACATCCGCGAACTCTCGCGCGTGGCCGGCCTGCCGACGTGGGACCGGCCGGCCTCCGCGTGTCTTAGCTCGCGCATCCCGTACGGGACGCCGGTGACGATCGAGACGGTCAAGACAATCGAGACCGGCGAGGAGCGGATCAAAGCGCTAGGCTTCCGCCAGTTTCGCGTGCGCTTCCATGGCGACGTGGTGCGCGTGGAAATCGCGCGCGAGGAGATGCCGAAGGCGTTGACGATGGAGATGGCGGCCCGCCTCACCGAAATCTTCAAGTCGCTCGGCTTCCGCTACGTCACGCTGGACCTGGAAGGCTATCGGCAAGGCTCTCTCAACGAAGTGCTGAACCTGAAGAAGTAGCATGGGTGGGCGGGGCATTCACCCGTATTACTAAGCTTCAGATTCCCCGCGGCCTGCGACGATTTTCCCAATGGTCGCGCGAGCCTTGCATTGCGGGGCAGGTTGATAACGTCCCCGACCTGCCAATGCCCGCTTGGTCCAGCCGCATCGGAGTCGCGACCGTTAGGGAGCGGTTGGGCCGCAGAGCAGAGCGCTGATCCTCTCGCCCAGCAGGGGCTCTTGTATGCTGGAAGTTCGGATTGAGCGATCCCATTCACATTATCGGCGCTGGCCTGGCGGGCTGCGAGGCGGCTTGGCAGATTGCGCGCCGCGGTTTGCGGTGCACGCTGCACGAGATGCGGCCGGCGCGGCCCACCGCCGCGCACCAGACCGACCGGCTGGCGGAACTGGTGTGCAGCAACTCGCTCAAGTCGGAGACCGAGTCCACCGCGCCGTGGCTGCTCAAGCAAGAACTGCGGCGGCTCGGCTCGCTGCTGCTCGAAGCGGCGGCCCGCACCCGCGTTCCAGGCGGGCAGGCGCTCACCGTGGATAGGGGCGCCTTCGCGAACGAGGTGACAGCGGCCATCGCGGCCGAGCCGCTGATCGATGTGCGCCGCGAGGAAGTAACCGCGATTCCGCCGGAGCCGATCGTCATCGTCGCCACCGGCCCGCTGACCAGCGACGGGCTGGCGAAAGACATCGCGCGCCTGACCGGCTCCAAGCGGCTGTTCTTCTACGATGCCATCAGCCCGATTGTCGACGCCGATTCGGTGGACACGCGCGTTGCTTTCTGGGCTTCGCGCTACGGCAAATCGGTGGATTCGACCGGCGACTATCTGAACTGCCCGCTGGATCGCGAGCAATACGAGCGTTTCGTCGACGCGCTGCTCGAGGCCCAGCCCGTCACCGCGCATATTGAAGAGGACCGCACGCCGTTTTTCGAAGCCTGCCTGCCCATCGAGGAGCTGGCGCGGCGCGGGCGGGAGACGTTGCGCTTCGGGCCCATGAAGCCGGTGGGACTGAGCGATCCGCGAACCGGCGGAAGGCCGTACGCCGCGGTGCAGTTGCGGCAGGAGAACCTGCGCGCGCGGAGTTTCAACCTGGTTGGCTTCCAGAATCACATGAAATTCGGCGACCAGGCGCGCGTGCTGCGGATGATTCCGGGACTCGAAACGGCCGAATTCCTGCGCTTCGGACAGATCCACCGCAACACTTATATCAATGCCCCGGCGCTCCTATCGGCCACTCTCCAGTTGCGCACGGCCCCGCGCTTTTTTTTCGCCGGGCAGATTTCCGGCGTGGAAGGTTACGTGGAAGCTATCTCGACCGGCCTGATGGCAGGAATACACGCGGCTGCGATTGCCGCTCAAGAAACGCCGCGCGCGCTGCCGCGCGAGACCGCGCTGGGCTCCCTGTGCCATTACATCGCGGGCGCCGATCCCGCGAATTACCAGCCGGCCAACATCACGTTCGATCTGTTGCCCGCGCTCGATGAGGCCACCCGCGAGCGGCTCCGCCACGACAAGAAAGCGCGGCACGCCGAAGTCTGCCGGCGCGCGCTCGTTGCGCTGGAAGAGTATCGTCACGCCTATGTGTGAGCCGCGCGCGCGCCACCTCCGCCATGTATAAGGACCAGTCCATCACCGTCATCATTCCCTGCCTCAATGAGGAGCAGGGCGTCGAGCAGATTCTACGAGCGATGCCTGCCTTCGTCGACGAAGTCATCGTGGTGGACAATGCGTCCACGGACCGCACCTCGGAAATCGCCGCGAGGTTGGGCGCCAAAGTCATTCGCGAGGACGTGCGCGGCTATGGCCGCAGCTACAAACGCGGCTTCGGCGAGGCCATTGGCGACCTGATCGTGACCTTGGATGGCGATCACAGTTACCCGGTGGATGCGCTCTCCTATCTGATCGAAGCGTTTCTCCACTTCGATGTCGATTTCCTGAATGCCTCGCGCTTCCCGGTGCGCGATGCGCGCTCGATGAGCTTTATCAACCTGCTCGGAAACCTGGTGCTGTCGCTGGCGATGTCGATTCTGTTCTTTCGCTGGGTGCGCGATTCGCAGTCTGGCATGTGGGTGTTCCGGCGGGCCATCCTGGAACATATGAAGCTCGAATCCGACGGCATGTCTTTCTCCGAGGAAATCAAGATCGAGGCGCTGCGCGACTCGCACATACGGTTCGGCGAGATCTCGATCATGTATACCTCGCGCCTGGGCGAAACCAAGCTCCACCTTTGGCGCGACGGCTTCGCGAATCTGGCGTTTCTCGTCAAGAAACGGTTCTGGCGATGAGCATCACCGCCGTGATACCGGTGTGGAACGGGCGCGAGCTGCTGGGCCGCCTGCTCGACAGTCTGCAGGCGCAGACCGCGCCGGTGGCCGAGGTGCTGGTGGTGGATAACGGCTCGATCGATGGCGCGCCGGAGTTGGCCGCGCGCCGCGGCGCCCGCGTGATTCCCATGGGACGCAACGCCGGATTCGCGGCGGCCGTGAATCGTGGCATCCAATCCGCACACTCGAACTGGATCGCCGTGCTCAACAGCGACGTCGAGCTCGCCCCGGACTACCTGGCGCAACTGGCGGATTCGGGCGGCTGGTTCGCCACCGGCAAAATTCTCTCCGCGCGCGATCCGGCGCGCATCGATGGTACCTTCGATCTTGTTTCGCGCGGCGCCACGGCATGGCGGGCCGGCAACGGACGGCTGGATACGCCGGCGTTTTCACGGGCGCAACCTATTTGGACGGCCCCCTGGACGGCGGCGCTGTTCCGCGCCGCGCTGTTCGAGCGGGTGGGCTTGCTCGACGAGATCTTCGAATCGTACCTGGAGGACGTGGATTTCGGACTGCGCTGCGCCGAGCATTCGCTGGCGGGCGAATACGTCCCCACCGCCATCGCCTGGCATCGAGGCAGCGCCACGCTCGGCCGCTGGCATCCGGAGACGGTGCGGCGGACGGCTCGCAACCAGGTGTTTCTGCTGGCCCGTCACTATCCCCGCCATTTGTTGTGGAAGTGGGCCTGGCCGATTTTGGTTGGTCAACTGCTATGGGGCGGCGTGGCGTTGCGCCACGGCGCGGCGATGGCTTGGCTGAAAGGGAAATGGCAAGGCCTGCGCGGATTTGCGGCCCTCCGCCGCGATGCGCCGCGTGGCGCCCTCGACATTCTGGAACCGCTGCTCAAGACCCACGAGCGCGCCTTACGCGTTGCACAGTCCGCCAACGGCATCGATCTCTATTGGCGGATGTACTTTCTGCTCACACGGGGTGGGGCAAAGTGACACATGTCCGAAATCGGCATTGTTATCGTTACCTACAATTCGCAATTTGAAATCGGCCCGTGCCTCGATGCCGCGCTGGCCACTGGCGCCGACGTTGTAGTCGTCGATAACGGCTCGCGGGATGGGACACTTGCCGAAGTCGCGCAACGCGGAGTTCGGGTGGTGGCCAACCCCGATAACCGTGGGTTCGCCGCCGCTGTAAACCAAGGGTTTAGGGCGCTCCATTCGCCATATGTTCTACTCTTGAATCCCGATGCCGTGATTCTGGGCGGCCTCGACGCGATGCGCCAGGCTTGCGATCTGGAGCGGGCGGCCGGCGCAGGCGGCTGCCTGGTTGATGCGCAGAACAAGCCGCAGACCGGTTTCATGGTGCGATCCTTTCCAACTCCGGCGGCGCTGATTTTGGAAGCTCTCGTGCTAAATCGGATCTGGCCGAACAATCCGGTCAATCGCCGCTACCGGGCCGCGACGGTGGATTACTCTTTACGAACCGTCGTGGAGCAGCCGGCCGGCGCGTTTCTGATGGTGCGCCGGGCGGTCTGGCAGGAACTGGGCGGTTTCGACGAAGGCTACTATCCGCTCTGGTTCGAAGACGTGGATTTTTGCCGGCGGGTCGCCGAGCGCAATTATGTTCTTTTCTTTACACCGGAGGCGGTTGCGCGGCACACGGGAGGACACTCGATCGCGAGCATCGGCGTGCAGGCCCGATGCTTTTATTGGTATCGTAGTTTAATCAGGTATTCAGCCAGGCACTATCAACCGTTCGCATTTCGGATGGTGTGCCTGTCGGTGGTCGCGGGCTCGATTCTCCGCGGCGCTGCGGGAGCGTTGACGGAGTGGAGTTGGACGCCTCTGGCGACTTATGGCAACGTGGTACGGCTCGCCGGCCATTGCCTGTTTTTCGGCTGGGAGGATGCGGCCGTGATGTCCGGTTTTAGTTTTTAGGCCCAGGTTCAAGTTGAAGTACCGCTTTTTCGAGTTCTAGTGCATGGGGCATAACGACTTCGTCTCAGTCACGATAGTGACCTACAACAGCGGCCGCTTTATTAAGCGCTGCCTAGAGTCCGTGCTGTCGCAGCGGTACCGCCTCAAGGAAGTCATCGTCATCGACAATGCTTCCAACGATGGCACCGTCGACATCCTGGAACAATTCGACGACCGCTGCCAGATCCATTACAACGAGGAGAATGTCGGCTTCGCAGCGGCGCAGAACCAGGCCATCCGGATGGCTGGCGGCGATTGGGTGCTGACCCTCAACCCGGACGTGCTGCTGCTGCCGAATTTCATTCAGGCCCTGCTCGATGCCGGGCAGTTCGATCCCAAAATCGGCGCCGTGTGCGGCAAGCTGCTCACGATGTCGGCGCACTTCGAGATTCCCGAGCGCCCGGTGGTGGATTCCACCGGCATCTACTTCAACCCCATGCTGCGCCACCTGGACCGCGGCAGCCAGGAAGTGGATAACGGGCACTATCTGCATTACGAGTACGTCTTCGGCGCCACCGCCGCCGCCGCGCTGTACCGCCGCGCCATGATCGAGGATATTTCGCTCGACGGCGAGTTCTTCGATTCCGATTTCTTTGTGTACCGCGAAGACGCCGACGTGGCATGGCGCGCCCAGTTGATGGGCTGGAAGTGTCTGTACGTGCCTTACGCGCGGGGCTATCACGTGCGCAAGGTGCTGCCCGGCAACCGCAGCGCGCTGCCCGCCGCCATCAACATGCACTCGGTGAAGAACCGCTTCCTGATGCGCCTGAAGAACATTTCGAGCGACTTGTATTGGCGCAACTGGTTCTCCATCACCGGCCGCGACATCATGGTTGTCACGTGCTGTCTGCTGTGGGAGCACACGTCGCTCAAGGCGTTTTGGTTTCTGCTGCGGAACTGGAGCCGTTTCCGGGCCAAGCGGGAGTTGATTCAACGCGCACGCCGCGTGGACGACGAGTACATGGCGAGCTGGTTCCACTACGTGCCGGTGAGCAAGCGCGCGCCCAAGAAGCTGGCTCGCATGCTGATGCGTTCCGAGACCGCCAAGACGTAGGCTCGCGCAGGCTCGTGCCAATAAGCGCTAATCTCAATACTGAATTGCCTTAAGCCGTGGCGCAGGCTGTCCAGCCTGCTGAGCCGAGAGTCATCTCGGCTTTCGTCGCCACCATACATAAATGCGGATAGCCCTTCTCGGTACGCGCGGCATTCCGGCCAGCTACGGCGGATTCGAAACTTTCGCCGAAGAGCTTTCCACCCGCCTGGCTGCGCGCGGGCATCGGGTGACCGTGTATTGCCGCGAGCGCCATCCGCAGCCGGCCTACCGCGGCGTGCGCCTGACGTATCTGCCCACCATTCGCCACAAGTATTTCGACACCCTGGCGCACACCCTGTTCTCCACGCTCCACCTGCTGGCGCACCGCGTGGATGCGGCGCTCTATTGCAACGGCGCCAACGCCATCTTCACCTGGCTGCCGCGTCTGTTCGGAATGCCCGTGGCGCTCAACGTAGACGGTATCGAGCGCCTGCGCAAGAAGTGGAACAAGCTGGCCAAAACCTGGTACCTGGTCTCCGAGCGGCTGGCCACCTTCTGCCCCACCGAAGTCATCACCGACGCGCGCACCATTCAGGATTACTACCGCACGCGCTACGGCAAAGTGAGCACGTTCATCCCCTACGGCGCCGAATTAGGCAAAGTGGCCGGCGCCGCCACGCTGGCGCGCCTGGGCCTCGAACCCGGCCGCTACTTCCTATACGTGAGCCGCATGGAACCGGAGAACCATCCGCTCGAAGTGCGGCAGGCGTTCGAGCGCGTAGACACGCCGTTCCATCTGGCGCTGGTCGGCGACGCGCCTTATGCGCAAGAGTACATCGCGCAAGTGCGCGATACGCGCGATGCCCGCGTCGTCATCCCGGGCGCCATCTACGGCGACGGATACCGCGAGCTGGAATCGCACTGTTTCGCTTACATCCACGCGACCGAAGTCGGCGGCACGCATCCCGCCCTGATTGAGGCCATGGGCCGCGGCGCGCTGGTGCTGTACCGGAACACGCCGGAGAACGCCGAAGTAGCCGGCGATGCCGGCATCCCCTTCGAACCCGATGAACTCGAGACCAAGCTGAAACAAGTTCTCGCCCTCACCGAGCCCGAGCGCGCGCAGTACCGCGCCCGCGCGATGGACCGCGTCCGCCAGCGCTACTCCTGGGATGCCGTCACCGAAGCGTACGAGGCGGTGCTAGGAAGATTGGCGGGAGTGACGTGAGTGTAGGGAGGAAACGGGATCATCCCGGCCCTCAGGCAGCGTTTGCCTGCGCGGCCGTCACCATTGCGCGCGCAACGGTCATGGCGCTCCGTTCCCAATAAATCCGCCTGCCATCCGCTTCCACCAACCTCGCGTCGGGCTTGCCCGAATCCGCTACAATTAAGTGGAACGAAGGAGGCCACAGATGCAGCCGGTTATGACTGCCAGCTTTGGACCCCAGGATCTTCTGGTCGTTGCCGTGATCTTCATTCTGTTGTTCGGCGGCAAGAAGATTGGGGAATTCGGTAAGGGCTTGGGCGAAGGCATTCGCAACTTCAAGACGGCCATGAAGGAAGATAAGCCGAAGGACGGCGAATCCCCCAAGGAGCCAGACAAAATCGAGGCGAAGTAGTATTCCGGCTTCCCCAGCCGCCGGCACGCTCGGGCGGCGCGTTCCACCAGCTTTGCTTCGCGCAACAAAAAACCCCGCGGGCTCAAGCGAGCCGGCGGGGTTTTGAGTTTTCCAACCAGGACTCGCTGCCTACTTCTTCTTCGGCGGAACGATCGAGTCCTTGGCGGCCTTGGCCACGCGGAACTTCACGACCTTCTTGGCCGGAATCTTGATGGTTTCGCCCGTAGCCGGGTTACGGCCCAAGCGGGCCTTGCGATCCACGCGCACCAACCGGCCGATGCCGGGCAGCACGAAAACGCCGTTCTTCTTTACTTCGCTGATTGCCGTGGAGGCCAGTCCTTCCAGGATGTCCTTCGCCACCTTGTTGGTGACCTGACCGTGCGCGGCGAGCGCCTTCACCAGTTGCGTCTGGGTCAATCTTGTCGTCGCCATATTTCTCCTTTGATTCTCCCGTCTCTCTCTTCCGATGTGCCGCGCGCCGGGCTTTCGGCTCCCGGGCAGCGCCCCATCGTTCCATCGAACATTACCGAGGCCCGACGTTTTATTGGAACGTCAAGCCGGATCGATAACAATCATAAGGGAACGTCATGGCGATGTAAAGGAGAATTGCGCTAAAAACCTCGTTTTTTCGCGGTTTTTTTCGTGCGAAAGCGCTCAGAGGCCCGTTTTACGCGGTTTCGGCGAAGCCGGCGCCGGGAATCCACCGCAATTCGCCGCGCCCGAAGACTTCGCCAGCCTTGTTTTTCAGTACGCGAAAGCGCACAGCCCCAACTCCCGCGGGCTCCAGCGCGATGCGCACCGAGGCGTAAAGCTTCAACGAAGCGCCGCCGGCGCTGGTGTCCGCGTCCCCACCAGCTTCCATCCGGGAGCGCGTCTGGTTCAGGAAAACCAGCGCGACGCCGCTCCTGGCGACGGCCACGGCCAGCTTTTGCAGCCCGGAGGCCAGCACGCGGCCGTGCAGTCCCGGTCCGCTGGTCCCAATCGCCGCATCCAGTTCGACCGCCGGAACCAGCGCGGCCGCCGGGTCTACGATCAGCAGACTGACCGCTTGCGATGCGGCCAGCTTGGCCGCCATCTCGAAGGCTTCCTCGGCCGATTCCGGCATCACCACCACCAGCGGCGCGAGCGCCACTCCCAAGCTCGCGGCGTAAGCGGGATCGAACGTGCGGTCGACATCGATCCATGCTGCGCCGGCGCCGCTCGACTGCGCGCGGCGAACCATTTGCAACGCCAGCGTGGTCTTGCCGCTTCCGCTCGAGCCGAAGATTTCCGCGATGGCTCCCAGCGGCAGGCCGCCCGTGCCCAGCGCCGCATCGAGCGCGGCCAAGCCGGTCGGGATGGTGGTCGCAGGATGGAATAGATCTCCATCCTCGAGTCGGGAGAGCTTGAGAAGAATCGCGCGCTGCCGTTCCCGCTCAGTCATCGGAGGCCGTGAAAGAACCTTGGCCACGAATGAACACAGATGAACACGGACAAAAGCCAAAAGTCTTATCGGTGATCATTGGTGTTCATCCGTGGCCCGCAGTGGAGCGAGCCGCAATTACTTCCGTGCGGGCACGGGCTTCGGTCCCGCCGGTTGCGGCACGGGCGAGGGCGAGCCCTCGCCCGCTTCCGCCTTCACCAGCCCCAGCAGCGTCCGCAGTTCGCTATCGATCGCCAGCCGGATATCGGCGTTGTCCTTCAGGAACTGGCGCGCGGTTTCCCGGCCCTGGCCGATGCGCTCGCCCTTGTAGCTGAACCAGGAGCCGCTCTTTTCCACCACGTTCTGCGCCACGCCCAGGTCCAGCAGGTCGCCTTCCTTCGAGACGCCTTCCCCGTAAATGATGTCGAATTCGGCTTCGCGGAACGGCGAGGCAACTTTGTTCTTCACCACCTTGACCTTGGTGCGGTTGCCGACCACGGCATCGCCGTCCTTAATGGCCGCGATGCGGCGTATGTCCAGCCGGATGGATGCGTAGAACTTCAGCGCCCTGCCGCCGGTGGTGGTTTCCGGGTTGCCGAACATGACGCCGATCTTCTCGCGGATCTGGTTGATGAAGATCAGGCAGGTGCGCGACTTGCTCACCGCGCCGGTCAGTTTGCGCAGCGCCTGCGACATCAGCCGCGCCTGCACGCCCATGTGGCTGTCGCCCATCTCGCCCTCGAGCTCGGACTTGGGCACCAGCGCCGCCACCGAATCCACCACCAGGACGTCGATCTGCCCGGAGCTGACCAGGTGCGACGTGATCTCCAGCGCCTGCTCGCCGTAATCCGGCTGCGACACCAGCAGGTTGTCCACGTCCACGCCGAGCTTCTTCGCATAAGCCGGGTCGAGCGCGTGTTCGACGTCGATGAACGCCGCGATGCCGCCCTTCTTCTGCGCTTCGGCGACAATCTGCAACGCGATGGTGGTTTTGCCCGACGATTCCGGTCCGAAGATCTCGCAGATGCGGCCGCGCGGAACGCCGCCGACACCCAAAGCCGAGTCGAGCGAAATCGAGCCGGTCGAGATCACCGAGACCGGTACGATCGCGTCCTTCGACCCCAGCCGCAGAATCGAGCCCTTGCCAAACTGCTTCTCGATCTGGCTGAGGGCAATGTCTAAGGCGCGGGCGCGCTCTTTTTCGTCCATGATGGATGACGCTCCTGGGATGGGGTGAATGCTCATTGTAGCAGCCCCAACAAACGGTAGTGCCTCTGGCGCGCCCCGGTTCTCAGAGGTTTTCCGCGCCGTATAATTGGAGCGAGAGGTGCCTCATGACGCGTCGCATTTTGCTCGCGTTACCGCTTTTCGCTTTCCTGCTCGCGGCCGGTCCCAAGAAAACCACTGAGACCGTCAAGGGCGAGAACGAAGATCTGATCCTCACCGCGACCCTGTACATAGATCCGCAGGAGATCAAGCAACTGGTCGGTTCCGATCTGGAGGGCCACTTCTTCGTCGCCGAGGTCAAAGTCGAGCCGAAGTACGGTAAAGAAATCGCCGTGGACCCCGACGATTTCGTGCTTTGGACCAACAAGGACGGCGAGCACACCCAGCCCTACGAAGCCAGCCAGGTGGCCGGCAAGAACGTCATGGTCGTGACGCCCGCCAAAACCGCTGCGCCGAAGACCGGCTTCTCGCTGGGCGGAGCGATGGGGGGCATCGGCATGGGCGGCTCCGGCGAGGCGGACACTAACAAGGCAACCGTGCATATCACGAACGATGAGCAGGACAACCCGTTAGAAAAAGCCCTCGACGCCAAGATGCTGCCGCGCAAGAAAACCGAACAGCCCGTCTCCGGCCTGCTCTGCTTCCCGATGGAGAAGCAAAAGATGAAGGACCTGGAGCTACGTTACGGCGGCAAGGAAAATAGGATTACGCTGCGGTTCAAGTGAGGGTCGGGATGGCCTTTACCGCACGGACGATCACTGGTACCAGGGGGATTCCCCAACGCGATAGGCCGTATCGAAAAGCACGCAACTAGCGTCCCAGTCTCCAAAGTGCTGCTTGGGCGTGAGGCTCGCCCACTTGCGCCGCTTTGCGATACCAGGCCACCGCCTGTTCGACATCCTTCGGGAGCCCGCCTCGCCCGTTCTCGTACATGAAACCCAGGTCAGCCATGCCGAGCCCATCGCCTGCGTCGGCGGCCTTGCGGAGCCAGTTCACCGCCTGCACATCATCCTTCGGCAGCCCCGCTTGGCCTTCCGCGTACATGTAACCCAGGTGAGCCATGCCAAACCCGTCGCCTGCGTCGGCCGCTTTGCGAAACCAGGTGAGCGCCTGCGCGTCATCCCTCGGCAGCCCGCCCCGGCCGTCCCCGTACATCAAGCCCAGGTTGGCCATGCCAAACCCGTCGCCTGCGTCGGCCGCTTTGCGAAACCAAGTGAGCGCCTGCGCCTCATCCTTCGGCAGCCCGCCCAAGCCGTTCCCATACATGCCGCCGAGGTTAGCCATGCCATGCGCCTCGCCTGCGTCAGCCGCTCTGCGATACCAACTCGCCGCCTGCGCGTCATCCTTCGGCAGCCCGCCCAGGCCGTTCGCGTACATGAAGCCCAGATTAGTCATGCCGGTCCCATCGCCGCCGTCCGCGGCTTTGCGGAACCAGGCAAGCGCCTGCGCATCATCCTCCACCAGCCCTCCCAGGCCATGCAAATACGCGAGACCCAGGTTGGCCATGCCAAGCCCATCACCCGTATCGGCGGCCTTGCGAAACCAGCTCACGGCCTGCACCTCGTCCTTCGGCAGCCCACCCAGGCCGTTCGCGTACATGATACCCAGGCCGGCCATGCCGCGTCCGCTGCCTCCGCCAACAGCTTTGCGGAACCATGCGAGCGCCTGCGCCTCATCCTTCGGCAGCGCGCCCAGGCCTTTCAGATACGCGAGACCCAGGTTAGCCATCCCGGCGCCACTGCCCGCCTCTGCCGCCCTGCGATACCAGCCCACCGCTTGCGCATCGTCCTTAGGCAACCCTCCCAAGCCGTTCGCGTACATGAAGCCCAGGTCAGACATGCCGAGCCCGTCGCCTGCGTCTGCCGCTTTGCGATACCATCTCACCGCCTGTGCATCGTCCTTTGGCAGGCCGCCCACGCCATGCTGGTACAAAGCACCCAGGTTAACCATGCCGGTCCCATTCCCTGCGTCCGCCGCTTTGCGAAACCAGCTCGCCGCCTTCGCATCGTCCTTTGGCACGCCCCTGCGGCCGCTGAAATAGATTGCTCCAATTCGGTAACTTGCATTCCCGTCGCCCAGGTCTGACGCCCGCTCATAAAACCCGATGCTGGCCTGCAGATCCACGGGGGCTCCCTGAAGGCCAGATTCATAAACTCTCCCTAGCTGAGTGAGCGCGTCCCGCGAGCCGCTATCAGCGAGGCTCCTGAGCTCCGTCACACCGAATATCGTCAGGTCCCGGGCTGCCGCCGCTGTGGACACCGCCGCCCTGAGCTTCTCCAACCGTCTCCGTGCAACAGGACAGAAGAGTCCGTTGGGAAACTCCTCACAAAGTCGCGTGTACAACTGCGGGTCGCCTAGGTCTTCAATGCTCTTCCAGTACGCTAGCTCCATTTCCTGCTCGAGCTCCGCCCCCGCGGCGCCCTTACGAGCGGTTATCCCCATGGTGAGAATGTCGGCCTGAGGCACCTGGGGCTGACGGGCATGAGGATTCAGAAACACGAACGTGCCGGTGCGAGTACCGTCGATCTTAACCAGATAGGGGTTCATCGTGTGGCCGGGTCCAAGGTGACGGGTTATGTCCGCCATTACCACCTCGGCCTCATGCACCGCCTGACCAATGGTCATGAATCCGCGATTTTTGCTTTCGGCGGTCCCGTCACGTAGTACGCGTAGGAGCGCCTCCGTGAAGATGCTGTATTGGCGAGCGGAGGATTCCCCCACAACCCACGCCTGCTGTCTGGCGGTGCCAGCCATCACGACGATGCGGCTTCCATTGCCGCTTAGTTCGGTCACCGCTGCGCGGGTTTCGTTGTCGGGCCCCTTGGCCATGGCCGCTTCACCCGCTGTACAGGCATCAAATAGGAAGAGTAGGTGCTTGATCTTAAGCAGGCCGCTCCATTGCTCGTACTCATCCACGCGTAGCACGTTCTGCCCCCACTGATTGGGCCGGGCCCGCTGGAATAGAAGGAACGGGTGCCCGGTACCCGGATCTGCGCCATGGCCCGAATAGTAGAAGAGCAGGCGATCGTCCTGTGCTAGGCTTTGCGGCAATTCGTCCGACATAAAGATCTTGACCACTTCTGGCGAAACTCCTTCGTCCATGACGTAGACGGCGTCGAAGCCGCCGTCGCCGAGCAGGTAGTCGCGCATTTTTTCCACGTCCGTCGAAACGTACTCCAACTTGGGCGTGATGAATTGGTAATGGCCAATCCCGACGAGGACCGCAACGCTGCGTTGGAACGGCAGCTTCGCGTTTGTGGCGCTTGGAATCCGGAATAGCTTGTAGAACGACTCCCAAAACGAGGGCAGAGTTTGAGCGGAGGGCCGCTCGTAGAGCGTGATGTTAGCGTATCCGGAAACGGACTTCTTACTCACCCCAGGCGGAATGGCCGCAAGCGCCGGAATCAGCGCAACCGACGCGAAAACCAGCGATAGCTTCATCAGGTTCTCCGGCTTCTATCTCCGGTCCCGCCAATCTCCCTACGACTGCGCCAGCTTGCGTGTGAAGTACCCACGCCACAAGAAGCCATTCTCGAATGCCACACCGTAAAGCATCAGGAGAGGAGTATTGAAACTGGACAAATCAATCTTTGCATTCTGGAGCGACGCAGCCAGGGGCATGAAGACCAGTGGGGACACGACGAACGGTTTCACGAAGCTTCTCCAGTCGAATTTCCTCTCCTCTGGCTTTGCATCCAGCCAGTGATATAAATACTCAGCGCCCATCCCCGCGAGCATAGACACATACAGGGCCAGGACTAGCGGGCCCACACCAGTTTCGATTTCACCCTTTGCATACCCAGCCGGGAGCGACGGAAAGCCGAAGGCGACATGCAGCAAGGCAAGGTAGAGAAGCAGCACGGCAATCACAAGAACTCCCTGAACGCGCCGCACCGACGAACGAAACTGCCACGCGGTCCAGAGAACAAGCAGCGCTGCGGATGCAGCGACAATCACTGTCATTATGCGGGGCATACCGAGATTGTAATTCTCTTTGCCCCCGGCTGGCATCTGCTCGGCACTATGCTGGGCCATTTCCCCTGCGCAGTGGCATCATCACGGTTTCGCCCCCGGGACGCCGCACGCTAAAATGATCGCTTCTCCCAGGGAGAACTCATGCTTTACAGGAAGGCGCCGCAGACCGGAGACGAGCTGTCCATCCTCGGATTCGGTTGCATGCGCCTGACGCAGAAGGATGGGCGGATCGACGAAGAAAGAGCGGCCCGCCAGATCCGCCACGCCATCGACTGCGGCGTCAATTACATCGACACGGCCTGGCCCTATCATGGCGGCGAAAGCGAGCCGTTCGTCGGGCGCACCCTGGCGGACGGATACCGCGAGCGGGTGAAACTCGCCACCAAGCTGCCGGCCTGGCTCGTCAAGAACCACGCGGACATGGACCGCTTTCTCGACGCGCAACTCAAGAGGCTCGACACCTCTCGCATCGATTACTACCTCGTCCACTCGCTCAACGGAGGCTCCTGGGATGGGATTGCCGCGCTCGGCGTGGCCGAGTTTCTCGACCGGGCCCAATCCGACGGACGAATCGGGCCGCCGGCTTCTCGTATCACGGGATGCGGGAAGATTTCCCGCGCGTTGCCGATGCATACCCCTGTGAAAAGCCTATCTGAAAAGCCTATCAGCCTGAACTGCGCGACTTCCGGGCGGGGGCTTGGGTGGGCATCTCACCGCCGTCCCGGCGAGCGGGCCAACGGCCTGTTTCAGTGCTGGCTCTTGCCGTTGGAGTGCTCGGCAGTGATCGCGCGGATCAGTGCGTCAAGGTTGTCTTCGAGGCGGGTAGTACGCGCGCTGGCCGCGTCCACGTATTGGCCGATAGATTCCGTGAGGGCCGCCAGTCTCTCGTTGGTGTTTGTTTGGACCTGGATCACAGCTTTTAGCGCTTGCTGGATCTCCAGCCAACCGTTTTCGATGCGCTCCAGGCGCTCTTCCGTGGTCATTGGTTCTCTGTCCCTTTTGGGTGCGTCTGCTTTGAGTTTAGCTCATATCCTGGCGCCGGCCGCCCGGCTCCATAGCGGGTGTCTCCATCACGGTACCCTGCCCCCTACCGCAGCGTCACAATCGTCGCGCCCCAGCCGCCGGCTTCGGGCGGAGCGTCCTGGAAATCGGCTACGAAATCGGTGCGGGCCAGGATGGCGCGAACGGCTTCGCGCTGCACGCCGATGCCACGGCCGTGAATGATGCGCACGAAGCGGAAGCCACTTGCCCGCGCCTGATAAAGGTACTCTTCGATCACCGGTTTGACGTCGCGCGGCGGCACGCTGTGCAGATCGAACACGTCGGTGATGGGAATCGAAACGGGCTCGTCGCCGTCCATAAAAGCGTGCCGGGAACGTCACCAAAATAAAAACGCCCAGCCGGGGATGCCGGCCGGGCGTCGGATTCGCCGTAATGCGCGCACCTGATGTTAAGCGACCTGCTGTGACCGGTGTTGGCTCACGATCGCTTCCATCTGATCCTTCAAGCGGAGTTTCAGCTTCTTCAGGCGGCATTCTTCCAACTGCTCATCGTTGGTGAGATGAGGAAGGGCTTCCAGGTCGTCCAGTTTTCGTGCGAACTCTGAGTGCTGGCTGGCGAGCCTGCGAAACTCGTCGTGCGTGTCCATCAGATGCGCTTTCAACTGCTCCAGTGCGTTCCGTTCCATAAGGGGCAATTCCTCCCAGTGAGGTTGCCGCGCCGAGTCATGGCTGCGGAAGGGCTCGGTGGGTAAACTCTTGCGTGTTGTGGTAAAGGACGGCATCACCGTCTCTACTCGCAACCTTAACATGAATGAAACTTCATGACAATAGCCGCCTCGGGGGGGCGTTCATAGTAGCCTGGACGGCGCGTAACCAACTGAAATCCAAGTGACTTATAGCACATTTGGGCGGCCTGGTTAGACTCCCTGACTTCCAGGAAAAAAGTACCGTGATAGTCATGGAACAGGGCTCTTAGGAGTTCGCGGGCGATTCCCCGGCGGCGAAACTCGGGAGCCACGGCGAGGTTCAGGATCTCAAACTCCCGGTCGGCGACCGGCCGCGCCGCAACGAAACCCACCACGCCGGTGTCGGCCGTGGCCACCAGCAGCCGGTGCGCCAGGTAATCGGCGGGCTTCCACTGCGCGGCCTCGGGGCTGGCGGCCTGGATTGCCGCGATGGCGGCCAAATCTTCCTCGCCGCCGCGGCGGATTGCTGGCATATTTATGTATTATGCGCAGTTTGCCGGTTCTGTTGTTCCTGCTGGCGCAGCCGTTTTGGGAGGCCAAACCGCCCGAGAAGTGGTCGGACGCCGAGATCGACACCATGCGCCATTCGAGCCCGTGGGTGCAAACCGTGGGCCCGGCGCCGAACCTTCTGGTCTGGCTGGCCACCGCCGAGCCGGTGGAGGAAGCCGAGGCGGAAGCGCGCCTGCGCACCCGCCACACCGAAAAAGAGCCCGATCCGGATTATGCCGCCTACGTCACCGAGAACCGCGAGAACTCTTTCGTGCTGGCGATTGCGTACCCGACCCTCAAGGATCTGGGGCACGCCGAGGAGGACCGGCGCATGGAGCAAGAGTGCCAGATGATCGTAGGCCGGAAGACCTACCAGATCGTCGGCCACTTTCCACCGACGCCATCGGATCCGGTGCTGCGGCTGGTGTTCCCGCGCGTAGTGAAACCGGCCGACAAAACGGTTACCTTCCGCCTGTACCTGGCCGGGCTGAATTTCCCCGAGCGGGAGCTGGAATTCCGCGTCAAGGATCTGCTGTACCACGGCAAGCTGGCGATGTAAGGCCACGGGCGCAGGGCTGCAGGCGCGGGGCGTGGAGGCCTTTGCGGAGCCTCACGGCCGGCGCTCACATCAACTCAGGCGGATTGGACCGGTCAGCTCAGATAATTGAACAGGGTGGACTTGGGTATCTGGGCCTCGGCCTGAAAGGCGGCCTGGAGCTGGGTATTAGCTTGCGACAGCAACATCGCGTCGCTGGTCACGTCGGCGTCCTGGATGCTGCCCACCTGGGTTTCGAGCTCGGTGTCGCGCGAGCTCGAGTAGGTGGTGGCGGCTTGGATGCGGTCCTCGACCACCCCGTAAAAGGACTGCATGTCGTTGAGATGGGTGGACGCCTGTTGCAGATCTTGCAATGCGCTCTGGACGCCCGCTGTGCTGTTGCTCTGCAAGGCGTTATTGAGATTATTGAGGGCGGCAAAAACGTTGTCGGCCGCGGGCGTGCCATCGGGGTTTTGGTCGCCGAAGATGGTCTGCGCCGTTTGCGAAACCGCAAAGGAGCCCCCGGCCGGGTCCTGAATCTGCTGCGTTGCGCCGGTGGTCAGGAGTTGATCGACGCCTTGCGGCGCGGCGAGGTCCAACTGATAGTAGGGGCTGTCCGGCTGATCGCCGCTAAAAATGTATTGCCCCTGCACTTGGGTCTGGCTGTAGTTCACCATTTGCGAGAGCAGCCCCTGCACCTGCAGGGCGAGGCTGCTGTCGGTGTTCTCGCCCGTTAGGGAATTAGCCGCCTGGGTGGCGATTTGAATGGCGGTATCGACCACTTGGATGGCCCCGCCGATAGCGCTATCCGCCGCCGACGCCACCGAATTGGCCATCGTCAGGTTGCTCCCGATCTGTGTGTTGAGCTGCTCATCGGCGCGTAATTGGAGCAAGTCGTCGATCTGCGCGGGGTCATCCGACGGGGCGCTGATCTTCAGCCCCGACGTGATCTGCTGGGTAGCCGTGGTGATCTGTTGCTCGACGGTGTTCACGCCAGCGAGAAACGCTTGATCGGCTGGGCTGAGGTTGCTGATAGTCATGCTGCCTCCCGGCTACGCCGTCCCCGGTTCGAGAATGTTGATGGTATCCTGCATCAACTGGTTCAGCACGGTGAGCATTTCGGCGTTGGCCTCGTAAGACCGCTGGTACTCGACGAGCGTCGCGGCCTGCTGGTCCAGATTTACACCGGACTGCTGCTGGCGCAGGTTCTGCGCTTGCGTGAGCGCCGATTGTGCCACCTGCTGGTCTTCCGTCGCCTGGTTCAAGAGGTTCCCAGCCTGGGTAGCCATGTCGCCAAAAGCCGCCGTGTAGCTCTGCCCATCGATCTGATCGGCGGCGGACTGCGGATTCTCGAGCTGGGCGAGCGCCAGTGGAATGCCGTTGGAGACCTCGGGCGGACCCGGATCAATCGCCGCCAGTTGGCCGGGCGTGATGGTGGAACTGACCGCGAGGCTGGCCGCCTCGTTGGTCGAATTGGTCGTGTCGTAAGTAAATAGCGGCACGCCGGGCACTGCTGGGGTGTTACCGTCCGCCGACGCGTCGGAGATGTTGCCCGAAGTGAGGATCCCGTTCACCGTGTCCGCGAATTGCTGCGCCATCGTATTGAGGCTGCCCGCCTGGGTGCCATCGCCCATGTACGAGGGCAAAACCGTGTTGCGGAAGTTGAGCAATGCGCCCAATTGACCGCCCGTGATGTCGCTGGTGATGTCGGTGCCGTCCGCGGCTTTGACTTGCGCCAGCGGAGGCGCGTTCTGAATCGTGGAATTATCCGGTTGATACAGGTCAAAGCTCAGTGCATACTGCTGGCCGGCGACCAGCAGCGGGGTCTGGCCGCCGAGCATCACCGTGTACGTCCCGTCAGGCTGCTCGGTGGCGCTGACGGGGATGTATTGCGACAGGTTTTCGAGCGCGGAGTTGATCTGGGCGTCAAGTCCCGAATCGTTTCCGTTGCTCCCGATGGCTTGTGCGTTGAGTTGCTGCAACTGCCCCACCAGCGTGTTCACCTGGGTTACGGTCTGCTGCAATTGCTGGTTCGCCGTGGTGGCGGCACTGGTCAGCCCGGAGGCCGTCGCCTGGAAGGCATCCGCCAGATTGCCCGCCGCCGTCAGCACAGCCTGCCGGGCGGTGCCGTCGGAGGGCGTCTGTCCCCAGGCCGAGAAGCTCTGGTACAGGCTGCTCAGCGCGGTCGAAATGCCGCTGGCGCCGGTGACGTCGAACAGCGACTGCAAGCTGGTCAGGCTGTTGACGCCCTCGGTGGACCCGCCCAAGGCCGTTTGCTGATTGCGGACAGCTTGCTCGGCGTATTGGTCCCGCGAACTGACCACCGGCCCGGCTGCGACACCGCCGATAGCTCCACGGCTGATGTCCTCGGGCATGGCCTCCAGAGTCTGAGTCTGGCTGGCGTAACCGGGGGTGGCGGCATTGGAAACATTGGCCGAGGTAACCGCGATCGCCTGCTCGAACGCGTCGATGGCGCCCGCCTGAACATAAAGAGAGGATATGAGGCTGGGCATTCCGGTTCATCCTTCGAGCGAGATCCGGCGCATGCACGGCATGGAAACGGCTTCGCCTCGCGGGGAGTACCCGCCCGTCATGGCGGAAAGAATTCGTAACCAGCCCGCGTGATAGCGAGAAGCGCTGGACAGCAGGCGTCCGGCGCGGCGAATCCCGGTTTGGAGCCGCGCCGCCTCTGACTTGGCGCCCTCACCAGCCGACTTCCAATCCCACGCGGTTTGGCCCCGCCGCAGCGCCTCGGCTGCCCGCTGGAGCGCCCCCTCGCAGCAAGTCAGAGCTTCCGGCGATGCCAGGACCAGCGACCGGCACGCGCCTTCCACCTCGGCGCGCACTGCCGCGAGCCCGCTTGCCGCGTCCTCCGGCATGATTACTTATCCCCGGCAGTCAGAGCGTGAGCAATCATGGTCCGGCTAGTCGCCAGAGAATCCGCACGGTAGGCGCCGCTCTGGTACTGTGCGGCCAGCGCTTGCACCTTGCTGGCGCTATTGGTGTTGAACGTGGACATGGCCCGCGCCAGGCTGCCCAAAGTTGTGGAAAACTCCACCTGGTCTCCGCTGCCTACCTGCGTAGCGGCGGCGCCGCCGGCTGTTGTGTTGGCGCGTTGAGTTTCCTGCGTGCGCCCGGATTCGACCGGCGACCCGCTGTTCAAGTTTCGATCGAAAACCTTCATAGCCGTTAGCCTTCCTCTGCTGCGTGTCATATCGGCAAAATCGGGCAAGGGCTTTAGCCAGAACGAGCAGTTAGTTTGGAGTAATCCTAAAGTCCCGGCGGATTCCGCCGATGGCTTGGATTAACCAGCTATGGACGCTTCGAAGATCCTGTGGATTCGCGGCAAACAGGATAGACCGGCGGCAAAGTTTTGCGCGGAGGCTGCGGCCTGGACGGTTGAGCACCTGGACGCGGCAACCGGAATCGACCGCCTCGCCCGGCAGGACTATGGGGTGATTGTGTTGGATTTTCCAATACCTGACTGGACTCCCGCCGACCTCCTAGAGCGGGTCCGGCGGCTGGCGCCCGGAGTTCCCGTGCTGGCGCGGGATCCGTCGGCCACGCTCAATGATGCCGTGCGGCTGGCGCGTCTCGGTATCCATCAGTTTCTGGTGGCCCCAGGAGAGGAGCACCAACAGATCGAACAAGCTCTGGATCGGCGCCGCACCCACAGTCTGGCGCAACTCGCCGCGCGAACCGGCTCGGAAGATTGGGAGCGGCTGCTGGTGGGAGACAGCCGCGAGATGCGCCAGGTGGGCAGCCTGATCCGGCTGGTTGGCGCCCGCCGGGCCACCGTGCTGATTACCGGCGAAACCGGCACCGGCAAGGAACTGGCGGCGCGCGCCTTGCACCTGGCTGGGCCGCGCCGCCAGGGACCTTGGGTAGCGGTGAACTGTAGCGCGCTGCCGGAAAATCTGCTGGAAGCCGAGTTGTTCGGCCATGTGCGCGGCGCGTTCACTGGCGCGGTGCAGAGCCGTTTGGGCCGGTTCGAACAGGCCCAAGGCGGAACCCTGTTTCTGGACGAAATTGGCGAGCTGCCCCTGGAACTGCAGGCCAAGTTACTGCGCGTGCTGCAGGAGCGCGAGTTCCAGCGGCTGGGAAGCTCGGAAACCATTCGTTCCGACGCGAGAGTGATCGCCGCCAGCAATAGCGATCTCGCGCGACGAATCGAACATGGCAGATTCCGCGAGGACCTGTTCTACCGGCTCAACGTGGTGCCCATCCGGATGCCGGCACTCCGCCAGAGGCCGGGCGACGTGCCGGCGCTGGCACTCCACTTCGTGGAGAAAATCTGCCGGCAGGAGGAGATTCCGCTTAAAACGATCGCGCCGGAGGCAGCCGACCGATTGAGCGCCCAGAGTTGGCCGGGGAATGTCCGGCAACTGGAGAATTCGATCGAAATGGCTGTAGCGCTGAGCGGTGACCGCGAGGTTCTGGTTCCCGGCGACTTTCCGCTCCCGTTCCAGGATCGGGCGGCGATTTCGGCCCCGTCAGGCGACACGCCGCTGGTGCCGGTGCCGGACGACGGCCTCGACTATGAGCAAACGGTCGCCCTGATTGAACGCAGCATAATCGAGCAGGCCCTGCGCAAGACGGGCGGCAATAAGAAAGCCGCCGCCGATATGCTGCACCTCAAACGCACCACGCTGTCGGCCAAGGTGCGCAGCCTGGAACCGGCGGCCTGTAATTGACCGGGGGATTGCGCCGCATAAGCGCCGACCCGGCTGCCGGAGTTCCCGGAACGTTCGGGCCGTCACCGGAAACTCCACTCTCGTTCCCGTCGTTGTATGATCGAGACGAATGGGCCAGTTCCGTTGGTGTAAGGCTGCCGCCCTGATGCTATGCGGTGCCGCGGTGGTTGGCGCGAATCATCAGGACGGAATAACTACAAACGCTATTCCGATCCTCACGGTCTGTGATGCCCTGCGTGATCCTGTCCGGTATGGAGGGCAGGTGGTAATTATCGTTGGGCGTTCAGCCGGAACGAGCGAGGGCAGTTGGCTTAGTGAGGACTGCGGTTTGAAGGTCGTCGTCGGGGGCCGAGCATATTCGACCACGATATCCACTGCTTACGTGGCCTCCTGGTTCGCACCGCCGCCCCAATTGCCCAAGGCGTTCACTTGGGACAAATCCGCGTTACAGCACGCACTTGACCGCGTAAAGACCACGACGCGTTTGGGATCCGAGTCGTATTGGGGCGCGGCTTACGGGCGCTTGGAGACAGCTCCCAGTCATGAGATCAAGCTTGGCGACGGACGGGTTGCCACGATAGTTGGATACGGGCACTTGAATGGTGCCCCAGCTCAACTGATCTCTCCAGCGGATGGTTTCCTTCGTCTGAAGGGCAGGTGATGCTGCGGCAGTAAACGCCGTTACTACGTAAGCCGAGGAAGCAACTTGTTGTAAGACTCGTGAGTGCCGATCCAGAACCAATGGAAATCGTTGCCTTCGCGGTACGCGATGGCGCGATACGAACGGCCGACGTCCGCTGTCCAAACTTCACCCTTTTGCTTGAGCGCCAGGGAGGGATGAAACGGGTCCGACTGGAACAATGCGAATTTCGCTTGGGCCAGCACCCGGGCATTGGCAGGCAACGACTCATAGCATTTCCAAAACTCCGGCAGGGCAAGGGATTGGAAACTCACCGATGTTGGTGGCCGTTACCCATCGGCGCAGATTCGCCTCCTCGGATCTGCGCTTTCACTTGGTTTAGAAGATCCACGCCTGCACCATCGGGCGAGAAATCCCGCTCGATTTGGGAATCCCATTCGCGGCGATCCCGCTCAGCAAGCCAGTCCAAGAGGGCCATCTGCTGTTCAGTGGGAAGCGTCTCAATAGCGTGCTGGATCTCCCTCAGTCCCATAATCGTATCGTACCTCTTTGCGCGTTGGAAAAGCGGATTACCGCTGGATTGCGACACCACTTTGACGCGAAACGCCCCTCAGGGCTTGCCGATTCTCGCCCTGTGAGAGATTGGCGGCCCGGCAAAGGACCACGCCTTAAGTTAGCGCTGATGGGGATTCGCCCAGCCGCCCGGCGTCACACCCACCAAGCGGCGGCGGGCTGCTGGCGCATCACGAGGCCATTGAGCAGCTCGGCGGCTTTGGTGAGGCCTTCTTCGGGTGAGAGCAGGCTGTCCTCGTGCTCGATCGAGAGCACGTAGTCGTAGCCGAACATGCGCAGCGTGGAGGCGAACTCCTTCCACCAGCCGGCATCGTGGCCGTAGCCGCAGGTGCGGAAGATCCAGGCGCGATTGCGCTCGTCGGTGTAAGACTTGGTGTCGAGCACGCCGGTGAGCGGTAGATTACGGTCGTAAATCTGCGTGTCCTTGGCGTGCACGTGGAAGATGCAGTCGCCCAGCACGCGGATGGCGGCGATGGGGTCGATCGACTGCCAGAACATGTGGCTGGGATCGTAATTGCAGCCGATGGCGGGTCCGGCGATGGAGCGCAGCTTGAGCATCGTCTCCGGGCTGTAAACCACGAAGCCGGGGTGCATTTCGATGGCGATCTTGACGCCGTGATCGGCGGCGAATTGGGCGCGCTTGATCCAATAGGGCGCCACCACTTTCTCCCACTGCCATTTGAGGATCTCGAGGTAATCGGGAGGCCAGGGGCAGGTGACCCAGTTGGGCCATTTGGCGTGCGCCGAGTCGCCCGGGCAGCCGCTGAAATCCACCACCACCGGAACGCCCAGCTTTTCGGCCAGGCGGATGGTCTTGGCGCTGACATCCTGGTCGTGCCGGGCGCGCGCCGTGTCGGGGTGCAGCGGGTTGCCGTGGCAGCTCAGCGCGCTGATCGAGAAGCCGTTGTCGGCGAGCTTCTGCTTGAATTCGCGCAGTTCGCCCGCGCTGGCGAGCATGCTCAGCTTGCAATGCGGATCGCCGGGGTAATTGCCGGTACCCAGCTCCACCGTATCGATGTTCAGGCTCTTGAGTTTCTTGAGAACGTCTTCGAGCGACAGCTGCGACAACAGGGGTGTGAATACGCCGACTCTCACGGTATGTCTCCTTACCTCGCGAAAAAACCATCCACAGAATATCACGGAGACGAGTTGCTGGGGTCTGCCCGGCGCCGAATTTGGCCACCGCCCTATTGGAGTTGGGGTTTTCGGCCGATCATCTACTTACGGAAATGCTATTTGTCACAACGATTCTCGCGGTGCTGAGCGCGCAGAGCGCGGATCGCGCTCCGCCGGCCGTGGTAGCCGCGCTTCGAGCAGGTGCAAGCTGCGTCTCGACGGTCTCGGTGACGAATCTCAGCGGACGCGAGCTGGCGGCCGAGATTCAGGCGCGGCTGGACACCGGCGCGCTGGCGCCGCTGGAGCTTGTCGAGCCGGCAAGCGAAGCGCAGGCCAGAAGTGAACCACGTGGCGAGCCCGCAGATGCCGCAATCGATCGCTCGGGCCGGCCGTCAATCGCTGTGGCAGCGGAGAACTTGATGTTCGCGCCGCACGAACGCAGGAGCTTTCGTCTCGGCGGCCAGGGGGAGACCGGGAACGCCTGGGTGGGCGTGTGGGAAAGCGATCCACCCGGCACACTGCCGGCGTTGGCGGTCGAAGGACGGATCGAGTGCCTCGCCGGCGATGAACTGCGCGCGGTTCCCCGTTCTGCCGCGCTGGCCCTGCGGAATCCCTGGTTTGCCGGAGAGGTGGCGGATCTCGCCGGCGTGGTGATGGCGGTGGTCAACGCGTCGGCCCAGGCGGCTCGCGCGGATCTGTGCTACTCGACGGGCAACCTGTATTTCGTTCCGGCTGAGATGCCGGATGGACGTCTGGCGCGGTTATGCTCCTGGTCGGAGGAAGTGGCCATTCCGCCTTTCGGCAGCCGCGAGTTTCACGTGGAACGCGAAGGCGCCAATGAGTTCGCGCTCGATACCCGAGGCGAATCCATCGTGCTATTGCTGTTGCGGCCGGTAGCCGCTGGCCTGCGTGTGTACCGTGTGGATTCGAGCATCCGCTTCGGCGGCGAAGTTCCGCCGGCTCGTCCCGGCCGATAACGCATCGCACAGTTTGACAAGAAGGCGATCGGACAATCTGACGCACAGCCCTTCCGCTGCTGGGCGGTAGTCTCGATACCGGGGGGCAAACCTGCTCGCCCGACTCGGCGTTCGACCCAGCAGCTTCAGACTCGGCACACACGATTCGGCGAAGCGTCGCTCTCGGGATCTTTGGTAAGATTGACATTCGCCTGCGTGAACGGTTTTCGAATCGCACTCGCCAATATCCGGTTTCCCTCGACTCCCGACGAATCGGTAGAACTCGCCGAACAGGCAATTGATCGAGCGTCCGTCGAGCGCGCTCGAATCGTCTGCTTTCCGGAATGTTTCGTTCCCGGCTATCGAGGAATGGGAAAGGCGGTGCCGCCCGCCGATCCGGTGTTCCTCGAGCGCGCCTGGTCCGCGATTGCGTCGGCTGCCGCGAAGGCAAATCTCGCGGTAGTTCTCGGCACCGAGCGCGTTGTCGATGGTGCGCTGTGGATTACCGCCCTGGTTATCAATCGGGACGGGACGATGGCCGGTTTCCAGGATAAAGTGCAGCTCGACCCCTCCGAGGAGCGTACCTATTCCCCCGGCTCCGGGAGGCGCGTTTTTCAGGCCGGCCCTCTGACATTCGGTGTCGCCATTTGCCATGAGGGTTTTCGTTACCCTGAAACGGTCCGCTGGGCCGCCCAACGCGGCGCACACATCGTGTTCCACCCTCATTTTCACGAAGCGGAACGCGGCGGTTATGCGCCCTCGACTTTCGCCGATCCTGCGAACTCGTTCCATGAGAAGGCAGCCCTCTGCCGCGCCGCGGAGAATACCTGCTATTTCGCGACTGTAAATTGTGCCAGCGCGGGCTCGCCGACCACGTCAGCGGTGGTCCGGCCCGACGGGACGCTGCTCAGCTATCAGCCATGCGGTGAGGAAGGGTTGCTGATCGCGGATATCGATATCGCGTCGGCCACGCGAGCGCTGGCGGCACGTTATAAGGCGGTCTGAGACTGTTTCGGATCCGGCGGGATTCCCCTCCACCTTTCCTGCCGATCGATCCGCCGTGGTTTGGTCCCCGTCAGTTCCTGTTGATATCCTGAACGGTCGCGAAAAGAGGCTTCCAGAATGACCAGCCAGAAATTGATCCATTCATTGCGCCGCTCGGCCGCCGTGCTGTTGTTGTTCCTGCCGGGAGTGCCGTCGATGGGCCAGGAACCGTCCAGGCAGGCGGACGGCATCGTGCTCACCTTGCCCGGCGGACTGCTGAAGATCCAGGTGCTTTCGGAAACGGTGGTCCGCATCGCGTTCGCCAAAGACGCGAGCTTCTTCACGCGGCCGGTGCTGGACGTGGTTCCGCAGCCGACGCCGTTTCAGGATTGGAAGCTGAGCGGCACGGCGGATACGACCACCGTGAGCACCGCGCGGCTGCAGGTTGTGGTGGACCGGCGCACGGGGGCGGTTCGCTTTCTGGACCGGGCGGGAAATCCCATCGCCTCGGAAGTGCCCGGTGGCCGTGTGCTCGAACCAGCCGACGTGCAGGGCGAGAGGACCTGGCACGTTCAGCAGCGTTGGGCGGAGAATGCCGACGAATCGCTCTACGGACTGGGGCAGCGGCAGTTCAATGCGCTCGATATCAAGGGCTATGACCTGGACCTGTGGCAGCGCAACACCAACATCGTGGTGCCGTTTCTGGTCTCCAGCCGCGGCTACGGCGTGCTGTGGGAGAACACGTCGCTCACGCGATTCGGCGATCTGCGGCCGTTCACGCCCATTCCACCCGAGTATCTTTTCGACACTACGGGCGCGCAAGGCGGACTCTCCGTGCAGCCGATGGACGGCTCCGAGCCAGCGCGGTTTTCCTCCGACTTGCAGTTGGACTTGCTGCCGCAGGATCAGCCGCAGCCGGCGCCGAAGAACACGCGCTGGGAAGGCTCGATCGCGGCGCCGGTCACCGGCGACTACCAGTTCCAGACATTTGCCAACGGCGGGCTCAAAGTGTGGATCGATGGCAAGCTGGTCTTCGACCACTGGCGGCAGGCGTGGCTGGCCGCGGCCGACCAGGTGAAGATCCCGCTCGAAGGCGGGCGGCGTTACCCAATCCGCATCGAATGGAACACCGAGCAGGGGACCACCATGAAGCTGGCGTGGAAAACGCCGGATCAGGACCGCTCCACTTCCCTGTGGTCGGAGGTCGGCGACGGGATCGATTACTACTTCGTGTACGGGCCGAAGCTCGACGACGTGATTGCCGGATACCGCCAGTTGACCGGACGCGCGCCGATGATGCCGGCATGGGTCTTCGGTCTTTGGCAATCGCGCCAGCGTTACGAGACCGCCCAACAGAGCCTGGATGTGGTGCGCGAGTACCGGCGGCGGCAAATTCCCTTCGACAACATCGTGCAGGATTGGCAATACTGGCCGATTGATTCCTGGGGCTCGCACCAATTCGATCCGGCGCGCTTTCCCGATCCCGACGGTTGGATCAAGGCCCTCCACGATCAGCACGCGCACTTGATGATTTCGGTCTGGCCCAAGTTCTATCCGTCCACAGCCAACGCGCAGGAATTGCAGGCGCACGGTTTCCTGTACCAGTCGAACCTGCGGCTGCAGGTGCGCGATTGGCTGGGGTACGTCGCCACCGACTACGACGCATTTAACCCGGAAGCGCGCAAGCTGTACTGGTCGCAAATCGAAAAGAACCTGTTCCGGCGAGGGATCGACGCCTGGTGGATGGACGCCAGCGAACCGGATTGCACGCCGTCTCCCACGTCGGTGGAGGATCAGCGCCGGTTGATCAATCCCACCGCCCTGGGGACGGCCTCGCGCATGCTGAACGGATTCGCGCTGATGAATAGCGCGGCCATTTATGACGGCCAGCGCCGGGCCGCGCCCGACCAGCGGGTGTTTCTGCTCACCCGCTCCGGGTATGCGGGGCAGCAGCGCTACGCGGCCGCGAGCTGGTCGGGAGACATCACATCGACATGGACCACGCTGGCCAAGCAGATTCCGGCGGGGCTGGGAATCAGCCTGTCGGGGGTGCCGTACTGGACCACCGACACCGGCGGCTACACCATGCAAAACAAGTTCTCGACCGCCGATATGACGCCCGCCGACCGGGAGGAGTGGCGCGAGCTGAACGCCCGCTGGTTCGAGTTCAGCACCTTCACGCCGCTGCTGCGCGTACACGGCGAGTTGCGCTTCCGCGAAATGTGGACCATGGGCGACGATGCGAGCCCCGCTTACCAGGCCGAGATGAAGTTCGACCGCTTGCGTTACCGCATGCTGCCCTATATCTACTCGCTGGCCGGCGCGGTGACCCGGCGCGACTCGACCATCCTCCGTCCGCTGGTGATGGACTTCCCCGGCGACCGGCAGGCGCGGGAGCTGGTCGACGAGTTTATGTTCGGCCCTGCGTTCCTGGTGGCTCCCATCACCAAATTCCAGGCGCGCAGCCGCGTCGTTTACCTGCCGCCCGGCGCCGCTTGGTACGACTTCTGGAGCGGGCAAAAGGCGACGGCCGGCGCCATTCCGGATGCAGCCGCGCCCTACGACCAGATACCGGTTTATGTGCGGGCCGGCTCGATCGTCCCTTTCGGACCGGACATCCAATACACCGGCGAAAAGGCGGCGGACCCGCTCACCGTGTATGTGTATGCCGGAGCCGACGGCGACTTTACGCTCTACGAGGACGAAGGCACCAATTACAACTACGAGCAGGGCGCCTTCAGCGAGATCGCGCTGCACTGGAACGATCAAGCCCAGGCGCTGACGGTGGGCGAGCGGCACGGATCTTTCGCCGGCATGCCGCAGCATCGCAGAATCGAAGTGGTGCTGGTTTCGGCCGGGCACCCGGTGGGCTTTTCCTTTACACCGCAGGCGGCGCGCCGCGAGGAGTACGACGGCAAAGCGATAACGCTATCCATGAAGTGAAGCTGTGAGGCGGACGCGGTGCCCTCTGGGCCCGTCCGCGGGCGACCTCCTGGCCGCGCTGCCGGGGCGAGTAACTGCCCCATTCCGAATCAGCAGCTTACAAGCTCATCCCGCATCTTACTTGACAAGTATGTGCAACTAACCTAACCTTAAGTTAGTGACTGGGCACTTCCGCCCAATCTACGGTTGATCTGAACTAAGTCAGCTCACCTGGGTCCCCTTCTTAGCCTAACCATTTCGGGAAGGGTAACCGTGTTTCCCAGTTTCATTTCCACTCATTCGACGGGCGCGATACCTGTGTGCACCTTGATGATTTGCCTTGCCGCATTGGGCAGGCTCTGGGCAGACTGGAAATCCCATCCGCTGCGGGCCGAGTTGCAGAATCCCGGCCGCGAGTCGGCCGAAGATTTCTATTACTGAAGGAAAGCCGGACCATATGGCGGTTCTGATTTCTCAGCCGGGCGAATCGTGGACTCATCGAATCCTCTCGTGGATTTACCCGGCCCGCGAATGGGCGAGCGAACAGCGGGTTGACGAACGGGAAAGCGGAGTCAATCACGCAGGTGCGGTTAGACCCACCGCGCGGAAACCCGTAATTCTTCGGGCAGGAGAAGCGAAATAGTGCCTTTCGAAAACCATGGAAACCGGCCTTTCACCGCGACCTCGGTCGACAAGAATGCGCCGGCGGCATCGGGCGTGTATGGACTCTCGAATGCGCGCCAGTGGATCTTGGTGGGCGAGACCGCCAACATACAAGCCGAGCTGCGCAAACATCTCCAACATCCGAGTGACGTATTGCGGGAGCACATTGCGTCCGGCTATACATATGAGCTCAGCCCAGCGGAATACCGGGTCGAACGCCAAAGCCAGCTCGTCAGCGAGCTTGCGCCTGTCGGGAACCGGTTGCGCGCGCAAGTTGCGCGGGCCCAGTCCTGATCGCGCGCCCGATTCAAAACCCGGTAGGGCATGCTCTAGAGGCTGCTGAAAAAGTCCGAAAAACGGTTTTGGGCCACGGATGAACACAGGTGAACACGGATAATTCAGTTCTTTTCGATCCGTGTTTACCTGTGGCCCTGATGCTTTTGGTGTTTTTCAGCAAGCTCTTTCGCTTGCCGGTTTTTCTAAGAGCCGACATTTCCCGATAAAACCGATCGCCGCCGTTTCTATGTCCCGCACGCGGGTAACCCTGGTAATCCATCCTGCCACTCGGCGCTGGCCGCAGGTCTGCTACGATAAAAAATTCTGGCATCGATGCTGCGATTTGAAACCGCCGGCGAGTCCCATGGCGAATGGCTGGTGGCCACGCTCACCGGACTCCCGGCGGGCATCCCTATTTCCCTCGACGCGGTCAATCGCGAGCTTTGGCGCCGCCAGCAGGGCTACGGCCGCGGCGGCCGCATGAAGATCGAGACCGACCGCGCCGAAATTGTGGCCGGCGTGCGCCATTCGCACACCATCGGCTCCCCCATCGCCATCCTGATTCGCAATCGCGATTGGGAGAACTGGACGCATGCGCTTCCGGTCGAGGATGTCGCGGGCGCGGAAGACCGGCGCAAACCAGTCACCCGTCCGCGTCCCGGCCACGCCGACCTGGCCGGCGCTGTGAAATATGATTTCCACGATGCGCGTTACATCCTGGAGCGCGCCAGCGCGCGGGAAACCGCAGCCCGCGTCGCGGTGGGCGCCGTCGCCAAGGCCCTGCTCGGCGAATTCGGCATCACCGTGCTCAGCCACGTGATCGCCGTCGGCCGCGCGCGCCTGGAACGAGCCGTGGAATTCGGCGAATTGGTCGAGCTGAGCCGCCGCGAGAGCGTCCTGCTCGGCTGCGTGGACCCCGCCGTCGAAGCCCGCATGAAGGAAGAGGTGGATGAGGCGTACCGCACCGGCGATACGGTTGGCGGCGTCTTCGAGGTGGTGGCCCACGGCGTGCCGGTGGGTTTGGGCTCGCACGTCACCTGGGATTCGCGCCTCGATGGACGCCTGGCGCAGGCCATTGTTTCCATTCAGGCGGTCAAGGGCGTCGAAATCGGATTCGCCGCGGCCGGCGCCGCCAGCTTCGGTTCTCAGGTGCAGGACACCATTCACTATGACCGCGCCGGCCGCGCTTTCACCCGCGGCGCCAACCGCGCCGGCGGCCTGGAAGGCGGCATCACCAACGGCCAGGACGTGGTGGTGCGCGGCCTGCTCAAGCCCATTTCCACCTTGCGCCGGCCGCTGGAGTCGGTGGACCTGACGACGCGCGAGCCCGCCCTCGCCGCTTATGAGCGTTCCGACGTGGCCGTGGTGCCGGCTGCCGGCGTAATCGGCGAGGCCATGGTGGCGCTGGTTCTGGCCCAGGCGCTTCTGGAGAAGTTTGGCGGCGACTCGCTCGACGAAACCCGCCGCAATTATCAAGGCTACCTGGAGCAGGTGCGAAACTACTAGTGATGGCAACGTTATCATTTGCGACACAACCGCTCCCTATGGTCGCGGCTCCGATGCGCTTTCAGAGCCGCGACCGCAGGGAGCGGTTGGTAGGGCATGCTTTAGCTTGCCTAAGCGGTAAAAAACTACACGCCTGCCACGTTCCAGTCGCGGACACCCAATTACTCGGGATTCTCAGTTGAATCGAAATATGGTTTACCCGATAATCAAATTCGGCAATCCCGTGCTCGAACGCGAAGCGGAAACCGTGACCGAGTTCGATACGCCGGATCTCAAGCAGTTCCTGGAGGACATGTTCGAGTCGATGTACGCGGCCAAGGGCGTGGGCCTGGCCGCGCCGCAAATCGGCTTTTCCCGGAAGATTTCCGTCATCGATGTCTCGAACGGCGAACGGCCGGAAGACAAGCTCGTCCTCATCAACCCCACCATCGTCAAAGTCGAAGGCAAGCAGGTGGGCGAAGAAGGCTGCCTCAGCGTCCCCGGTTTCCGCGAGCAGGTGCGCCGCGCCAAGCGCGTCACCATCCGCGCGCAGAATGCCAAAGGCGAGCCGTTCGAAAAAACCGGCGAGGACCTGCTGGCGCGCGCTTTCCTGCACGAGACCGATCACCTCTATGGCCGGCTCTACATCACCCACATCAGCGCGCTCAAGCGCGATCTTCTCAAGCGCAAGATCCGCAAGATGCAGCGCGCCGGCGAGTGGGACTGAGCCGCCGCCATGCGCCTGGTCTTCCTCGGCACGCCCGCCTTCGCCGTGCCCACCCTGGAGCGACTGGTCGAGCGCGGCCACCAGGTGCTCGCAGCCGTCACGCAACCCGACCGGCCGAAAGGGCGCGGCCAGGCGCTGGCGCCGCCGCCGGTGAGGGAAGCCGCGCTGCGACTCGGCGTGCCCGTCTATCAACCGGAGCGCGTCAAGCGGCCGGAATCGGTGGACTATCTGCG
>Ga0326727_10003527_pt1 | contig 49738 bp, 31 predicted proteins | sample MB2enrmetagenome_FD_207643 | JGI IMG/M metagenome (GOLD analysis project Ga0326727, IMG submission 207643) | Lab enriched peat soil microbial communities from McLean, Ithaca, NY, United States - MB29MY | ecosystem: Environmental > Terrestrial > Soil > Wetlands > Peat | place: USA: New York... | reverse complement strand
GCAGGCTGCGGAAAAAGCCCGTCAACCGCTTGCTTACGCGCGCGGCTCAGAAACGCGCTCGTTCTTTTGCAGGCACTCGCGGAGGCGCGACCGTGAGGGAGCGGTCCCGGAATGCCCTTTTTCCGCAGCCTGCTAGAGCGAAGCTATGGTTCTTCGGTGATGGCAAGATCCCGCCGTTGCCCGACGGACTCCTTGCAGTTGCGGGCGGTGGGCAATCGGCGCCATTCCCAGTCGATGAATCCGGGCTTGACGGCTATCATGGCATTGACAATCAAGTCCCCAGACCGCCAAGCTATTGAGGATCGCGTAATTGAATGACACTGGTGCGGAGCGAAAGGCCTATGAAACATAATCGCTCAGATTTGTTCTTTGTCACTGTATTACGCGATCCTCAATAGTCGGACCTAAGGGCGCATCGCCGAGGAATCGATGAAATGTGTCTTCCTTGTTGGGAGCGCCCATGCCTTTATCTGCCGCGGAATCCTTAGGATTCGGCTTCGGCCATCGGTTGTAGCCGATTGCAGGGTCGTTTGCGTTCAGCGGCCTGATGCGCTCGATCTCTTTCGCGTTCACCTCGGCGTCAGCCGCGGTCGCGGACTCCCACAGGATTTCCAGTGAAGCCCTCGGGCGAGGCTGTGCTGGGCGCAGCGATCCTCGGAGGCGCGCCTCGCCCACCGGCAAGTTGGCAAGCAGCTCGCCCCCACGGTTTCCCGGAAGTGGCTGGCGGTGGTCCGTAGTCAGCACAAGCCCATTTCGGCGGGGAGGGAACTCGGGAGGAAGGCAGGCCGGAAGTACCTGAGGACCGTACCGGGACCTTTCGCTGTACACCTGGGACTTTCTGGCGCAATAATTCCGGCACAATATCGAATTGCGACCCGGTGCTCAACGCTCAAGCCCGTGCGCTTGCGAACGGCGGGGTAAAGTCCGCGCTTCGGAGGACTGGGTCGCGAAGGCTGAATATGCGGCGCATACTTCAAATCTCTTGAGGCAACCGATATGGGTCCATTTCGACGGAATGTGCGGACAACAGCTCAGATTCTACCGCCCCAGTTACATGCGGCAGCCCAAGTCGGCCCGTTTCCACCGCTCGTACCTTATCATCGCTGTAAATGTGGTTCATGCCGCGAGTGCCGCGATAACGCAAGGTGGGACCGGATCTTTGCGAGATTTGAGGTGAAGGAACGAGAAGAGCGCGGGACGTTCCGGTGTGCGCTTGGGGATTTGTGAAAAGAACCGGAACATTCTGCGAAATAAGTAGGTGCCGCCGCGGCATCGGAGGCACGAGCCGATGATTTTGAAAATTGACCAGGGAGGACGCGGCGGAGGTTCGGAAAGCGCTGGAAGCGGCGCAGGCCGGAATCTTACGCGAACTATCCGGCCTGGCGGTTGCGGATATTCTCCCAAGGGCATCGATTTGTGCCGTCGTTCCACCACTTGGCGCCCGGCGTTTGCCCCGGTAGACAACGGGCAAAACGGGGATAGTGCGGGGGAAGTCGGGACGGATCGGGCAGTGGTAGCTACGGCTCCCAAGCTACGGAATTGAGGGCTGTCCGCTCTATTTTGGGTTGGAGGCGCGGGTCGGAATTGAACCGACGAATAAAGGTTTTGCAGACCTTTGCCTTACCACTTGGCTACCGCGCCGGCAGGGAGGCTCTTAAAGCAAGTTACCGCGGTTCGAGCCTCCAAGTCAAACTTCAGGCCTCCGCCAGCCCATGCTCCGTGCCGCAAATATTTACCGCAATCCCCATTTCGGCGAACATGGCCGCCTTCGCCGCCAATGCTGCGTTGGCCGTAGCGGCATCGCTGCCGTAGGCCACCTGCACGTGGTTGGCCTTGTGCTTGGCCATCAACTGGTCGCGCGATACGCCGTACAGCACCGCGTGCATGATGGGCCACTGCGGGGTGGTATCGCGCCACCGGCGCTCGGTTTCCTCGCGCGGCAACTCTACCACCTTGGCGCGGCCGATATCGGCGTGCAGCCGTCCGCCTTCCACGTAGATCCGGCTCCAGACGATCTCGCCCGGCTTGCTGATGCCCTTGATGGTTCCGCCGCCGAGACGGAAATACATCTCCGGCTGGCGTTCGCTGATCGCCCCCGCATATCCGCCGGTCAGGTGCTGGGGCGGCACGGAACCGGAGATTTCGAAAACCCAGACGAATTCGCCGTTGTACGCCTCGCCATAGCGCACATCGTGCAGCGTGGTCTCGGGATTGTAACCGAGCCTGGTCCACACGCGGTTGGTGACCAGCGCGTCCAGCCCGGCGCATTCATCCACTTCGTTGAAGTGCGGCAGCGGCCGTCCTTCGTACAACACGCGGCCATTGCCGGCAGCCTTCACCGGCGGCCGGTCGACATTGTTCAACAGGCCCTCCGCCAAGTCGGATGCCGGGGCCAGGTCTTTCAAACCCTGCTGGTACTGGATGCCGATGACGTCGCAGCCGAAATCGTCGGCGATCCGCAGCGCCGCGATGTACATCTTGCACTGCTCCAGGATCTGGCCGTCGGTAAGATCGGTCTCCGGATGGGGGCCGGTATGAAAATGCATGCCCTTCTTGTCGAGCCAGTGCCGCACCGCGCGCGCCTCCTCGTCGGGAACGTTGCGCATCGCGGCGTACAGGGCCGATTGGCTCAGGCGCTCTTTGAAAACCCCCATGGGCATCAGGTTCTCGTCGGGAACGATGGCGTTGTACATGCCCATGCAGCCCTCGTCGAACACGCCCATGATGGCCTTTTCCCGGAGCAACTGGGCGGACAATTCCCTGCCGATTTGCGCCGCCTGCGGCGGAAGACGGAAGGCCTCCAGGGGCCGCGCGTGCGAGGTGTCGTGCCGGACGAGGCTGCCGCCCAGCCATTGCAGCAATCCGGCCAGGAAATGCCGGTCCGAGAAGTCCTCGCTCCACAGCGTGGAATAAGGAACCCCGGCCTTAGTGAGACAGCCGTTGAGATTCAGCATCCCCACCAGTCCGGGCCACTGGCCGCTCCAATTGGCAACCGTGAGGATGGGACCGCGGTGGCTTACGAGGCCGGGCAGCACGTGATGGCTGTACTGCCACACCGCTTCGCACACCACCAACGGAGCCTCCGGCGGGATGTTGCGAAACACCTGGTTGCCGTACTTCTGGCTGTCGATGAAACCATGGCCGCGCGCCTCGTCGTAGGGGTGCGCGCGCTCGATCTGGCGGCCTTCGCGGCGGATGGCCTCCATGACCGCTTGTTCCGCCTGGTGCTGAGCTTGCCAGCACTGGCGGTTGGCGGACGGCCGTAAATCGCCGCTCGCCACGAGATAGATGAGATCGGACATGAATATTTTCCTGAATGCTCAGGCGGCGCGGCGGGTCAGCTCCACTTCCAGGCTGATCTTTACCTCTTCGCCCACCAGCACGCCACCGGTTTCCAGAGCCACGTTCCAAACGAGACCGAAGTCCTTACGATTGATCTTGGTGGTTGCCGCGGCGCCGGCCTTCATATTGCCCCACGGATCTTTCACCTCGGGGGTAGGGCCCTCGACTTGCAGCGTCACTTCCCTGGTGACGCCACGGATGGTCAAATCGCCTTTTACCAGATATTCCTCTTTCCCGTCAGGCTCGACGCTCGTGCTTACGAATTTGATTTCCGGGAACTTTGCCGCGTCGAAGAAATCGGGGCTCTTGAGATGGGTGTCGCGCTGTTCTTCGCGGGTGTGCAACGACGTCACGTCGATAGTTGCCTCTACCTTGGACGCCTTCGGGTCGTCCGGGTCATGAGTCACGGTTCCGGATACTTTAGTGAATTCACCTTTCACGTTACTGACCATCATGTGGCGAACGGAGAAGTGGGCGCTGGAGTGCGTCGGGTCGATATCGTAAACAATAGCGGGCATCGTGTCTCCTGTTCCTATTAGACACCCGAAAGCCACTCCGGCTTCACGTTTCCGGGGTGGCCGGCAGAACTTTTCCGCGGCATTCTCCCAGCCCGATCCGGCGGTATCCCGGAGCCTCGCACCAGCCGCGCAGCGTCACCTCGTCACCGTCCTCCAGGAATTTCCGGAACTCGCCTGTGGGAAGTTCCAACGGTTCGGCGCCGCGCCAAGTCGCCTCCAGCAGGCAACCGCGATTTTCCTTCTCGGGACCGGAGACCGTTCCGCTGCCGATCAGGTCGCCCGGGCGCAGCGGACAGCCGTTGGAGGCGTGGTGGGCCACCATCTGGGAAAGCGTCCAGTACAGGGAGGCGAACCGCGAGCGGCTCACCTGGATGGGTTCGGCCATGCGCGCCGAACGAAGCCAAACTTCGAGCGTGATGTCGTAAGCGCCATCGGCTTCGGTGCGCAAATACGGCAGCGGCTGCGGGTCCGATGGCGGACGCGGTTCCGGCGCGGCGCGGAAGGGTTCGAGCGCTTCCATAGTCACTACCCAGGGCGAAATCGAGGTGGCAAAGCTCTTCGCCAGAAACGGCCCCAGCGGCTGATACTCCCACGTTTGGATGTCGCGCGCCGACCAATCGTTGAGCAGGCAGACTCCGAAAAGATGGTCGCCGGCCTGCGCCGGGGGAATCGGTTCGCCGGCCGCGTTTCCGGGGCCCAGGAACGCGCCCACTTCGAGCTCGTAGTCCAGCCGCCGTGCCGGTGCGAACGATGGCGGACCCTCGGGATGCTCCGCCGTCTGCCCCCAGGGACGCCGCACCGCAGTCCCACTCACCACGATCGAGGATGCGCGCCCGTGGTACCCCACCGGCAGCCATTTGTAATTCGGCAGCAGCGGATTATCGGGCCGGAACATGCTTCCCACATTGGTGGCGTGGTGGATGGAAGCGTAGAAGTCGCTATAGTCGCCGATCTCGCACGGCAGCAGGAACTCGGTTTCCGCCATGGGCAGCATGCAGGCATCGATGCCAGCGATGTGCTTCACGAGCAGGTCTTGGATTTCCCGGCGGAGTTCAATGCGAGCGGGTTTGGGCATCGCCATCAACCCACGCATCGACGGAATCTTCAACGCCTCTGTCACGTCCAGCACGCGATCTCCGATGGCCACGCCCACGTGTGTCCCGCTAAGGTGACGAAACGTGGCGAACGGTAGATTCTGGATGGGAAAATCGCAGCCGGGCTGGTTGGCGGATTCCACCCAACTGCGCAGTGCGGGGTCGTGCGTACGGTCGGTCATGGCAGGTATCCCAGGTCGCGCAGGTCGGCGACCGGCTCTTCGAACGAGCAGGAGCCAAAGCTGTGCGCGAAATCGCGGCGAGCAGTTTGGATTTGCGCGGTCGACAGGCGCAGGCCGCCCCAGCGCAGTTCATCATCGGTGAATTCGAACGCACGCGGATCCTCTTCGGTCAGCATGGCGGCCAGCCGGTCTCGGCCCACACCATGCCAGGCGAAGGCCGCGGCGGCGAATACATTGACGAACCCATGCATCACGGCGCGCGGGCTGTCGTGCGCGTAGGTCAGGGGATGGCGCGAGCGGATGGGATGGTGCAGACCGGCGGTCGCTTTGAAAGGCTGACGCCGTGCCGCGGCGCGGCCGAGGAAATCGGCGATCGCTTCCGCCGGCGGGATGGCATCGGGCGTGAGACCGCCTGTGCGCACTTTGGCGAAAGCTCCGGTCACCTGTTCCGGCGGCGCTTCGCAATAGGTAGGCAGCGACAGGCGATGCGCCAGCTTGGTTTCCAGAGTTTCCACCTGCGGCGGCAGCGGACCGGGCTCGTCATCTACCAGCAGACTGACGCGCCACCCTTCGCCAAGGGACGCATCGGCGAGCTTGGCGGCAGGCAGCACCAGGCGATTCAACATCCAGCCGTGTGCCGACGTGCGATAGGCTGCGTATTTTTCGGCCACGTCGCGAAGAGGAAGCGCCGCCGGCGGATACAGTCCGGCGTAGTCGATGAGGTTCGAAAGCAAGGCTTCGAACGATGCGGAAATCGCAAGCATGGCGAACAGGGCCGACTCCCATGATATCTTGGTTTCTCCGTGCCCTCTGGCTCTGTGCCTCTGCAATAGGCGCGGGGACTCAGCGCGGGAGAAGTCGCAACCACAAACAAAGTCATCACAGAGACGCAGAGACACGGAGGAAAACAGATGTGTTCCTCTGTACTATTAATGGCCAGAATCTTCGCAAGCCGCGACGATTCTCGCGAACCGAGGCCCCTGAAACGCCGATACCCCGGGCCTATACCCCTCCGTGTTCTCCGCCACCTCTGTGCCCTCCGGTTTTGACTTTGTTTTCCTCCGTGCTCCGTGCCTCTGTGGTGAATATTCTCCTGCTTGCGGGTTCGCCGCGCTAAGTCTCTGTACCTCTGTGGTGAAATTGTTCTTTCGCGCCTGGTTCCGGTATCCGCTCAATCCTGCCGAGCAGAAACACGTAACCCGCAATCCCTACGACAAGCGCACCGGCGGCCACGACAAAAGCCCGGCTGAAGTCGTTCTTGGCGCCGACGAGGTAGCCAGTGACGACGGGCGCCGCAATCGCGGCCACCTGATTGCAAAAATTCATGATTGCGCCGACCTTTCCCACGCTGTCGTGCGGCGCGATCAGGGAAGGAATCGACCACGCCACCGGAGCCGAGGCGGCCAGACCGCAGATCGACACGGTAATCCAGATGACCGCGGCCATCGGCGTTCGCGTGAAGATGGGACCCAGCAGCGCCAACCCCACCACCATACCGCCCACCAGCACCGTTTGGCGCACGAGGCTATCGCGGTTGGCTCCGCGCTTTACCAGGACGTCCACCAGCCAGCCGCCGAACAAAAGATCGCTGCCCGTCGCAAAGAACCAGGGAATGGATGTGTAAATAACCGATTGATGCAAACTAAGGTGAAGAGCTCCCGTAAAATAACTCGGTAGCCAGGTGAGTAAGAGATAGAAGCAGTAGTTATAGGCGGCGAAACCCATCGAAACGCCGAGCACTTTTCGCCGAGCCAGCAGATAACCTAAGGAGGCGCCGGATTCCGACGTGGTCCTGTGAGTCACAGCGCCGTACCGAACCAGGTATTCGCGCTCGTCTGGCGATAGCTTCGGCTCTTTGTCCGGATCGCGATAGAGCCAGAAGAACGCCAGGAAGAAAATAAAGCTGGCCACTCCCGTGACGCTAAATGCGAAGCGCCAGCCGAAGTGAATCACAACCAGACCTATAGTAAGTGTGCCGATCGCGGCCGACAATTTTGCGGAGGAATCGAAAATAGCCGTCGCCAGGCTTCGCTCGTGACGCGGAAACCAATATCCGGTGGCCTTCGAGTTGGCGGGAAAAGTGGGTGCTTCGCCCACGCCAAGCAACAGCCGCGAAGCAAAGAAGCTGCGCAGCCCGGGAGCGAAAGCGCCCCCAAAACAGGCAGCCACCCAGATAAGCGGGCTGATGCAGCCTACGGCTCGCACGCCAAAAGCGTCAAGCAGAACGCCGCTGGGCAGTTGCAGCGCGGCGTAGGTCCAGTTATACGTGCTTAGCAGATAGCCGTAGACAACGTTCGATATCCCGAAGTCTTTTTGGAGCGCTTCTTTCGCAACGGAAAGATTGACCCGGTCAAAGTAATTGACCAGCACGCCGAATCCCAGGACAAACGCGATCAGCCAACGCCGCCGCGGTGCATGTTCCATAAGCTATTGCAGCTTTCCCCGAGCGTCCACGTTCCAGATCTGCTCAACGCGATCGCCGCGGACGCCGTAGACGCGCTCGTGCAAATTCACCGCCACGCAAATGTGATTGGGAATCACGTGGACGCGGTCGCCCACTCCGAATTCCCGTTCCACACCCGTCAGGTCGACAAACCCGTGCTCCTCGTTCATCTTGTGAAAGCGCGCCGCGGGCGCCTCCACTAAGTGTCCGAAGGTCACCTCCGCGGAATTTACCGGACGGTCCGAGGAAAATGTCTTCGACCCGCCATCGAGGATCATGTGCCCTGGCCGCGCCACCGACACAACCGTAGCCAGAATCGTCGCGGCGCAATCCTCCATCGCGCACCCGCCGCTGCGCACCGTGTTGACGTCGTTAAAAAGGTAGGTACCGGGCCGGATCTCCGTCAGCCCGGCGATTTCGTGCGAATGAAACAGCGTGGGTGTCGACCCGCCGCTCACAATCGAAACCTCGATCCCCGTATGCTCGAAATCGGCCCGAATGGAGCCCACCTGTTCGGAGAGTTGCGCCAGTGCGCGCCGTCCTGTTTCGCCGAGATCCTTAATGTGTCCGGGATAGAAAGTGAGGCCCTGGAAGTTGAGGTGCGGCAGCTCGCGGATGGACCGCGCCAGTTGCAGCAACGGCTCTCCGGGCGCCACGCCGACGCGGCCCAATCCCGCGTCGAACTCCGCCAGCACTCCGACCTCGACCTGCGCGTCGCGCGCGGCGGCGGAAAGCTCGCGCGCGGCCGCCAGGCTGTCCAGCGCCACCGTAACACGCGTGTGCCGCGCCACCTCCATCAACCTCGCCAGCTTTCCGCGGCCTACGATAGGGAACGCCACCAGCATGTCGGCCGGCCGGGCGCCCAACATCACTTCCGCTTCGGAGACTTTGGCCACGGTTAAACCGGCGGCGCCCAACTCCAGTTGGCGTTTGGCCAGCAGGATGGACTTGTGGGTTTTGGTATGCGGCCGGAGCCGCAGCCCGTGCTGTCCGGCGTATTCGGCAACGCGGCGCAGATTCCGTTCGAGAATATCCAGGTCGACCACCAGGGCTGGGGTCTCTATATCCGGCAATTGCGGCATCATAGGTTGCTTGCTTTATATGCAATGCACGTTTTCACCGCGAGCCCACCGAGGAAAATCCAAACTCCAATTCGAAATTTGCCATCTAACGTAAAGGCGGCCATCAAGGCCAGCACTCCGTATGCCGCCATGGCCCGGTAAAAGCGCTTTTGCATGAAGTTCCATTCTGGCACGCCGCTACTTGTAACCAAAATGTGAATTGCATAGCGACCATTCGAGCGTATAATCGAGGCTGAACCGTGGCCATAAAAAAGCCTACTGGAAAAGGTCCCACCGGCAAGCACCCGGTGAAGAAATCGCCGGCCCCCGCGTCCACACGAGCCTTCACCGACGTGAATGCGCTCCCCGTGGTCAGACCCGCCGTGGCCGCCAAGATTCTGGCTGCCGCGGTACAAATCGGCAATGCTGCGCGAGCCGCTCTACAAGAGCCGCCGTTGCAGTTCGTGACCGCGGAAGCCACCACTAAGCCGGGCGTGGAACGCTGGCCCGTGAAAACCGGCCAGGACCCGGATACCGGCCTGGTCGGCAAGAATATCGTCAGCGGAAAAAGCCTGGGTGCGGGCATCGTGCCGGCCACGGTAGAAGAGTTGATCGCCATCAACCGTCCGCCCGACATGCGGCCCGCCACCGGCGACTTCCCCGCCTATCAGAGCAAGCGCCGCGAAACCGTGGAGCTGACCGTGTGGCAGGTCGACGCCGAAATCACCGTGGTCAAGCTGGAAGCCGATGGCGACTACCATCTGGTTATCGCCGGCGCCACCGGTGACACCATGATCGCCGAGGTACCCACTCCCACCGCGCAGTTCATCGGCAACAGCCCGTGGATGGCCAACATCAAGGCGGCTCGGGCACTGATCGACAACACCTTTGTGAAGCAACTCGACCCGCGGGATTTCGCGCCGGTGAACGGCAAACTGGTGCCGCGCGAATCCGTGTCGGGGCGGCCGCAGGCGCTCCCAAAAGGCCTTCCGGAGTCTTTCGTGCCGCAACCGGGCATGGAGACCGCGGTGCCCGCGTTCCAGACGAAAGTCACTCCCACCAAGGTGCGCATCACGGGAGTCGGTTTCTTCGATGCCGACCACGGCCAAACCGGCGTGGCGCACCTGAGCGGAATCGAGCTGCATCCCACGCTGAAGATCGAATTGCTGTAGGAGCTTTCAGCTATCACTTGTGCTCCGCGAAAGGCTGCGCGCGAATCCTGTCAAGGCTAGAGGTAACATCCGGTGCCCTCTGCCGTCTCACATCTCCAGGTTGTGGAGCGGAAGTCGCCCTGCCCCAGGGTTGCACCGGATTGGACGTTTTGTGACTGAGGGCAGCTTCCCTCAACACCCTCGTTTCGTGAAGCCGCCGGCTGGAGCAGAGTGCAGGTATGAGCTGGACAGATCGAATCCAACACCTTCCGAATCGGCGTTCATCGGCGGCTCATAATGCTGTGCTGGCCTTGCGCCAAACTCCCCACAGAAGATTCAGCCGCCGATGAACGCCGATAGCTTAAATTCGCTAGCAGGGTTCGTGCCGGGTGCGAATCATGCCTTCAGTAGGAGTGCCGAGGCAGCTCCATCCGACAGTCGTTTAGTGGACTCCCCTCACGCCGCTTCCAGCTTCTCACCAGAATCCAGGAACGCCCAGCATACGATGCCCATGAGGTAAATCGCCGCCGAGACGTAGAATGTGAGATCCCAATTCTCGTGGCCCCAGTCGAGGATAAAGCCGGTTACCACCGGCGCCAGGAAGCCGGCAAAGTTCCCCCACATGTTCATCGCGCCGGAGAGTGTTCCGCAGTACACACCGCCAACGTCCATGGCGGTGCCCCAGGCTCCGGGCATCACCAGGTCGTTGCAGAAGCTCGCCATGGCAATCGACACAACCGCCATCACCGGATCCTGCATCCGTGTGGAGAGCACCAGAAACGAGCTCGCCCCCAGGAAACCCAGGTAGGCCACATATCGCCGCGCCCGCGGAACGCTGCCGGTGGCCCGCGCCACCCGCGCACCGAGGACCACGCCCGCCATGTTCCCGATGCCGCCGAAGAACAACGGCAGAACTCCCAGCCAGGCGCTCTGCATCAGGTTCATATGCCGGCCTTGGCGCAGATACTTGGGGAGCCAGGTGATGTAAAAATACCAGCCGTAAGAGAGGAAGAAATACTGCCAGCACAGCATCCACACCGCGCGCGAGCTCAATAGCTTCTCCCAGGAGATGCTGGTGTGCGCCACTGGGGCGCCGGCGTGTAGGCGCAGCAGTTCCCGTTCGGCGGCGTTCAGGTTCGGATTCTGCGCGGGATCGTCGCGGAACCATGCAAAGAAGGCCACGGCCCAAACGATTCCCAGACCGCCGAAAATCGGGAAGGCATGGCGCCAGCCGACGTAACTTACCACCCAAATCACTAATGGCGGAGTGAACGCGCCGCCCCATCGGGCGCTGAGCCACATAATCCCCTGCGCGCGCACGCGCTCTTTCACCGGCAGCCAGGTATGAAAGGCCCTCGTGAGATTGGGAAAACAGCCGGCTTCTCCCGCTCCGAACATAAACTGCGTGGTCATGAGCGCGAAACGATTGAACGCGAAGCCCGTGGCGGCGGTGAAACACGACCACCACACCACGATGCGCAGCAGTACGCGGCGGGGTCCCCAGCGGTCGCCCATGAATCCGCCCGGCATTTCGAACAGTGAGTAAGCCAGGGCGAACGCCCCCAGGCAAAACCCCATCTGCTTGTCGCTGATGGCCAGATCCTTCTGGATCGAAGGCGTGACTACGGAGATGCAGACGCGATCGATATAGGTGACGATCGACAGGGTGACAGCGAAGAAAATCACCCAATAGCGGACGCGGGTAGGGCGTTCCGAACTAGGCTGCAGGACGCACCCCGAAGCGATAGACCAGCGCACCGGCGCCGACGGTGGCAAATGCGGAGAGCGATGCCCAAGGGTGTTCTTTCAGGCCGAAAATCACCATCGCGGTACCCACCAGGATGTACAACGCGGGGATCAAAGGATAGGCAAAGTTCAGCGCCGGCAGCCGCTGCCAGCCGGGCTGCCGGTGGCGAAATACCAGCAGAGACGCTACCGACAACACGGTGAATAGCGTAAGACTCATAGCGATATAATTTACCAGATCGGGAAACGGCGTGGCCGTCATCAGCATGGCGCACAGTCCCTGGCTGACAATGGCCACAACGGGGGTGTGAAATCGCGGATGGACGCGCGCCGCCGCCGCGAAGAAGGCGCGATTCTTCGCCATTGCATAGTATACTCGCGGCCCCACCGTGACTTCGGCATTCACCGTGGAGATGAGACACAACGCCATTAGCCCGGCCCACACTCCGCCGATGCTCGGCCCGAAGAGATTCACCGCCGAAATGGCGCCCGGTGCGAGTTCCAGCTTGCTGCCCATCACGGCGAGCGGAGTGGCGTAGATGAATACCACGTTCAACCCTACGTAAAGCACCGCCACAATCGCCGTGCCCGCCGCCAGTGCGGCCGGCAGAGTGCGCTCCGGGCGGCGGACTTCTTCGGCAACGTAAGTGGCCGCATTCCAGCCGCTGTATCCCAACATCACCCACAACATTTCCACCAGAAACACCGTAGCCAAAGGGCCCGTGGAAGTGCGCACGGCCGGTTCGGAAAAGTGGCTCCAGTGACCGTTGCCGGAGGCGAAACCCAGAACGATGAATCCGATGACGATCACCAGCTTGCTCGAAGTCAGCACGTTCTGCACTTTGGCCGTGCGGCCCACACCGAAACAGTTGAGCGCGGTGAAGGCGGCAATCAACGCAGCAGCGGTGAGTTGTCCGGCGCCCACCTGCAGGCTGAACGCTCCCGAGCCCAGCTTGAGCAACGGTTGATCCTGGTGCAGTACGGGGAAGATGTGGCTCAAGTAGTCCGCAAAGGCCAAGGCGGCCGCCGCGATGGGCGCGGAAAAGCCCGCGAAGAACGACACCCATCCGGTCATGAACCCCCATTCCGGCCCGTAGGCGCGCGTGAGGTATACGTACTCGCCGCCCGAACTGGGAAAATTGATGCCCAGTTCGGAATAGCTGAGCGCCCCCGCCAGCGCGAAAACCGCTCCCACCGTCCAGCAGGCCAGAATGAGACTGGCGGAGCCGAGGGCCGCCGCCATAAAACCCGTGGAGGTGAAGATGACCATCCCCACCATGTTCGAAATCACCAGGGCGGTGGCGCTGAAGAAACCGAGTTGGCGGACCAGTCCAGGCGGGTTGGGCTTGGGCGTCTGCATCTGAAGATTGGGCATTCGTGACCTTAGAGTTATTCTATGCTACCGGGCCCGATGACATAACGAGGCTCCGGCTCGTGCGCGTCCTCACCAGGACTTTGATACTATATCTCTCTAATTATGAAGCTCTCGCGCCAGTTCGCCACCATTTGTGCCGCCTTATGCCTTTTCGCCAGCATCGGCCCCGCCGATGAAAAGGCCGTCAACCCCCGGATTGCCAAGATCGCGAGCGAGGTCTCGGAAGATCGCATCAAGGCCATCATCGAGAAGCTGGTCAGCTTCGGCACCCGCAACACCATGTCGGACCCCACCGATCCGGTGCATGGCGTGGGCGCCGCGCGGCAGTGGATCCTCGATCAGTTCCAAAGCTACAATCCCAAACTGCAGGTGCGTTTCGACAAGTATCGCGTGAAGAAGCAGGGCCAGCGCATCTTCAAAGACGTGGATCTGTACAACGTGATCGCCGTGCTGCCGGGCAAGACCATGCCGGAAACGCAAGTGTGGATCACCGGCCACTACGACAGCCTGAACCTGGGAACTCCGCGGACCCCTCCGGCGAATACCGAGACCGCGCCGGGCAGCGGATCCGGCGCCGGCGCCAACGACAACCCGCTCAGCGTGACCCAGCAGATGACCCCGGCGGACTTCGAAAAGAACGCCGCGTTGCCCGCTCCGGGTGCGTGTGACGATGGCAGCGGCACCGCCGCCGTAATGGAACTGGCCCGCGTGATGAGCCAGTACGATTTCGACAAGACACTGGTGTTCGTGGCGTTCGCCGGCGAGGAACAGGGCCTCTTCGGCAGTTCCCTCGAAGCCGCCAAGGCGCACAAAGAAAACGTGGCCATCGAGGCCGTACTCAACAACGACATTATCGGGACCGACACCAGCGGCAACGGACGCTTCGGCAATACGTCGGTGAGCGTGTACAGCGACGAGACCGCGGATTCGCCTTCGCAGCAGTTATCGCGTTACGCGCGCGAGGTGAGCGAGCGGTACATGCCGTCGATGAAGGTGAACACCATCTTCATGGGCGACCGGTTGGGCCGTGGCGGCGACCATACGCCGTTCCAGTGGGAGGGTTACGCGGCGGTTCGCTTCTCCACCCCCAATGAGATCTACGCCAACCAGCATCATGCCACCGACCTGCTCGAAAACATGTCCGTGCCCTATACCGCCAAAGTGGCGCGCGTGAATGCCGTGGTCGCCGCCAGCCTGGCGCTGGCTCCCAGGCCGCCGATTGTAATGCGCACCCCGGTACAACCCCGGGCGCGCGCCGCTTCGACAGAAGGCGCAACCGCGACGCCTCCGGTTCGTCGCCCGCCAACGCCTATGATCTCGCGGGGGAAATCGGGCTATGACGCGCTCTTGCAATGGAAGCCGGCCGGTCCCGACGACGCCATCAAGGGTTATACGGTGGTGATGCGGGCCACCACAGCGCCCTATTGGGAGCAGGAAATTTATGTCGGCAAGGTCACCCAATATCTGATTCCGGACGTGTCCATCGACGACCTGAAGTTCGGCGTAAAGGCCATCGGCGTGGATGGCGGCGAGAGCATGGTATCGGCGTATCTGTACCCGCCGCGCGTGAAAACGGAGATAGAGACGATTCAGTAGGGTAGCGCGAAGCTCGGCGGCCTGATGTGCTGTGCGATCATTCAGCGGCTCGCAAGCGGATTCTTCCACCGCAGGCTTGCAAAACGCGCGAAGTCGCTGTCGCACGAATAGAGCTGTGCATTTTGCTCGATGGCGAGAGCCGCCAAATGGGCGTCGGACGTCAGATTGCCAGCGGTCCCGAGCGGAGCCAGGAGCTCGCGCAGTATCGACAAGTGGCGCTGCCCAGGCTGAACAATTCTGGCACCTGCTCGGGCGTAGACGGCTTCTGAAAGAACCCAGGCTTAGTGGCAAACCTGACGAAGACCAGAATCACCAGCGAGAAGGATCCCAACGGCTCCACTTCGACGAGAGATTCACGCCCGGGACCTTCGTTTGCCAAGTTCCAGCTTGCGCACCAGTTCCGCGTCTTCAATAGCGTCAGCGGCCGCCAACGCTTTGTCCCGCGGGAAATGCTGCGCCGCACCCATCGAATATGTTTTCTGAACGAAGCGGCGATTCCGTTGGCGGCTCGCAGCCAGGCTCGGAGCCAGACCCGCCCGGATGGTGTCATTGATCGCCCGCTTGAATGAGATCCCGCGTTCCTTCATGACCTCCTCGAGGCCGCGCCTCACGTCGGAGTCCAGGGTGACGGTGGTACGCATGAAGACATCATCGCACTATCTGCGATGGCGTCATGATGCGATCACCACCCAGGATCTGCACCGCACCGCATGGAGTATCTTAAAAGAAGAGGTTTCACATGCACTCAGTAGCCGCTCGTCACTTTGCCGCCGGATTTCTGCTCGCAGCCTTCACGGCCTGTGCGGCGCCCCCCATTCCGCCGCCATCCGTCGACGCTTCCCTCGCCAAACAGCCCGGCAAGGAAACCGCCGTCTTTGCGGGAGGCTGTTTTTGGGGCGTGCAATCCGTGTTTCAACGCGTGAAAGGTGTCATCGCCACCACCGCGGGTTATTCGGGTGGATCCGCATCGACCGCAACCTACAATCAGGTCAGCACCGAGACCACCGGCCATGCCGAGTCGGTCGAGGTGGTCTTCGATCCGTCACGCATCACCTATGGACAATTGTTGCGCATCTATTTTTCGGTGGCGCACGATCCTACGCAGTTGAACCGCCAGGGCCCCGATGTGGGAACCTCCTACCGTTCGGTGATTTTTTACACCAGCGAAGAGCAGCAGAGTCTGGCCAAGGCATATATCGCCCAATTAGATGCGCAGAAAGTCTTTCCAAGGCCCATCGTGACCCAAGTTACTCCGCTCAAAGCCTTTTACCGCGCTGAGGACTATCATCAGGACTACGCTTACTACAATCCCGACAACCCCTACATCGAAGTCTGCGACCGCCCCAAAATTGCCGCTCTCAAGGAGCAATTTCCGGAGCTGTTCGTGGATTACAAGCCGGGTAAGAAGAAGTAACTCCTATTTGCCGCGGTAAAACACGCGCCAGATCTTACCTTTCTGGCTCTCCGTGATGTACAGCGACCCGTCGGGCGCCTGCGCCACGCCGTCAGCGCGGGCCAGCGCGTCGTTGGGATTCATAATCTGCGCTTTGCCGGCGAACCCGCTGGCGAAGATTTCGAATTTCCCCGAGGGGTCCGCGCCGGAGAACGGCTGGAACGTCACGTTCGAAACCTCCTGCGCGAGCGGCGCGCGGTTCCACGATCCGTGGAACGCGATGAACATGCCGTTGCGATAGTGAGCCGGAAATTGGCCGCCGGTATAGAACATGGCGTCAACGGGCGCCCAATGCGCCGGGAAACTGGTGATCGGCAGCTTGAATTCCGAGCATCGTCCCACGATTTTACCGTCGCCGCCGTACTCCGGATTGAGCAGCAACTTGTTCACCGTGTAGTCGTAGAAGCAGTAGGGCCAGCCGAAGTTGTCACCCTGCTTGTCCACGCGATACATCGGTTCGGCCGGCCGCGTGGCGTTCTCTTCCGCCGTAAATTTGTCCGGATACAGCGTGTCGAGCTGATCGCGGCTATTCATCACGATATAGAGCGCGCCGTCGTGCCACGCAATCGCCGGCATCTGGCGCATCCCGGTGGCGTATTTCACGCCGTCCGCCTGCGTCTGTCCCAGTTTGCTGTCGCTGAACTTCCAGATGCCGCCGTGCTGTTCGAGAATCGGGCACGGGTCCTGCCCTGGCGACCCCTTGGTGCGGTTACGCACCTGGCAGGCATTGGATGGCGCGCCCACATTGACGTAGAACGATCCTTTCCCGTCGAACGCGATGCCCTTGTCGCCGTGCTCCCGCTGGCCTTCGAGTCCGGACGCCACCACCTCGGGCGCACCCGAGGGCTTCAATTGGCCGGGCGTCATTTTGTAGCGTTCCACCGAGTTCGGGTGCGCCACCCAAAGGTAGTCGCCGCGCAGTTCGATTCCGGTGGCGCTGCCTTGTCCAAAGTTCTCGATGACGTCGAATCGCCCGTCGCCCTTGGAATCGTGCAGAGCGGCGACCCCTCCATTCAACAGCGCGACATAGAGGTCGCCATTGGGGGCGGCTGTGGCGTGGCGTGCCTCACCGATATCATTCGCCACCACCAGGGCGCAGAATCCGGAAGGCAAGGTGAGGCCGCCGTTATCGGCGTCGCAGGCAACGGCGCCGGCTGCTTGCGTTGCGGCGTGGGGCAGCAGAAACGCGGCGGCGGCCGCGGCCAGGCAGAGTGTCAGTTTTTTCGTATCGATCATGATGTAGCCTATACGGGACGGGAGTCTTTTATAGTTTATACGCTAGGATAGGGGCGTGAAGCAAAGTGTATCGTTGGCGGCTGCGATTGCGCTCGGTCTGGCGTCGCTTTTCGTACGGGCGCAAGGCCATGCATCCACCCGCGACGGCGTCTATACGGACGGCCAGGCGGCCCGCGGACAAGCCTCTTACAAAACAGCCTGCGCGTCGTGTCACGGCGAGACGCTCCAAGGCTCGGGTGCGGCGACCCCTCCGCTCGCGGGACAAGACTTCACCATGAACTGGACCGGGCAAACGGTGGACGACTTGTTCGAACGGATCCAGACGACGATGCCCGCCGATCATCCAGGCACGCTTTCCCGCGCCGCCAACGCCGACATCGTCGCCTACATTCTGAAATTCAACAAACTGCCGGCGGGAAAAAGCGAACTGCCCAGCGATGCGGGCGCCCTCAAGCAGATCCAGTTCGAAGCAGCGAAGGAGTAGGTAATGGGGAACGGCCCAAGACCGTTCGCCCAGCGGGCATCTCGGTGAGCTTCGGTGGGGCGGGCTTCTACCCTCCCTAATGGGGACCCCTGACTTCAGTCCGCCTACTACAGGTTTTACATAGCTTGCGGAAGGCGGACTGAAGCCCGCTGCAGACTGAAGAGGGAGTTGCAAAATCCCCGTTATGCGCTTGCTTACGCGCGCGGCTCTGTGGAAGCACGTTGAAAGCGGTGCTTACAGAGCCGGGCTCAGGAGGCACTCCGTCAGGAGGCGGTCCTGGTAGTGAATCTTGCAACTCCCTCTAAAGTCCGCCCCACCGGCCAGCAATCGAGACTTCGCAGGTCTGTTGGTACAAAGTGAACAGGATTGGGCGCGTCGCGATTCCAACGCAATGAGCGCTCTTATTTGAGCGACTGCAGCTTCTTGCGGATGGCGGCGGCGTCCTTGGAATCGGGGGACAATGCCAGATACTTGGTGTAGGCATCTTTCGCGGCCTTTATGTCCTTCAGCTTTTCTTCGGCCTTGCCGAGCTTCAACCAGGCCTCGGCGTTGCCATCGTTCCACAAGGTGGCATCCTGATAGCGATATACCGCGCCCTGGAGCTTGCCGTTCTTGAAATAATGATCGCCCACTTCGACGCTCTTCTGCGATTGCAGCGGGTTGAAGGAATGTTCTTCGCTCAGGAACGACTTGTCTTCCTCCGCGGGAACGGCCTGTTTCCCGGAGGTTTTCGGCGGAGTCCGCTGCTCCAGTTGCGGCTTGGGCGTATCTTGTTGGGTGGTCTGATCTTGAGCCGCCAGCGGCACAATCGACAACCCAGCCACCAGCAGCCCCGGAATCCAGCGTGACATAATCGAATTATAGCCCTCCGCGATGGAACTCCGCGACAAGGTAGCGCAACTTCCCTTCTCGCCGGGAGTGTATCTGTACAAAGATGCCGGCGGACGGGTGATCTACGTCGGGAAGGCGAAAAGCCTTCGCAGCCGTGTCCGCAGCTACTTCCTGGAAGACAAGCTGGCCGACGTCAAGACCGGGACGCTGATCTCCGAAGCGCGCGACCTGGACTACATCCTGGTCGACAACGAGAAGGAAGCGCTGGCCCTCGAAAACAACCTCATCAAGCAGTACAAGCCGCGCTTCAACATCCTCCTGCGCGACGACAAGACTTACCCGTACATCAAGCTGACCGGCGAGAAATACCCGCGCGTCTACGTCACGCGCCGCCTGCGCAAAGACGGTGCCACCTACTTCGGCCCATACTTTCCCGCCAACCTGGCGCATCGCCTGGTGCACTTCATCCATCGCCATTTCCTGGTGCCTTCCTGCAAGGTGGACCTCACCCGCTTCCATCCCAAGCCGTGTCTGCAATATCACATTCACCGCTGTTTGGGACCCTGTGTGGAAGGCCTCACGACCGACGATGCGTACGCCGCCGCGGTGCGCAACGTGCGCTTGTTCCTCGACGGCCGCCATTCCGACCTGGCGCGCGACCTGCGCGCGCGCATGGCCGCCGCGTCCGACGATATGCGCTTCGAAGAAGCCGCTTCCCTGCGCGACCTGCTGTCCACCGTCGAAGAGATCGAGCAGCGGCAGAAGATGGCCGCCGCCAAAGACGACGACATCGACATCTTCGGCGTTTACGCCGAGCCGCCCATGGTGGCGCTGAACCTGTTCCACCTGCGCCACGGGCAGATTGTGGATCGCCGCGAGTTCTTCTGGGAAGATCAGGAGGTATTCAACGAGCCGGAGTTTTTCTCGTCGCTGCTGCTGCAGATTTACATAGACCAGCAGCACATTCCCGCCGAAATTCACGTGCCCGTGGAATTCGAAGACCGCGAGGTGATGGAGGAACTGCTGTCGGAAAAGCGCGGCCGCAAGGTGGAAATCCGCACACCCCAACGGGGCCAGAAAAAAGCGCTGATGGACCTGGTGGAGACCAATGCCAAACACAGTTTCGACGCCCGTTTCCGCGTGCTCAAACCGTCATCCAAGGCAATCCAGGAAGCCTTGCAGGAGACCTTGAGCCTGGCCGCGCCGCCGGCGCGCATCGAAGGCTTCGACATTTCCCACATACAGGGCACCGATAAAGTGGCCAGCATGGTGGTATGGGAAGACGGCCGCATGAAGAAGAGCGACTATCGCAAGTTCATCATCAAGACGGTGATCGGCAACGACGATTTCGCCAGCATGCGGGAAGTAGTGACACGGCGTTATTCGCGCCTGAAGGAAGAGAGTGCGCCCATGCCGGGGCTGGTGCTGATCGATGGCGGGCTGGGGCAGTTGCACGCTGCCGCGGAGGCGCTGGAAGCCATCGGCATCAGCGACCTGCCGCTGGCGTCGATCGCCAAGCGCGAGGAGATCATTTACGTCTATGGCCAGGAGGACGAACCGTACGCGCTGGACCGCTTCTCGCCAATTCTGCACCTGGTGCAGTCCATCCGCGACGAGGCGCATCGCTTCGCGGTGACGTTCCACCGGTCGCGCCGCAACTCGTTGCAATTGACGTCGGAACTGGACGCGATTGCGGGAGTGGGCGAGAAGACCGTCCGGAAGCTGCTGAAGGAGTTCGGCAGCTCGGAGCTGGTGCGGGCAGCAAGCGAAGATCAGTTGGCCGCGGTGGTGGGCCGCGCGGCCGCGCGCAAGGTGCGGGCGCATTATGGGGGATAAGTGTACTCGGCACGAGCGCCGAGGCGCCAGCCAGAGAGTTTGCTCTCTCATGGTGAGGCGGATGCGCAGGGGGCCTTTTGGCCCCGCCGGCCGGACAGCCGTGCATTGCAAAGCGGGTTCCCGGGCCAAGGCCGACTTGCAGAGAGGAATCCGGCGAACTTCCTCGAAGGCGTTTGGGGCTAGTCTCAGCATAGGCGACAATTCAGCCAAGTGCAGCAGGTCAAGTTACCGGTAACCGTCTTTCGGCCTGTATCGGAAAAGACACCGTGCCGTGGGGGGCAGCGGCGCGTTACCCTGAGCGTCAGGGCCATTGACATGCGAGAGCGCCTTGTGACCTTTGCTCAGCAACAAGCCAGGAACAGGCGCTCGCAATCCTCCAGGCAGAAAGCGAGCGGGGGGCGCGATGCACGGCGGATTTCCTTTAGTCAAGAACGGTTAGGAGAAGCCGCGGCAGCCCCATCCGGCATCACTGCGGGGCGCGCAGCCTCTCGATCAGCTTCCGCGCCTCCTCGCGCACGGCGGAATCGGCAGCGGAGGATTGCGAGTTCTTCCTTTTCAGAATCGATTCCAACTGCACCCGCGCCTCATTGAGCTTACGTACCCGGATCAACATGAGCGCGAAGTTATACCGTGCTCCAGCGTAATCCGGCCGAATACGCAGGGCTGTCTCAAAATGAAACTGTGCCTCATCGAACCGTTTCGATTCCGCGAGGAGATTGCCCAGATTGTTATGCGCCGGCGCATGGTTCGGATGCAGCAGAATCGCGCGGCGCAGCGCGCGCTCGGCTTCCTCGCCGTTGCCGGCTTCAAATCGGATGGCGCCGGCGATGCTGAAGGCATCCGGCATCTGCGGATCGAGCTTAGCCGCGGTTTCGCAAGCTTCGACCGCTCCGTTTAGCTTCCCTTCCTGCGCGAGGACCTCCCCGAGTAGAACCCAGCGCGCCGGGTTGGGAGCGAGTTCCAGGGCCCGGTTGAGGGCTGCTTCGGCGCCGCTCACGTTCCCCGTTTGCGAAAGAGCCAAGGCCAGCCGCTCGTAGGCCGCGGGGGATTTCGGATCGCGCTTCACTGCCTCGTTGTACGGCGCCACGGCGTCCGCAAAGCGCCCGGCGCTTGAGAGCGCATCTCCCATTTGCAAATCGTATTCGGCATTTGGCGGCCGAAACTCCCGGATGGCCGTCTCCAATTGCGGGATGCCTCCGCTCAGGTTGCTTTGCTCGCTCACCTGCGCGATTGCGAGGTAGAGCTGGTCCTCCGGCCGCGGCGCGGGGGACGCGAGATCGTAACGAAGCACCGGACCGCGATAGGGATGTGCATCGGCGGGAATTTCGGAACGCGCGGCGAGCAAATCGCCGGACGGCTTCCGGCGTTGGATCAAGTGATCGGTCATCGCCACGTGGACCACGTCTTCGGTCCGCCGCTTGGGCATGTGACAGCCGGTGCAATCGCCGGATTGGGTATGTTGCCCGGCGGCGATCGCTTGATCGAGAGCCGCCCTGTGGCACTGGCGGCAGACAGACGCGTAATGTCTGGCGGCTGTTTCACCGCGCAGCGTGTTATGCGGATCGTGGCAGGTGGTGCAGGTAAGCGCCCCATTGGATTTCCGGAAACATTGCGATTGCTGGAGCCGGTAAACCGACCCGACGATTTCGAATTTGCCCTCATGACCCGAGCCGGGCGCGTGATCGAAATGCAGCATGAAGCCGTCGAGCGGCTCGCCGGGCCGATACGAAAAGGGGCCGCGTTCGTAACGGACGATTGAGCCGGGCAGCGGCGCGCTGGTAGTTTCGAGATGACACTGCGCGCAAATTTCCAACTGGCGATCCGGCGAGAGTCGCGAAGGATTGAGCATCGCGGCTCGAATTTCCCCGGCGCTCGCGCCACCGCGGGCGAGCGCTACGTGTTTTTCCCCATCGCCGTGGCAACGCTGGCAATCGATGCCCTCGGGGAGGCTCAAAAATACGGGTTCTGAACGAGGCCCGCTGCCCGCCGGGATTTCGGGATATGCATTGTGGCAAAACATGCAATCGTAGGTTATGTTGCGCTGAAATCCCTGATGGTCGGCGCGGTCGTAGCCCGGGCTCATCGCCCAATGGCCGCTGCCTTCCGCATACCAGGAGAGCGGCAGCTCTTGCAGGGTTCCGCGCGCCGACCGGTGCAGATACGTGCGCGCGTGGTTGCCCGATCCCATTACGAAATCGATCGGGTTCTCCAGCACGTTGGCGGTCTCGCCGTGGAACCCGCTTGTGGATTGGCGCTGCCAGTAGCGGTCGCCCGCGCTGTCGTGGACGTGAATCATTGCGTAGCGAATTCCCGAGGCCGGGTGATCGTAGGAGTTCCTCTGGCCGTAATCCTCAACAGTATTAGTGGGACCGGGGCGATAAAACGACCGCGCCATTCCTGTGCTCTGATAGGTTTGCCAGATGGGCGCGTGGCAGGCTGCGCAGACTCGCGAGTCCGCTCGCGCCGCCGCGGCAGCGGCAAACGCGAGAGCCAATCGGACCGCAGATCGCATGTTTCATGTTAACGCTGGTGCTTCGAACGCCGTTGTGCCGCTGAATTCTTGCGCGCTTCACATCGGTTGCGCGCGGGAAAATCAGGCATTGGCCAAGACTTTCGTGCTGGGCATCCGGGACAGAAGGCAAGTCGATATGGTAGGCTTCTTTCTAAGAGGGGGGTTCATGTTCATCCGAATGGCGGGAGCGCTTGCGCGCTTCGTTTCCGGCGCAGTCTTGGCCGTTTCTCTGCTGACCTTTTCGATCCCTTCGGGGCTTGCGCAATCTACGGGCGCGATTACGGGAACCGTTACGGATATCCAGGGATTGGCGATCCCCAACGCGTCGATCACTTTAAGAAATGAGGCGACGGGCGAGGAGCGCGCGCTGACCACCGACAGCGCGGGCCTTTATTCGGCGCCGTCACTGCTGGTGGGTAAGTACCGGGTGGAAGCGAAGTCATCCGGTATGCAGCCGGTGGCGGTGACCGGCCTGGATGTTTCGGCTGGGGCCACGACGCGTCAGGATTTTCGGTTGAAGCCTTCCTCTGCGACGCAAGCGATCGAGGTCGTGGCGGCGCCGCCCATTGTCGACACCAACACCACGACGGTTGGGGACGTGATCAATCAGCAGACGGTCCAGGAAATTCCGCTGAATGGCCGGCACTTCGTCGACCTTGCCTTGCTGATTCCCGGTACTGTTACGCCACCCGCCAACGGATTCCTGACAGCTCCGCTGCGCGGGCAGGGATCGTTCGCGTTTGACTCGGCAGGGGGGCGCGAAAGCAGCATCAACTACATGATCAACGGAATCAACCTGAGCGACCCCAACCAGAACCAGGTGACGTTCCAGCCGACCATCAATACCATCGAAGAGATCTCCATCGACAACCAGACCTTCGACGCGCAGTATGGGCGCAATTCCGGCTCGATCGTGAACATCGCGACGCGGCAAGCCACCAACCAAATTCACGGCGAGATGTACGAGTATCTGCGCAACAGCTATTTCGACGCGCGAAACTTCTCCAACCCTACCAATATCGTTTCCAAAGGAACGTTGGTCCCCAATCCGGAATCGCCCTTCATCCGCAACCAGTTCGGCGGCGACATCGGGTTCCCGATCAAGAAAGACAAGCTCTTCACGTTTTTCACCTTCGAAGGCCTGCGGCAGCGCCAGGCGGTGCCTCTCTCCTCAACCACGCTGACCCTGGCTCAGCGCTCGCAGATCACTGCGACGGGCGATACGGCTGTGCAAGGTTTGCTCAGCCTGATTCCGTTGCCCAACTCGGGCACCAACCAGTTCGTCGGCTCGGCGGTCGCTCCCGTCAACATTGAGCAGGGGACCGCGGATGCCACCTACGTCATCAATTCGCAGCACCGCTTCAATTTCTATTACGCGATCCAACGCGACCAGCGCAACGAACCTCCATCCACCGATGGAAACAGCTTTCCCGGAGGAGGCGATATGCGCAACGGCCATCGCCAGATCATGACGCTCAACGAAACCTGGGTGCCGAGCAGTAATTTGGTCAACGAATTGCGCCTCGGCTTCAATCGAATCCTGATCACATTCGAACCGGATACTTCGATTCCGTCGTCGCAATATGGCATCAATAACGGCGGCGTCGGGACCATTCCGCAGATCACCATATCGGGCACCTTCACCTTCGGCGGGATCAGCGGATTCCCGCAAGGCCGCGGCGATAACGTCGTAGTCTTGTCCGACACGCTGAGTTGGGTGCACGGCTCTCATGCGATTAAATTCGGCGCCGAGTTCCGCCCGCAGAATTCGGACAATTTTTCGGCGACTCCGGGAACATTCACGTTCGCGAGCATCGCGGCATTCACGGCCGATCAAGCCACCAGTTTCACCTCGAATACGGGCAACCGCTCCAATCGTACCTACGCGGACGCGATCGGTGCGTATTTTAGCGACGCGTGGAAGGTCGCACCCACCTTCACCCTGACTTTGGGAGCACGTTACGACTGGCTTGGGACGCCTTACGAAGCGGAAAACCGGTTCGTCAATTTCAATCCGGCAACGGATTCTCTGGTTCGCGTGGGGACTGGCGGAGGTCCCTCGCACCTGTTCAACGAGAGCGCTCTCAATTTCCAGCCGCGCATCGGAATCGCGTGGGACCCGTTCCGAAACGGTAAGACCGTTATCCGTTCCGCCTACGCGATCATGACGGATCAGCCGACCCTCGGCTTGGCGATCGGCAACGCAGGCAATCCTCCCTTCGCGGTGCCCGTCTCGTTCTCGCCGAGCACGGCAACCCCGTTCGTCACCTTGGAAAATGCCTTCACGCTGGCTGGGGGGACGATTTCGCCGTATGCGGTTGCGCAGAGCTATAAGACGGCGTACGTCTCGGAGTGGAATCTCAATGTCGATCAGCAACTGGGAGCGAACTACGGCGTCACGGTTGGCTACTATGGCACCAAGGGATCCGACCTGAACATGGCGGTAAACCTCAACCAGCCGATCGGCGGCGTGAAGCCATTTCCCTTCCTGTCCGCATCGAGCCCGATCGACCCCGGCTCCGCGCTGGGCAACATCACCTACTACAACAGCGTCGGCAATTCGGACTACGACGCACTCTGGCTGACGGCCAAGCGTCGCTTCGCTCATGGATTCTCGTTCGATGCTTCCTACTCTTTCGCGAAATCGCTGGACTATAACTCGCAGATCCAGCAGGGTGTCACGGTGCAGAACAGCTACAACATCCGCGGCGACCGCGGCCCCTCCGATTTCAACGTGAAGAACCGCGTCGTGCTCAGCGGCGTGTATACGGTTCCCTGGAAGGGTAATCGCCTGAAAGAAGGCTGGGAATTCAGCGTGATCGAACAGGCGCAAAGCGGCCAGCCGCTCAACTTCCATATCAGCACGACCACGCTCAGCGGCGGTTTGACCCTGATTCGTCCTGACGTGACTGGCCCGGTGACGACCGGCTTTACGCCTGCAACCAACGGAAGCGCGACCTCAGTGACGTACATTCAGAATCCGCAGGTCTTTTTCGATCAGGGCGCCACCGGGTTCGGAACGCTCGGCCGCAACGTGATTTCAGGGCCCGGGTTCTTCAACACCGACTTTGCGCTGGTGAAAAACACCCGAATCAACGATCGCTTTACCCTGCAATTCAAGGCTGATGCGTTCGATATCTTCAACCAGAAGAACTTCAACAATCCGGTGACAACGTTGACCACGCCGGGCCAGTTCGTACCGTCGACCGCCTCGACTTTCGGGCTGATCACGAGCGGAACGCGCTTCACGGCGGGCGATTTCGGCACCTCGCGCCAGATGCAGCTTTCGTTGAAATTGCGCTTTTAGCCGTCTGATATAGGTGGTTGCTTTTTGAAAGGTCCGGTTTTCAACCCGCTTTTTGGACGGCCAAGGCATCGTAGATTAGCCGATTGAGTTGGGCATCAGCGCTGTCCAGCGAAGGGGAAACTGTAGGACCGCGTCGCTGGCGGTGAACATGGCCATGGCAGGCCGGAACGCACGTGCTACCAGTCTGGAGAATAGGCGTGCCCAAGTAGCGTACAGTTTGGTACATGCGCCACGGAATCGCTTCAATGCTCGCGCCCAATGTCGTCCGGCAAGTCGCGGCCTGTAACCATACAGGTTACACTTATTGAGGCGGCGATCAAAGGATTTCGACACAAAGGAATCGAGCGGTTCATTTGCCGGCCGCCGCGCCGCTCCCACCATTTTGCGCAGCCTGCGGCACGGCCTACTTACCCTCCCCACGCCTTCAGGCGCCTTTCCACGTCAGCGCGGAGACGGTCGACGAAGCCGAGCACGTAAGTGGCGATATCCAGCGACGGGTCCTCCACCAGCGGCGTCAGATCCATGGCGAAATTGAGCGCGCTCTCCTCGTCGGTGCCGTGGGAGGCGTAGTAGGTAGCGTTCGCCAGACGGCGGCCGGCGGTCGCCAGGTCGTAGCGTTTGCCGCCCGTCACCTGCGAATCGAACACGCCCACCAGGGAGGCGGCGATGTTAGTACGCGACGAGGCCGGCAATAACTGCTTGTCTTCGTCCATCATCCAGTCGAGGCCGCGCCACACCTCACAGCCGTACACTCTGCGCGGCTGGCTCTCGCACGGCAGCTCGCGCAGGGCTGAAAGCGCGCGCAGCGCGACGCTCACGTGCGTGTCGTGTTTGTCGGCCAGGTTGTGCAGGTACACGTACTCGGGCTTGGCGGCGCGCAGAATCTGGCCCAGGTCGGCAACCACCGCGGGCTCCATCGGATCCTTCACTTCTCCGCTACTGAAGCCCAGTTGGATCTGGCAGGCATATTCACCGACGAACGCAGCCTTGCGCTGTTCCACGACGCGCACTTTCTGCATTTCGGCGTCGGTGTACCCGCCGTAGATTCCCGATCGCGGACTGCCCGCGCCGTTGGTCACCACCACGCCGGTGAACCAGCGGTCGGGACGGCCGAAGCATTCGGCGATGCCGTGATACGCCATGATCTCGATATCGTCCTGGTGCGCGGCGATGCACATGTGCGTGGTGCGGGCAAGCGCCTCGGCTGGCGCAACGTGGTCGGGCACAAAAAAGTCGGCGATGGCATGATGGAATTGCATTCTTATTGCTCCTGAATCGGAAGAAGTGCGGGCAGGCTGGCGGCGGCAATGGCTTGGCCGTGGCGCTTTTCCTGCTCGCCCGGAATGTGATACCGGACGCGTTCGGCGACCTCCGGAAATTCGGCGCGCAATACCTCCTGCGCCACCGAGAGTATCAGGTCGCCGCCCTCGCCCGAGAGCACGCGGCCCAACACCAGCAGATTGCGGACGTCGTAGAAGTCGGCGTAAGTGGCGATGGTGTAGCCGAAATAGACGCCGATGGTCTGGTAGATCTTTCGCGCGCGTTCGTCGCCGGCGGCCATCAGTTTCTGCACCTGCTCGAGCTTCACGGGCAGCGGCATTTCGGCGGGCAGTTCGATCCCCGCTGGAGCGAGCAGGCGTCCTACGGCCTGTTGCGAGAAGTACTGCACCCCTACGCCGCGGTCGCCCGACCATTCGTCGGCCGGCGCGCCCGCGCGATAGTCCACCGGGACGAAGGCCAGTTCGTTGAGCCACGGCGTGATGTTGCCTTGCGGCGTGACGTACCCCGCTGCCAGGCTGCTGCCCATGGCGATGCCCAAAACGGCGTTATCGCGCAGGGCCATGGACCCGGCCAGCGCCGTCACTTCGCCGTCGTTTACCACTTCGAAGGGAATGCCGCCCCAGGCAGCCTGGAGTTCGAAGAACAGACGACGCACGCGGCTTGCGAACAGCTCGCGAGGCACCCCGCGATAGAGCGATCCCACGCGCACTTCGTTGTTTACGTAGACACCCGCTGCGCTGCCGCCGATAGCGTCCACGCGCGGCAGATGCGCGGCCGCGCGGCGCAGGGAATCGTGAATGCCGTCGAAGTGGTATTGCGGATCGGCCTGCACGCTGGGATTCCAGCCCACTTCTTCGCTGAAGACCACCTTACCTTGGATCACGGCGGCGCATTTGCGATCGCTCGCGCCCAGGTCGAAGCCGATGCGGCAGCCATCCAGGTGGCGGCCCAGGGGCGCGGCCGCCTCGCGTTCGGCGGGAGCGGCGCCGAGTGCGGCGATCTCGACGGTCAACGGCTTGCCATAGATGCGCTCGCCCATGAATTCGTGGTCGAAGGCGCGAACGCCACCCGGCGCATAGACGCCGCGCAGGTACCGGGCGATGCCGGCGTCGCCCGCCACCGTGATTCGCCAGCCGCCCTTCTGCCAGAGTAGGAACTTGAGCAGGCGCTCCACATAGCGCTGCGTGATCTCGCCGCCATCGTTCAGCACGGCGGTGCGAAAGACGGAGACCGCGCCGTCGCTGCGCTCCAGGGCTAAAGCCAGGGGGATGCCGCCACCGCTCTGCGATACCAGGGCGCGGTAGGCACGATTCCACAGTGAGGCAGGCTGAAAGCCGGGATCGAGCACCGGGCGGAATACAGGGTTGAGCAACATGGCAACCCTCCATAATCGCACTGAGCGGCCTTGGCGCGGGTGCTTAACCGATCTGGGGGAATGGGCGTCCGCGGACCGCTCCCTTGCCTTACGGTCGCGGCTGCAAACACGAGGCAACCGTAACAGAGCCGCGACCGCAAGGGAGCGGTTGCTGGGACCGAACAGTCGGAACCCCCAAAAACGGTTAAGCACGCCCTTGGCGCGGAGATCAATCGACGCGCAGGGCCAGCACGGGATCGATGCGTGTCGCGCGCCACGCGGGAATGCAACTGGCGAGCAATGCGGCGACGGTTAGGAAGAAAGCGACTACCGTGAACACCACGGGATCCGATGTGCTGACCCCATAGACCAACTGCGCCAACAGGCGGTTCAACGCCAGCGACCCTGCCAGCCCTATCGCCATCCCCAGTGCGATGGGGCGCAACCCTTCGAACATCACCAGGCGCACCACCGATGCCGGTTTGGCGCCCAGCGCCATGCGGACGCCGATCTCGCGCGATCGCAGTCCCACGTAGTATGCCAGCACTCCGTAAATACCCACCGACGCGAGGAGCAGCGCGAGCGCCGCGAACGCGCCCATTAATTGCGCGGAAAAGCGGTGCGGCATGACCGAGTCCGACACCATGCTCAAGAATGTCCGAATCCCGAAAACCGGCAGGCCGGGGTCGACGGCCTGAATCTCGCGGCGCAGGCTCTCGCCGAGGCGCGCGGGATTAGATCCAGTGCGCACCTCGAGCCCCAGGGTGTTGCTGTTCAACTGGTAAATCGAATAGTAAACATGCGGGACGCTCGCGGTATCGATGGCATCGTGGCGAATATCGCCCACGGTACCCACCACGACGGCCCATGGATTGGTCGATTGAGGTCCGCCCAGCTTGACGCGTTTGCCGACCGGCGATTCGCCCGGCCAGAATCGCGCGGCGGCGGTGCGGTCCACCAACACATTCAATTGCGACCCGGGCTGATCGGCTTCTGTGAAAAAGCGGCCCTGAAAGAGCGGCGTTTCCAGCGTCCGGAAATAGTCGGGGCTCACGCAAACGATTTCGGCGAGCGTGTTGTCGCTGGCACCGACGGCGCGGTCTTCAACGGTTACAGTCGTCGGTGTGCGGTCGCGGCTTAGCGGCACGGCGGTGCTCATGGCTGCGCTGGTCACGCCGGGCAACGGGTGGACGCGCCGGAGGACTTCCCGCACGAACTTGGTCCGGTCTTCCACTTTCAGGTACGGATTCTGCTTGGGGTCATTGGGCACGGGAAGCCAGATCCGCGCCACCATCGTGTTTTGCGGATTGAATCCGGGGTCGACTTCCGTGAGCTTCCAGAAGCTGCGCACCAGCAGGCCGGCGCCGGTCATCAGCATCAGACAGACGGCGAATTCGGCGGCCACCAGTGCGGCGCTCGCGCGGTTCTGACGGCGTCCCACGCTGCTCCCGCGCACCCCCTCCTTGAGGTAAGCGGCCAGATCGAAACTAGAGACTTTGAGAGCCGGGGCCAGGCCGAACAGCACCCCGGTGATCACCGAGACGGCGCAGGCGAAGATCAGCACCCGGCCGTCGATCGCGATTTCGGCCAGCCGCGGGAGCTTCGAGGGCACCAGGTAGAGCAGCAACCGGAGACTCCACGCGGCGCCGGCCACGCCAACCGTGCCGGCCACCACTGCCAGCAGTACGCTTTCGGTAAGCATCTGCCGCGCGAGCCATCCGTGGGTGGCGCCGAGCGATTGCCGGAGCGCAATTTCCCGTTGGCGGCCGGCGGCGCGGACCAGCAGCAGGTTGGCGATATTGGCGCATCCGATCAGCAACATCATGGCCACCGCGGCCAGCAGCGTCAGCAGCATGGGGCGTACGTTGCCGGTGAGAGAATCCTTCAGCGGTTCAAGGCGGATGGTGAAACGTTCCTGCGGGGGGTAATCGTTGGGATATTGTGCGCGCAGTTGGGCGGTGAAGCTGTCGAGCCGCGACTGCGCCTGTTCCAGCGACATGCCCGGGCGTAGCCGTCCGACGGCGCCCGGCAGGATGCTCGATTTGCGCACCGGCGCGGGGAAGGGATCGGCGGCGAAACCCGTCGCGGCCCAGACATCCACGTCGGTGGCGAAGGTTTTTCCGGGATGCCGAAAACCCGGCGGCGCGACGCCGACAATGGTATAGGCATCGTTATCCAGCCGGATCCGCTGGCCTAAAGCAGCGGGATTGCCTGCAAACGTCCGCCGCCAGAATCCGTCGCTGATCACCACGGTTTCGGAGAAGCCCTCGGCCCTATCTTGCGGTCCGAATACGCGGCCTATTTGGGCGGGAACGCCCAACACGGAAAAATAATTCGGGCTGACGCCGAGCAATTCCCCCCGTTCGGGGTGGCCCACGCCGGTGATATTCATGTCGGCGGACATTTCGGCCGACACGTCATCGAAGATGCCGCTGCGTTCCTGGAGATCGCGCAGCTCGGGCACGGACATGCCGATATCGTGCAGGCCTGTGCCCGGCGCGTCGTCGACGATGCGGACCAGCCGGTCAGGTTGCGGGAAGGGCAGGGGGCGCAGGAGGACGGCGTCGACAATGCTGAAGATTGCGGTATTCGCGCCGATTCCGAGAGCCAGCGTGAGGATCACTACAATGGCAAAGCCAGGAGTTTTGCGAAGAGTCCGCAAGGAATATCGAATGTCTTGAAACAGCATTCCCAGACCTCTGGCCGACCGGGAGCACGCCGTCGGCCTTCCGGAACTCGTTCATTCCGCTGGAAAATGTCCGAAAGCTGCTGTCCGGTGGTGGGACGGTAAGCACGAAAGCGAACAATCGATGTGAGTGCCTGCCCCACCCGGTGCGGCCCGCATCAAGGCTCGGCTGCACGCCAGCCTAGGTCGCGATACGCTAACTGCGGCGCCATCCCCTGCCTGGTGACGCCGCAGCCCGATACTTAGCTGGTTTGCCTCCCTGGGGTAAGGGCTCTCTCAAGGTCGTGACCGCCCGAACTACTTAGCCGCATCGCGCCGCAGGGGGATCACGGTGAGCGAGGCTTCCTCCCGCGGATCCAACTTCGGAGTTCTGAAATCGAGTCCGGGCTTGGAATGGCCAGGCCAGATCTGAAGCAGCGAGCAGGTTCCGCGCCCGCATGCGAAGACCAGTGTTGGCGTGCTCTGGGCGCCGTCCTTGTGATCCACCGGCATGGCCACCACTCCGACCTCATTCGAACCTCGGATGACCACCGTTCCCCCCAGGCCGCGGAGATCCACGTGGTATGTTCCGGCCGCCATCACCTTGCCGCCTGCCCGGAAAGCGAACGGGATAGTGGCCTGCAGCGTCTGCGCTGAAGCTGCACCGGCCGCGACCAGAGCGGCCGCCGCGATCATCAATTTCGTCGTCAATCTCGTCATTGTCAAACCCTCCCTCGGGTTCGCGGCTGCGTTCCCGATTACGGGGGCGATATTTGCAACCCGCGGGCCAGCCGTTGCCGGACCTCCGGTTACCGCCGGCTCCCTTCGCAAGACCTTGAAAACACGGGAGGCGCTTTTCCAGGCGTGCCAGTTTGGCCTTGAAAATTGAACCGCACGGTTCACCGCGGCCGAACCGAGGTGTTCACGTCCTGCTAAACTGGCCTACCAGCCATGGAAGCTGAGTTCTTCGCGGTGGACGGGCCGTTACTGGGCGAGCGCTTTCCGCTCGGGAGCGGCCCTGTGCATATCGGTAGCGCGCCATCGGCCCACATCAGACTGACGGAACGAGATGCGGCGCCGCGGCACTGCACCGTACGGTTCGAGGATGGCCGCTTTCATATTGTCGATCACCGCTCCGGCGTGGGGACATATGTTAACGGCCTGCGCATCACGCGGCATTGCCTGGAGCCCGACGATCAAGTGAGCATCTGCGATACGGTGCTGCTTTACCGCGAGGATCCGGCAGAAGCGCAGTCCAAAACTCAGCAGCAGCATACCCTGTTGCGCGCCTGTTCACTGCTGTTCCTGTTTCGCGCACTGGCTATGTCGACTGGCGGCCACCGGTCTGCGTTTGCGGACCAGATCGTGCGGCTCATCGCCGACATAGTGCCGTGCCGTGAAGGCGCCGTCCTGCTGGGCCGCGATGCCGATGAGTTACGCGCGGCGGCGGCGGAACTCGGCCCGGCCTCGCTCGACGAATTGATCGGGCGGGTCTGCGGCGAAGGCGCCGTGGTGGAACCAGCCGCTGGAGTTGTGGCGCTGGCGCTCTACGTGCGCAGTGAGATTGCCGGGTTGCTGGCGGTCTGGTTCCCTGCCGAAGAGGCTATAAATGTGTCCGATCATCGCGACACTTTGAGCGCCATCGGAACGGTGGCTGCGGCGGCCCTGGAGAACGTGCGATCGGTGGAGCGCCTGCAAGCCGAGAACGCATCGCTGCTGAACCGGCTGGGTGTGGGGGACACGGGCATGGTGGGCGAAAGCCCGGCCATCCGCAAGCTCCTGCAGATGGTGGCGCGCGTGGCGCCGCAAGACACGCCGGTCCTCATCCTCGGAGAAAGCGGCACCGGCAAGGAACTGGTAGCGCGGGCGCTGCACCGGCAGAGCGGGCGCGCATCGAAGCCTTTCGTGGCGATCAACTGCGCGGCGCTCACCGAGACCTTGCTCGAGAGCGAGCTATTCGGCCACGAAAAGGGATCCTTCACCGGCGCTATAGCCCAGAAAAAAGGCAAACTGGAAATCGCGCAGGGCGGCACTGTTTTCCTGGATGAAATCGGCGAATTCCCCATGGCGCTGCAGGCCAAGTTGCTGCGGGTGCTGCAGGAACGGGAGTTCGAGCGTGTAGGCGGTACCCGTACCTTGAAGCTGGACATCCGGCTGCTGGCCGCCACCAATCGCGATCTTGCGGCCGAGGCCCGGCGCGGCGCGTTTCGCGAAGATCTGTTTCATCGTCTGAACGTGGTGGCGCTGAGCGTGCCGCCGCTGCGTGACCGGCGCGAGGATATTCCCGCGCTGGCGCACCACTTCCTGGATCTCTCCGCTGCGCGATGCCGCCGCCGCGTAGTTGAAATATCGGCGGAAGCCGAGCGGTGCCTGATGAATTACTTCTGGCCGGGGAACATCCGAGAGCTGGAAAACGCCATCGAGCGCGCGGTGGTGCTGGGGCAGTCCGACAGCTTGCTGGCGGAGGATTTGCCGGAGACAGTGTTGGACACGGCGGCCATCCCGGAAGTGCCGGGAGCGCTGCAATCGTCCATTACCGCGACGAAGCGTCAGGCGATTGTGGCAGCTTGGCGCGAGGCGGGCGGCGTCCACGACCGCGCGGCAGACCTTCTGAATCTGCACCCCAATTCCCTGCGGCGGTTGATTCGCACGTTGAAGCTGCGGGATGTCTTACGGTAAGGGTTGGTTACCCGGTTCGTCCCTAGCCAGTCCGCGCTCGGAATCGTGGCCGGAGGCGGGTCAGGCCGGACGTGCCTGCCGGTATGAGAAAACGAGTTGCGCTGCCGGTGGCCGGCGCTGCGCTTGCGCCCAGCCGGGGACATGAGCGGGCGCGGGCGGCTAGAGGCATCATCTCTCCAGAACGCGACTTGACCGGCCAAAGACTACCGGTTTTGGTTCAACTGCGGATGAGTTCCGGCGGCTCGCCGGTCGCTCTGTTATCGCACCAGACGCGTCCGAATGCAAGGCCAACTCCAGTGTCCGTCTGGGTTGCTCAGCGACGGGGCCGCACCATTACAGTAAGGTCAGTTTCGAACGAAAAAAGAATAGTGCTTTCGGCCGGCGTAGGGGAGCCCCTCAGCGCAGGACATTGGCCGATATAAAGCGGCTTCGGGGGAGTTTGCCGGTGAGAAGGGGATTTATCGGCAGGTATGCTTCAGTAATGCGCCAGCCTCGCGCTGTACGTCACAGCGCCAGTTGCCGTAACGCCGGCCTCACAGCAACAATTTCGCAGAGTCGGCCAGGCGCCCAGATCTCGGTACTCCGCCGTTCTGCGTTTACATCGGGAGGATCTCCCGAAGGGTAGGTGTCCCGAGAGTAAGTGTCCCGAGGGCGCGCGACACAGAAGTGGAATTGTCAGTGCGACTTGATTTTTCACGGGCCGCGGTGGCCCGAAACAATAGGCTTGCACCGGAGCCAACCCGCGGCAACCGAGACGTCCATTCGTTTTGACCGCGGCCCTCAGGCCATTGCGTAGCGGTACGCTAAAATTCCTGCGGTTTTGTTGAGGATCTGTAAGTAGCCCCACTTTTATGTCGCGCACCCGTGTCCCGAGTGTGAGCCCGTTCCGGTGAACACCGGTGCTATAATTCACCCACCGCCAATGGACGCCGACAGTCGCCGCCGCGTGGAAGCGATCTATCGTGGCGCGCTTGAGTACGAGGGCCCGGCCCGAGCCGCTTATCTGAATGGCGCTTGTCCCGATCCGGAAATGCGCCGGGCAGTCGAGGCATTGCTCGATCAGTCGCTTGAGGCGGGCCCGGGCGGGCACCCTGCCGCACCGGCGCCCGGCGACATGTTGGGGCCATACCGCATCGAGCACGCGATCGGTTCCGGCGGCATGGGCACGGTCTACAAAGCGCTCGACACGCGGCTGAATCGAGCCGTGGCCATCAAGATTTCGGCGTCGCGTTTCAGCGACCGCTTCGAGCGGGAGGCGCGCGCCATAGCGGCCTTGAATCACCCCTCCGTCTGCACCTTGTACGACGTCGGTCCTAACTACCTGGTGATGGAGTTTGTGGAAGGCGCCAACCTGCAGCAGTGGTTGCGGGGGCGGACCGTACCGCTGGCGGAAGTGCTGCAATATGCCGTGCAAATCGCCGCCGCGATGCAGGCTGCGCACGCGGCCGGCATCGTGCACCGCGACCTGAAGCCCGGCAATGTCATGGTGACCAAGACGGGAGTGGTGAAGGTGCTGGACTTCGGCTTGGCCAAGATGGCAGCGCCACACAAGGCACTTGCGGAGTCCGACGCCACCGCGACCATCGACACGGGATCGACGCGGGCCGGCGCCATCATGGGAAGCCCCTCCTATATGTCGCCCGAGCAGGCAAAGGGAAAGCCCTTGGACAACCGCTCGGACATCTTTTCGTTCGGAGTACTGCTTTACGAAATGCTCACCGGCCGCCCCGCCTTTCGCGGCGATTCCACCGTGGAGGTGCTTTCGGGAATCATTCACCTGGAACTGCCTCCGCCCAGCACCGTAAACCCGGGCGTCAGCCATGCGCTAGACGCCGTGGTAGCCGGCTGCATGCGCAAAGATCCGGCACAGCGCTTTCAAAGCATGGCGGAAGTGCAGCGAGAGCTGAGCGTGATCGTCGCCGGAACACCGGCCCGTCTGCAAACGGCTGCATTGCCGGCGGCGCGAACGCGGATGGGGTGGCTTCCCGCCGCATTGGCCGGCTTGGCCCTGGCAACCGCGGCCTTTCTACTGTGGCGCAGCCTCCATCGTACGCCGCCGGAAGAGAACGTGGGTGTGCCCGAGATCACGCGCGTCACCGTGGACTCCGGGGTAAGCATGGATCCTGCGATCTCAGCGGACGGTAACCTGGTGGCCTATTCATCCGATCGCAGCGGCGAGGGCAATCTCGATATTTGGGTGCAGCAGCTCGGCGGCGGCAATCCCATCCGGCTTACGCGCGATCCCGCCGACGACACCGAACCCAACTTCTCGCCCGATGCAACGCACATCGTGTTCCGGTCCGAGCGCGACGGCGGCGGGATTTATATCGTACCCACCACGGGAGGCGAAGAGCGCAGAATTGCAGATGGCGGCCGGCGCCCGCAGTTTTCGCCCGATGGCACGAAGGTGGTGTTTTGGACCGGGCCGGCGGATCCGTTCCCTCTGCGGGACGGCATCGGCAAAATCTTCGTTCTGGATCTGGTCACATCCGCCACTCGTCAGATTCGGCCGGAGTTTACCGCGGCGGTGCACCCCGTATGGAGTCCCGATGGAAAAAAGATCCTCTTCCTGGGCGCAGAGGCCAATGCGCTGAAAGGTTGGGATTGGTGGATCACCCCGCTGGACAACGCGACGCCCGTCACGTGCCAGGTGCAGAAGAGTCAGTTGTTCGACCCTTTTGCATGGCAGGGCGACCGCGTGTATTTTGCCTGGAACGGTGAGGGTCCGTGGACCATCAGCCGGCTCGCCATCAATCCTGCTACTGGCTGCGCCACCGGGAAGCCGCAGCGTCTCACCGGCGCGACGGCCGATGCATATGCACCGGCGGTCTCGAAGGCAGGGAGGGTCGTCTTTTCGGTAATGGACGAGCCGATCAACCTCTACAGCCTCACTCTGGATGCCAATCGCGGCAAGCCGAAGCAGGAATTGCAGCGTTTATCGGCCGAACCAGGACTGAACTATGCCCGCTCGATTTCCGCCGACGGAACGCGGCTGGTGTATACCTCCAACCGGGTACGCGAGACGTTTCAGGTGTGGGGAAGGGACCTGAGCAGCGGACGCGAACGCGCCCTAACCGAGGGTGGGCACCTCAAGAGCTATGCCGAGATCAGCCCGGATGGGCGCCTGGTGGTCTTTCGCGCCGGACGAAACCTCGGCGCGTTTGTCACTCCCTTCGATGGTGGGCCCACGCGGACTGTCTGTCCGGATTGTGGAGTGGTGCGGGCGTGGTCGGCGGACGGAAAGTACCTGCTTTATGAACAGACCTCTCTCCATTCCATAGGCTTGCTCGATTTCGAATCCGGCAAGACCAGCACGTATTTGCAGAAGCCCGGCCTGGAACTGCGCCCGGTCTCGATCTCCTCCGACGGTAAGTGGATGGCCTTCGCCGGGTTTCGCAACGCGTTGGACTACACCGTCTATGTGGCGCCCTTTGCGCCTGCGCAAGCGCCGGCGGAAGCGGAGTGGGTGCGTGTGATCTCGTCGCCTGAAGTCCACCCGGATCCGCGTTGGTCGCCTGATGGCAACCTTCTCTACTTCAGCTCCGAACGCGATGGCTACAACTGCCTCTGGGCCATCCGTTTGAACTCCCGCGATAAACGCCCGGTGGGCGAGCTGTTTCCCGTGCGGCACTTTCACACTCCGGCACTGCGGTTGGAGGCGCCTTCTTTGAAATTTCCGATGATAGCTCTCGCGCCCGGCCGCATGGTGGTCAGTTTGAGCGAACGCTCCGCCAGCATCTGGATGTTGAAGCTGGAAGCGGGCCAGTAAACAGGATGTCACACAAAAAAATTTGTAAACCGGGGACAGGTCTTCTGTTATACTTCTCCCACAAAGGAGAAGACCCTATGTCTCAATTGCCGGAACTGCTGCAAGGGACCATTTCGGACGGCCATCTCGCGATGATGCAAGAAGCCTGGCTTGCCCATGAGCCGGGCCACGAGAAGAAGACCCACCGGGGTACGGAATGCACCGCCCGGGGTGGACCCTGTGAGATCGAACCAACATGCGATCAGCAGGATCCTGACTGTTCGGTGAATCAACCAACCTGTGAGAAAAAGAAAGCGGAACACAAGGCCTTTGAGCCGGTAGTCCTCGGGTGGTCGATGCCGCCGGAACTGCCGCTCCGGTGATCCGCCGAAATGTTCCTGACCGAGGGCAGCGTCCTCCAGTATCTTCTGGACCGCCGTTTCGCCGATCTCGAATCGGTGGTGGATGGCAGTTTTTACGTTGGCAATCTCAGCCGGCGCAACCGCAATTTCCGGGTGGTGTGCGGCCCGCGTCAGTACTTCCTGAAACAGCCCAAAAGTTGGGACGCCCCCAGCCGCCGCAGCCTGGAACAGGAAGCCGCCCTCTACTGGCAGAGCAAGACCGATCCCCGATTCCAACCGTTAAAAATCCTGATGCCCGAATCGTACGGCTATGACCCGGTTCACTCCGTATTGACCCTCGAATACCTGCCCGGACAGACCAACCTGCGTAGCCTGGAGGGCCGGTTCCACAAAAGCGTGGCGCGTATGGCGGGGGCTGCGATGGGCGCATTCCATCGGGATATGCGCACCGCGTCCGACCCGGCGATTCTTCCGCGCCGCAAGCCCTGGTATTTATCCATTCACCGGGCGGGCGGAAAAGAGGAGGAGCAGGGCAGCAAGGGGCAGCGCGAAGTAGTCCGCGTGATTCAACGCCCCATCGAGTTCGGCCGCGCACTGGAGTCGCTGAGCGGCGGATGGCGCGAAGAGACAGCCGTTCATGGCGATTGGAAGCTCGAAAACTGCCTGCTGTCACAAGATGCGCGGCGCATCCAGGTGATCGACTGGGAATTCGCGAATTGGGGCGATCCGTTCGAGGATGTCGGCACGATGTTGCAATCCTACTGGGGGTTTTGGGTGCGATCGCCTGCGCAATACTCGCTCGAACAGATCCGCCCGGCTCTCTGGGCGTTTCTGGAAGGCTATGCGGAAGCTGACGGGCGCGATCCGGACGAAATAGCGTCGCGCGCCATGCCTTATGCGGCGGCGCGCATGCTGCAGACGGCGTACGAGGCGGTGGATCAGGAAGAGAAACTGAATGCGGCCGCGGTGTGCCTCTTGCAGGCGAGCCTGAATATCCTCAAGCGGCCGCAATGGGCCCTGGGCGAGATCTTAGGCGGTGGCCGCACCTGAATGCTCCACGAACTGACCGCAGTGCTGGCGGCTGACTTGCCTTCGCAGGACGATGCCGGGAAACTGGCCGAGGTCCTTTATAGCCGCTGCTACACGCGCTCCGTCCTGGACGCGCCGACGGACTCCGCCGCCGCGCCGCAAGATCTCGCCGCGGCTCTGGCGGCCGCCAATCGCAGCCGTCCCCGATGGTTGGAGGGCTGGCGCGTCGAACAGATGCTCGACGACGGGCGCATTGTGGCCGCCAGAAGCGGCTTCGAGCGCGCCTTCCTGCCAGGCGAGTACATCGCTTATCGCGGCATCGGCACGGGCCTTGAAAAGGCCGCTCCCATCACGGTGTTCAACGCCGCCGGCAGCAACCAGGTTCAGCCGGATTTTTATTACGCTTTCGGAGAGGCCGTCGCCGATTTCGAATGGACCGGCGCGACGCTCCGGATCTACTGGAACGTCCAGCCGGAAGGTGCGCCGCGGCTGATGGAAGCAATCACCCGCCAGTTCAACCGCTACCAGATTCCGTTCCGCTTCAAGTGCCTCAACGACGCGTCCTTGTTCCCCCGGCGCGATGCGGCGGTGCTTTACTTCGACCGCCGGTATTACCGTCTGGCGGCGCTCCTGGTGGAATCCATCCACAAGGAAGTGCTGCCCCGGTTGAGTATAGGCACGCCGCTTTTCGCCAAACCGTTGGCGCCCGGCCTGGCGCTCGCGGAGGATCCGGGCGTCAGCTTCGGAATGCACCGCTGCGCCATTCTAGCCGCGGCGATGGTGGCATCGTACGGCACGCCGATAGAGCAAAGGATGGCGGAAGTGCGCCGCTGCTTCGCCGAACGCGGCCTTTCTCTCGGCTCGCCCTGGCTCAATCCGAATTCGGCCGAAGCCTATGGTTACCCCATCGAAAGCGCATGAAACCCGAGTATCTTGAGATCGCAGAGCGGATCGGCGCGCGCCTGTGCCGCGAGGCTTTATGGAGCGGCGGCCGGTGCAATTGGACTAGCGAGTGCACGGAGCGCGACGGGATGACATACGAATCGCTCGGTCCGCATCTGTACGGCGGCACAAGCGGGATCGCTCTGTTCTTGTGGCGGCTGGCGGATGCCACGGGCGATCGGATTTTTCGGATGACCGCGCAGGCGGCGCTCCGCCAGGCGCTTTCCCGAATGCCGCAGCCCGGATGCGGGCTGTACGTAGGAGGCTTGGGCATCCTCCTCACAGCGGCTGAAATTCAAGGCGATTGCGACGAGCCCGCCATGCTACAACAAGCCGCGCCCAGCCCTGCAAATCTCGATCTGATTTACGGAAGCGCGGGGGCCATAGGCGTGCTGCTGCGCCAGCACCTTCAACTCGGCGGGTCGCGATGGATTGAGGCCGCCGTAACGCACGGCGACCTGCTTCTAACCGAAGCCGTCCGGGCGGACGAGGGCTGGAGTTGGAAGACCACGTCGACGGAGCGCAACCTGACAGGCTTCTCCCACGGCACGGCGGGAATCGGACTCGCGCTTCTGGAGTTATGGAGCGCCACCGGCGAGGGGCGTTTTCGCCAAGGGGCAATGGAGGCGTTCCGATATGAAAGGAGCTGCTTCAACCCGGAGGAGCGCAACTGGCCGGATTTCCGCGCCGACCCGCCAACCTATCCCGTGTTATGGTGTCATGGCGCCGGAGGGATCGGGTTCTCCCGCCTGCGGGCCTGGCAGATTTCGGGCGACGGCGAGTTGCTGGCGGAAGCACGGACTGCGGTGGAACTAACGGCGGAATCGCTCGAATGGCTCGGGGGCTTTTGTTTATGCCACGGAGTCGCGGGCAATGCCAGCCAACTCGTTTACGCCTCGCAGGTGTTGGGCGAGGAACGCTGGATCGCCGCGGCGGAAAAGGCTGCCATGCAAGGGGCCGAGCGGTTTGAGCGAAGCGGCGCGCCGTGGATTTGCGGGCTGGGAACGAAGGGCAACGAGGTCCCAGGGCTGATGTTAGGGCTCGCGGGAATTGGATACTTCTATCTGTTGCTGGCGGATCCGGAGCGGACGCCATCGGTTCTAATCGTCTGATCGCGCGCCTTCGTTCGGGTAAGACCTCACTTACGCGCCAAAAGCCGCAAAACGCCGCGGCTGAAAATCACGATTCCAGCAGACCCGGACCCGGGGTAGTATGCACGCGGTACGCCGCGTCTACAATCTGCCGGGCTATGGCATTTTCATCGATTCCGATCCAGTATGGATTCTCTCGCCAAGACGCCAAGATCGCCAAGGTGGAAACACGGCACGCTCCGCCGCTATTCTGCTTTTATGGCAGATGGTTTGAGCGCACTTTACCAGGATTTATTGACGGGTAACATGAATCACTCCCCACAAGTCGGCCTTGGTCCGGGAATCGCGTGTCAATACGCGTGCCCGGAGACTTGAAGACTTATGAGTTCGAATCCAGGGGACTTTCGCGGCATCAATAGCCGTCAGGACGGCTTACGTTAACGCTTAGCGGGTCCGCTCCACAGCCAGCAGCCTATGCCGCGTGGCGCCGCCCGAATATCTGAGCTTCGAAAATCTCCAGCCGCGCTTGCGGATCGCACCAGGCGTGCGGACCGAGCAGACTCTTGCGCGCCAGGGCTCGCCAGAACTCCTCGGCGGTCCACCCGCGCTCCGCCGCCACCTGCGGAAGCAGCAACCCGGAGCGGTGGCCCAGCCGAAGCATCGCTCCATGCCGGCCCACCCGGAAATCGGCCGTATCCCGAATGCGGCGGAACGGCGTAAGCACCGAAAGCTCGAGGTCGATCGGGCCCTTCTGGGTGGCTGCCGGCCGAAACCGCGGATCGTCCAGCGCCGCGGCCAGCGTCAGGTCGCCGATATCTTCGGCGAGCGGCCCGTGTCCGGCGCAATTTCCCACGCATCCCAGCAATTCCTCGCCTTGATGCAAGCTCACAAAAGCTCCACGGCGCGTGGAAAGCGCGGCCGATCCCACTGCCGCCAAGGGATGCCGCTGGCCGGTCTGGCGCAAAGCGTGGAGCGTCCCCGCGGCTGCATCGAGAAGCGCGCCGCGGTCGGCCTCATCCAGATCGAAGGCCGCGCGCGGGAAATACCCCAGGGCCGCATAGCTTACCGAATGACGGTAGTCCCCGGCGATTTCACCGGAAGCCTGGTAATCCAGGACCGACTGGTAGATGGTATCGGCGCCGATCGAGCGCAGCACGTCCAGCAGGAGCGCGATGGGGCCGGTTCCGCAAACCGTCGCATTGCGCATGCCGATGGTGTCCAGGAAAAGAGCGGAGTCCAGACTGCCGGCGGCTTCTATGCAAGCGTAATCCAGCTCGCGCAGGCGAGTGGCAACATCCTGGTCGGCGGGGAATGGCACATGTCCGAAACTGCGCCCGTAATGGGTGAAATCGGACGAGGCCAGAAAGACTGTCCCCGGCCGCCACGCCGACGCCAGTTTGCTGGCTGCCGCATGCCGCGCAGCGGTATCCATGCGGCCCACGTAAAGCGCGGTGAGACGCGACTCGGGCGTCGCTTTCTGGAGGAACGGCAATTGGATCTCGAGGGAGTGATCGCACACATGCGCTTCCGGCACGCGTGGGAAGCCGGCATAATCGCCGTCGAGCGCCACTTTGCCGAGCGGTGTGGCGATGCGTTCCGCATCCGGCGAGGCCACTCCGCTCAATCCTCCGTGATGGGGAAACGCCAGAAGCACGATCCGCTCCGGGCGCTCGGCTGCCAGAGACCGATACACCGCCGCGGCGACGGTTCCGGAGTACGCGGGACCGGCGTGCGGCACCACATAGCCCAGCGCGCCGGGGAAGAAAAAACAGCCAATGCGCCGTTCGGACTCCGAGAAGCGTTCCGCGAGCAGAAACTCCAGCTCCGCGCCGTCTTCCGGATACCAGGTACCACTGAAGGGCGATTTGTGAGTGGCAAACATGTGAGGCCTTTCAGCCACAGCGGATATGCACCAGGCCGGCATTCTCTTCCCGATGGCGGGGCCAATCACCCCATACGCCAGGGATGGTAGTGGCGCAATCGGGACACTTGCCTTCCGATGCCATGCGATTGCGCAGTACACGGAACCCGCGCCGCGCGATCAACGTGGCGCCGCACGAGGGGCAGCGGGTGTCTTCGAGCCGATCCGTCTCGCCCGGCAGATTACCGGCGTAGACGTAGCGAAGGCCCGCTGCGCGGCCGATCCCCGCGGCGCGAATCAGCGTGGCGGCCGGGGTATTGTCCGGCCCCTGCATCTTGTAATCCTTGTGAAATGCCGTGACGTGCCACGGGATGTCCCGTGAGATGCCGGCCAGAAATTCCGCCATCCCGCGAAATCCTTCGTCGGAATCGTTGAAGCCGGGCACCACCAGAGTCACTACTTCCAGCCAGAAGCCCATTTCGTGAATGCGTGCGATGGAGTCGAGAATGGGCGCGATCCGCCCGCCCAGCTCGCGGTAGTGGCGGCCTTCGAAGCTCTTCAGGTCGACCTTATATAGGTCGGTCCAGGGTCGGATGTACTCCAATACCTCCGGCGTAGCGTTTCCGTTGGAGACGAAGCCAGTGGCAAGGCCCGCCTGGCGCGCCGCGCGGAACACCGCCACCGCCCACTCGGCGGTGATCAGCGGCTCGTTGTACGTGCTCACCAGGCTGGTGGCGCCCTGACGCAGCGCCAGGCTTACCAGTTCCTCGGGCGTAGTGACCTGAAACTCCAGGGTGGAGCGAAAATCGCGAAGCGCCTGCGAGGTGACCCAGTTCTGGCAGTAGCCGCAATGCAGGTCGCAGCCGAGCATTCCGAAACTCAGCGCCCGCGTCCCGGGAAGAGCATGAAAGAAGGGTTTCTTCTCGATGGGGTCGCAGAATGCCGAATTTACGTACCCAAACGGCGCGAACAGCTTGCCGTCCCGGTTGAAACGAACCTTGCAAACCCCGGCGAAGCCCGGTGTAATGGGGCAGCGATGGCCGCAGGCGAAGCACTCCACGCGATTGCGGTCCAGGGGCCGGTATAGATCGGCCTGGCGCGTCTGCCGTGCGAGTTGGTCCGCCAGGGTTTCCATGAGAATCCCGAGGTTGGACTCCGAAACCATTATAGCGGGCCGCCACGCGTGCGGTTACGACGCGGAACAACCCAGATTCATGACCGCATTCATCACGATCTGAACGTCCAACACGTTGACTTCGCGGTCGCCGTTCAGGTCATTCGCCGCTTGCGCCAGCCCGAGCGCTTCGTCGATCATCTTCTGGACATCGGCCACACTCGCCGTGTTGCCTAGCGTCACATCGCAGGCGCTGACAACCGGGGTCGGATCGGTGGCGATGGCCGCTGCCGAACCGCCGCCCGATACGCCTATCTCGTTCGCGACCAGTGGGGGCACATTGTAAGGCAGGCTCAGGGTGACGGTGATCGAGGGGTATGTGGACCCGGCGTTCAGCACCGCGTTCGTGGTGCAGGAACCCGCCAGGCTGCAATTCCAGGTTGCGCCTCCGCTCATCCCCAGCAATGCCAGCCCGGCCGGCACGGCTTCGGTCACCGTCACCGTTCCCGACGTGGGCGCCTCACCCGCCGCGTTCCCCACCGTGACGGCGTAAACCGCGCTCTGGCCCTGTATGAACGCGCCCACCGGAGTTTCGGTGATGGTCAGGAAAGGACCTTTCAGGTTTGTCAGGGAGAAGCTGGCCGTTGCCGTCACGCCCGCCACCGCCGCTGTCACCGAATAGCTGCCCGCGGTAGCGTTAGCGGTCAGCGTGAGGGAAGTGGCGATGCCGGAGCTGTTGGTGGCCGTGGTATAACTTGCCAGGCCGTTGGCGAATGTCGCGCTGGCGCCGCTGGATGGCGCCGTGAATGTGACCGATGCATTCGGCACCGCGTTGCCGCCGCTATTCTTCACCAAAGCTTGCAACGGGCCGGCAAAAGCCGTACCCACTGCGGCGCTCTGCCCGGAGCCGCCGGAGATCGAGATCACCGCTGCGGTTCCTGGTAACACCGTCAACTGGAAATTGTTCGAGGTCACGCCGCTCTGCGCCGCCGTGATATTCGTCTGTCCTCCGGCCACCGCCGTCGCCAGCCCGCCAACGCCGATAGTCGCTACGCTTGCTGCGCTGGAACTCCAGGCCGCCTGGCTGGTGAGAATGGCCGTGGAGTTGTCGCTGTAGGTGCCTATTGCGGTGAACTGCTCGGTGGTGTTGTAGGCGAGGGACGCGCTGCTCGCACTTACCGTAATCGACGAAAGCACGATTCCCGTTCCGGCGAGGCCGATTGTCTGGGTAGCGCCCGCCACGTTGCCGCTGTTATCGACGATGGCGATCTGCGCGTTATTGTGCGCTCCCGGAGACGCCGGCACGAACGTCACGTCGAGAGTGCACGCGGCCCCGGCGCCGAGTGTTGCCGGAGAGATCGGGCAGGGATGGACGGCGTCCGCGGTGTACCGGTAGTTAGCGGCATCGGTGCCCGCCGGTGCAATCGAGGCGATGGTAAGGGCGGTATTGCCGCTGTTCTGGAGGGTCACCGTCCGGGCCGCGCTGGACTGTCCCACGATGGTGTTCGGGAAGCTCAAGCTGCCGGTGCCGGGCGAGGCTAGTCCGGCGGTCACGGTGAAGCTCTGATTGACTGGTGTGGCCGCGAAGTAGACAGCGTTGCCCGCCTGCGTCGCCTGGATGGTGCAGGTGCCGATGGCGACGAAGGTCACCGAGCTGCCCGATACCGTGCAGACGCTCGAGGTGGTGGAAGCGAAGCTCACCGTCAGGCCCGAAGAGGCCGTCGCGCTGACTGGGAACGGCGCCGTTCCGAGGGCTTGGTTCGAGAGTGCCCCGAATGTGATCGTCTGACTGCCTTGTGTCACGGTGAAGCTCTGATTGACTGGTGCGGCGGAGGAGTAGACAGCGTTGCCCGCCTGCGTCGCCTGGATGGTGCAGGTGCCGACGGTGACGAAGGTCACCGAGCTGCCCGATACCGTGCAGACGCTCGAGGTGGTGGAAGCGAAGCTCACCGTCAGGCCCGAAGAGGCCGTCGCGCTTACCGTGAACGGCGCCGTACTGTACGGCTGGCTCGACAAGGTCCCGAACGTGATCGTCTGGCCGCACTGCACCGTGGTCGTCGCCGACGCCTGCACCAAGCGTGCGTTGGCCGCGCTTGCCGACGCCGTGTTCTGGTACACCCCGCAGCTCGATGCCGTCGTCGCGCTCGTCACGTGCACCGATGCCGTCGCTCCCGATGACAGATTCCCGAAACTACAACTCAGCGTCCCGTTTGCGATTGCGCATGTCCCCGTTCCGCTGTAGGCCGGGCTGATGCTCCAACCGATCCCGGTTCCCGCCGGCAATACGTCGCTTAGCGCCGCCGACGTGGATGTCCCCGCGCCGCTGTTGGTCACCGCCAGCGTGTAACCGATCGAGCCTCCGGCCGCTGCCGTCGCTGCGTCCGCCGTCTTCGTCAGACTCAGATTGATTGCCTGGGCGAAAAGGGCCGACACTTCCGATGCGGTCAATGCGCGGCTGTACAGCCGCACGGCGTCCAGAGCGCCGTCCCACACTGCCGAATTGCTCCAGCTCGCTCCAATTTGCAGGGGCACGCTGACGTCCGCCGGAGCGGTAAACGTGTCGCTGGCCACCATGACGCCATCCACATAGAGGACAGCGGTAGTACCGTCGTAAGTGCCGCTCACCATATGCCATCCGGCCGTGACCGTACCGCCTTGCGCACAGCCCTGCGCAACGTTGACAAATGCGCAGGTACCGGTGCTTCCGGCTCCGCCGTTCACCGTGAACTTGTACGTGGCGCCGGTGGAATCCACTCCCAACGACAGTCCGGAGTTCGACTCTGACTGAACGATTCCCGCCCAGCCGGTTTGGGGAGTGCTCGCCGGATTGACCCAAACAGACACGGAAAACGCGTTCGTAAATGGAATCGCCGGAGTCACTGCGTGACTGTTGGTACCGTTGAAGCTCACTGCATAATTGAATGGCCCCGTGGTCCACGCGGTATTAGACAACGTGGCATTGTAGCCGTTGCCCGATTGATCGTGAGCCACGTTCCCCGTGCCCTCATTCAATGGCCAGTACCCCAGCAACTCGTTGGTCAGGGCGACTCCCGTGGAAAACCGAAGATTGACCAGCGTGGAGGTATTCGCGGTCACGCTGACGCCGCTGATGCTCACGCCGCTGTACCCAGACGCCGACGCGGTAACGGTGTAAGTTCCCGCCGGAAGCCCGAACGTGGAGTAACTGCCTCCGGCGCCGGTTACCGCGCCGCCGCTGAAACTGCCATTGGTGAAATCGATATGGGCGTTGGCGACGCCCACTCCATTCAGGTCGGTCACCATTCCGGTCAGGTTCCCGAGCGCGGACAGCGCCAGGTTCACAGTCACGCTGCCATTGGCGCTCAGGGACTGGCTGGTGGATGCCGTATTGATGTAATTGGGGGCCGAAGCCGTCAGGGTATAGGTACCCGGCTGCACCGAGAGCGTATAACTGCCGGAAGCATTCGTCACCGCGGTACCCTGAATCAGACCGCCCGTTACGGCCTCGACCACTGCGCCGGCTACCCCTACGCCGTTGTAAGTCACGACGCCGGTAAACTCACCGTACGAGACACCCATTTGGACGGTGAGCATGGTGTCGGCGCCGGCCACTACTGCGCTCTGAATGTTGACCGTGGAATAGTTTGCCGCCGAGACTGTGATGGCGTAGGTGCCAGGGCTGAGATTGGCGATGCGAAACAACCCATTTATGTCTCCGGTGTCTGGATCGGCTGCCGTGGTGTAAGACTGATTTCCAGCGGTCACCACGGCGCCCGTAATAGGATCTCCGTTCGGTTCGGTCACCTGGCCGGTGAGACTTCCCTCGGTAAACGGTCCCGGGATACCGGCCAGCGCCGCGCCGGCATCGATCACGCCATATCCGATGTATTGATTCCACCCGGTGTTGGGCGATTGGGCTGTTTGTTGAATTCGCTGCGCGACGGCCGCCACGGAAATGCCTGGGTTGGCGGCGAACAGCAACCCGGCTAATGCGGCGACGTGAGGCGTCGACATAGATGTTCCCGACAGGTAGCCGTAATTGGAGCCGTACCCGTTGGTGTAAGTTGGCAGGGTGGAGAGCACGTTGACGCCCGGGGCGGCGATCTTTACCCCGTTGCCGTAATTGGACCAACCCGCGACGGTGTTGGTGTTATCGGTGGCCGCCACACCGAGCATGTGATTGCCGTCGCCCGGGTAGGTCAATTCGTTTCCAGTTTCGTTTCCGGCCGCCGCCACCACCAGCGCGTTATTCTGCCAGGCGTAATCCATCGCATCTTGCATGGTCTGGGAGTAACCTGCGCCGCCCAAGCTGATGGAGATGACTTGCGCGCCTGCGTCGACAGCGTCGTAAATGCCCTCCGCGACGGCGTCATCGGTTCCGTCCCCATTCTCGTCGTTTGTCTTAATAACGATGAGTTGGAGCGGAAAACCGAGGGAGGCCACGCCCGTGGCGTTGTCGGTGGCGGCAGCGAGGATCCCGGCGGTGTGGGTTCCATGCCCGTTGTCGTCTTCCCAAGGGCACGCCGGCGAGGATATCGTGGTTGCCGTCAATGCCAGGCTGGCGGACCAGTCCAACTGTCCGCCGTCCACCGAGTTGGTGGAAGTGCCGCCGGCATTCATGAAATCCGGATGGGTGCAATCGACGCCGGTATCGAGGATCGCGACTTTTACGCGATTGGCGCCGGCGGTCAACGCAGTGAGGTAATGGTCGGGAAAATAGCTCCACGCCTGTACCGCCTGGATGGTTGTCAAGGCCCATTGCTGTGGGAGGGAGGGGTCGTTCGGCGGTGCCACGGTGGTCTTGCGGATCCGGTTGGGTTCCACATACTTCACCAGCGGATGGGCCGCCAGAAGATGCGAGGCGGCTGCCTGAATGCCAGGAGGAAGGTTCAGCATGTAAGTATTTCGCTCGCGGCTGATAAGGCTGGCCGTGGCCTGCGGCACCAGGGCGCTGAGGATCTGGTTGATATCCGCGCCGGGTTGCAGCCCTACCAGCAGTTGACCGGCGACGATCTGCTCCCGCGTTCCGGCCAAAAACTCCTTGCCGGCGAACAAGCACCGGCCGGTAGCCAGGACAAAAACCAACGCAATCAACGGTTTACTGTAGCGACCGAAGACCAGCACCATGCTTCTGTTGCACATTGCTTTGCTCTTAGGTTGTTTTTCCGACCGTGCCAACCTTCACAAAGTACTAGTACCACGGTTTGGAAGAAGGCATTCAGTTGCAAATAGTTAGCTAGCGGCGTACCAACCCTTGGCGGTACTCGCGGGGAGATCGGTATGGGCCAACTCCGGGTGGTGCACAGGCCGCTTGACGCGCGCCCTCCGTCGCTCCGCAAAGCCGTATCCAAGCCCCGTGTGATAATGGTGGCGATGGCGGCGACAGCCGAGGGAACTTCGCGGTATCAATTCAAAGCGGCCCCGTATAGCAGCCATACGCTGCTGCTGGCCGAGTTTCCCGAGCGC
>Ga0326727_10003526_pt1 | contig 49750 bp, 39 predicted proteins | sample MB2enrmetagenome_FD_207643 | JGI IMG/M metagenome (GOLD analysis project Ga0326727, IMG submission 207643) | Lab enriched peat soil microbial communities from McLean, Ithaca, NY, United States - MB29MY | ecosystem: Environmental > Terrestrial > Soil > Wetlands > Peat | place: USA: New York... | reverse complement strand
CCGTCTCCAGGGTCGCGAGATCGTCAGGCATAAGCACAAAGTCTCCTTTCTGAGCGTCTCTATACGCTCAGAATTATGCCACAAAAAAAGCAAACCTGCCATATGCCACTTCCATGTCGCGCACCCCCCCTGAACTTCGGGCTTCCCTTCAAATGCGAATTGTGGGAGTATTTAGGTTCGCAACGTGAACCTCCTGTCCCCTGCAAAACTTGAGTAGGCGCTTCAAGACCGAAGGGACGATGGGGAATTGAACCTTGGCCTCCGTCAATAGCCTGACCAGCAAAGAAGTCTTCGACTTGGTGCGTGCTGACCTCCAGAAGGTGGAAGAGGAGTTCTGCCAGGAGAGCGTCTCCAGCGTTCAGCCCATCACGGAGATAGGTCAATACCTGCGCGGCGGCGGGGGCAAAAGACTCCGTCCCGCCCTGGTGCTGCTCTCCTGCAAACTGTGTGGTTTTGAGGGGCCGGCGGCGATTCGGCTGGGCACCGTGGTCGAGCTCATCCACACCGCCACACTCGTTCATGACGACGTGATTGACGAAGCGGACATTCGCCGCGGGCGCCCTTCCACCAATTCCCGCTGGGGCAACCATTTGAGTGTGCTGGCCGGCGATTGGCTTTACATGCAGGCCTTTAACATTGCCCTGGGAGAGCGCAAGTTCAAGATCCTGGACCTCTTCATCGCCGTAACCCAGGCCATGATCGAAGGCGAGTTGCTGCAACTGACTTGGCAGAGAAGGATCGACGTCCCCGAAGATGTCTACTTCGAGTTGACTCATCGCAAAACCGCTTACCTGTTTTCCGTTTGCCTCCGCATGGGCGCGGTGCTGGGAGGAAAGAGCGAGGAGGAGGAAAGCCAGTTGGGCGCTTATGGCCACAATCTTGGCCTGTCCTTCCAGCTTATCGATGACCTGCTCGATTTCACTTCCTCCGAGGAGATATTGGGAAAGCCTATCGGCAATGACCTTCGCGAAGGCAAGGTCACGCTGCCGCTGATCTACCTCCTGCAACGCTGTGCCCACGAAGAGGCTCAGAAAGTTAAGTCCGTGCTCGAGGAGGGTGGCTTCAACTCTTCACGATTCAGTGAGATTCTGGAGCTGATCGACCGGTACGATACCTTGCGGCCCGCCCGAGAAAAGGCCCAGGAATTTGCTCAAAAGGCCAAGCGCTGTTTGGAGACTTTCCCTGACACGCCTTACAGGGAGGCCCTGCGGTCCCTGCCTGATTTCATGCTGGATCGCGAGTTCTGATTCTTAGCCGGGCATGAAGCACCGCCGCGAAACCGAAATCAAGCTGCCGGCCCGTGACCGCAAGCAGGTGGGGAAACGGCTGTCTCAACTCGGTTTCAAGGTTTTAAAGCCGCGGCACTTTGAGAGCAATTGCCTTTTCGACTTCCCGGACCTTCGGCTCTCCACGTCTCGGTGCCTTCTCAGGTTGCGTTTTGCCGGCGGTGAAGACCTGCTGACCTTCAAGGGGCCTCCACTCCGCACGCGCCGCTACGGAAGTCGACGCGAAATCGAAACCCGAGTCGAAGACGGAGTCCTCCTGCGCGAGGTTTTGAAGAGCCTGGGATTGAAGCAAGTGTTCGTTTATGAGAAGTACCGCACCATCTATGCCCGGCGTAGGGGCGGGCCTTGTGCCAGCCCTAAAGCCGAAGGTAATAAAGCGGATCACGGACTGCCTCAAGTAGCGTACGACGAGACGCCCATAGGAAATTACCTCGAGCTGGAAGGGCCGGAGAAATGGATCGACGCGGTTGCGACCCGGCTCGGGTATTCGTCCCGGGATTACATCACAAGCACCTATCTGGCTCTTTACTCTCGGAAGTGCCGGGAAGAAGGCAAGAAGCCAGGTAACATGGTCTTTAAGAGAGGCAAATCGGGTACTGGCGTCGTTTGCGCCACACGGGCGTCGCGGGAATGACCGGCCTTGGGCAGGGGATACGATTCCAAATTGACCCACTACCGAAATCGCGATTGGGTTTCGTCGCCGCTTGAGCTATAATAGGTTGGATTGCTGCGCCGCTGACATCGGGTGGGCGGGCGAGGAGGGTATTGTATGGAGGGTTTGTTTCAGCCAACCCATTTGATTTTCATCTTGCTAATTGTGTTGATCCTGTTTGGACCGGGAAAGCTCCCAGAGCTCGGCAAGGGCTTGGGAAAGGGAATTCGCGAGTTCAAGGATGCCCTCAAAGGTGGCATGGAGAGCACCCCGGAAAAGAAAGAGGAAGAGAAGAAGACCTAAGGCGTCCTCAGCATTTCCACTCTTCCAAACATCTTTCTATGACCTTGTCCCTCATTGTCCGCTGATCGCATAATCCTCGGTAGCTCAATGGTAGAGCGTTCGGCTGTTAACCGAAGGGTTCCAGGTTCGAGTCCTGGCCGAGGAGCCAACCTATTCCAGCACGAAAATGTTCTTCTTTGCGCAGATCTCCTTCAGGATTTTCGGCCATACGGTTACGCTGACCTCACCCAGGTGAGCCTTTCTGAGCAACAACATCAGGGTGCGTGATTGGCCGATCCCGCCGCCAACCGACAGAGGAATGCGCTGGGTCAAGATTCCCTGGTGGTACGGCCGCGTCATCAAATCGAGCTGATGGGCCATTTCCAACTGTACTTTCAAGGTTTCAGCCGTCACTCGGATACCCATCGAAGTCAGCTCATGCCGCCGCTTGGTAACGTGGTTCCATACCAGAATGTCGCCATTCAAGCCGTGCGTCGGCTTGCCGCTTTCCTTACTCGTATCCGTGACCCAATCGTCGTAATCAGCGGCGCGATTCTCGTGGGGATAACCATCCTTCAAGGGCCAGCCTATCCCAATGATGAAGATGGCCGGATACTCCTGTAGTACCTTCGTTTCCCGCTGCTTGCGCGGCAGGTCAGGGTACATATCGAGAATTTCTTCGGCATGCAGGAAGGTCAATTTCTCAGGCAGATTGGGATATCGTGCGTCCTTGAGCCGCGGGAACATCTCCTGTGCGAAGCGTTCCGCGCCGACCAGCACTTTCCAGATGCTTCCTACGACTTCCTTCAAGAAGGCCAGAGTGCGCTGTTCGGCGGTCATGACCCGCTCCCAGTCCCACTGGTCGACGTAGGCGCTGTGGTCATGATCCAGGAAGTAGTCCTTGCGCACGGCCCGCATATCCGTACAAATGCCCTCCCCCACCTGGCAATGGAACTGTTTCAGTGCGACTCTCTTCCACTTCGTGGCCGCCTGCACCACCTGGGCATCGATGGGGTGCTTGTCGTAATCGTTGGAAATATGGAACGCGATCGGCGTGCGCGATCCGTCCCGGTCCAGCATGTCATTCACGCCGCTTTCCACGTCCACGATCAGCGGCACCTCCACCATGATCAGGTTGAGTTCTTTGCAGAGGTTATCTGCGATGTAGCGTTTTACCTGGAAGATCGCTCGCTGGGTTTCTTTCTCGCTCAACAGGGACTGATAATCTGACGGGAGAATCTTCTCCAGTTCGGCGTAGTCGCCAATACCCGGCCCGGCGAGATCAGCTTTCTTGTTCGACATGATTGTGCTCATTCCTCATCCTCTCCTTCGTAAGTGCAGACCGAACAGTATTCCACAGAATTTCCCAGGGTTGCAATCTGTCGCGCAGAGGTTGACGCTTTTGGGTGATGCACCCTCCGCCAAGTGGGTCTGCCCTCTCCCACGGGGAGAGGGTGGCCCGCGATGGCGCTCTTACTAGCCGTCGCGGGCCGGGTGAGGGGTCAGTTGCGGGCCGTGCGTACCGGGAATTTGAAGACCCCGTCGGTCAAATCGCGTCCCCGCGCGGCGCGAAGACTGCGCTGGTTGATCAGGCTATCAGAGCATTTGCCGGCGAATTCACCCTCACCGATCTGGAGCGCGCTTGCCCAGGCGTCAGCCGGGACATGGTGCGGCGGGTCCTGCAGGATCTTCGGAAGGCGAGGGCAGTTGTCTGTTTAGGACGAGGTCCCGGCGCCACTTGGCGGAAAGAGGGTATTACCTTCAAAAGAGGGTAAAGGAGAGGGTAATATGCTTGTCCTCTTCCTGGGCTCTTGATTCGCCGCAGAATCGGGCGAGAAAGGATAGTACCCCCAGGTAAGGGTATTAGCGTATGATCGCTAAAGTGAGAGTCAGGCCATGAGTAAGAGACGGCTGGAAATCCTTATCGACCAAATGGTCCGGCGGATCGTTGACCGCTTTGATCCGGAGCAGATCATCCTGTTTGGCTCGGCCGCGCGCGGCGACGCAACACGCGATAGTGACGTGGACCTGCTCGTGGTAATGCCAGTGGAAGGGCCGAAGCACAAGAAGCAGGTTCAGATTCGAGTGGCCCTGCACGATATTCGCATTCCGAAAGACATCATCGTGACTACGCCCGAGGACTTCGAGTGGCGCAAAGAGATCCCCGGCACCATCGAGTACCCGGCGGTTCAAGAGGGAAAGGTCCTTTATGCCAGGGGCTGAGAGCGTCGGTCTGGTGGTGGCGGAGTGGGTGGCGAAAGCCGAAGACGATTTCAACACTGCCGCCCACACATTGAAGCTGGGCCGGGCGTGCCCGACCGGCGCGGTCTGCTTTCACGCACAACAGTGCGCCGAAAAGTATCTGAAAGCGTATCTGGTGAGTCGAGCTTTGCCGTTTCCGAAGACGCATGAGATAGAAGCACTGGTCTCGCTGGTGCCCGACAGCGTCCGTCCCCCCCTCAGCGTCGAAGAGCAAGCCCTGTTGACAGAGTATGCCGTCGGCCCTCGCTATCCGGGATGGCGCGACATTCCGCTGCCCGAAGCCCGGCGGGCCGTGGTACTTGCCCGGCGCGTGCGGAAGCATGTTCGCTCGCTTCTGTCGAAAGAAGCTCCGCTCCAGAGGAAACGCTGATGGAACCTTGGTACAGAAAGACGGCCAATCTCGTACTCCGGGCGGGTGAAGAATGACCAGTCCAGGCGGGCGCCTTTCATGCGAAGCAGTGTGCAGGGGATTGTACTTCCCCTCCTCTTCAAGGAGGGAGTAGGGGGTGCTGAGCTTGAGGAACTCTCCCTGGTTCTGCCGCCCCTTCCGGGGCTTGAGCCGCGCTGGGGCTTGGTTTCCCAGGGCTGGCGCCCTGGGCTAAGTTTTACCGCCCGTCCGCCGACGGGCTCCGGACCAGCCAGCGGCGGCCGCCCTGGGGCAACCATAAAGGAGAGAGTCTATATAAGCCGATACGCTTGAATCTACCTGGTCGTGTTAGAATTGCGTTTAAGTAAGGGTATTAGTGAGGGTATGATCCCCAAGGAATGCAAGAGGTTGGCGGAGGTGGATTCTCCGGTGGCGGAGGTGAGTCGTCACCGGCTGTGCCTTGCTAGACCATCCATTCGTCGGCTCCCCGCCAGTCCGGGGGCAGCCGGGCCTGAAACAGCTTCGACATCGCCGTTGATCAGCGCAATGACTTTCCACTGGGACATGTGGTTGTCAATGTTCCTTACGATGTGTTTTAAAAGAGTCGGGTCTGCGCCACTACCGATTAACGATTGAGCGGCTGAGTTTGCCCTTGGATTCGAAGGTGCCAATGCGAGGAAGAACCGCAGACCTCCCGCCAGGGCGGGACGGAGGTCTCCGCTTGCCTGGCATGGAAGAGCCACTCAAGCTTCCCATAGGGCAGAATCTACAAGTCTCCGCCGGTTTGCTGGCAGCTCACGAGTCCCCGCAGGTTGTCCCAGGCTGTTCAAGGGCCTCTGCAAGCTGGCAATAGATGGGCGCCGGGCTGGTGGCTTTCGGCGGCATGTGCCCGGCCTGCAATGCAGCTCTGCCCAACTTAGTGAGAACCGCCCGGATCGCGACCTCGGGAATCCCGGAAACCTTCGCTCCCCGGTAGTTGCTCAAGATCGCCTGGACCGCTTTCGGAAGCCGCTTTGCGTCTATGGTTCCGTCCGCTTGGAGGTAAGGCAGCTTCCACGTCTTTGCATTCCCGTAGTCGCCCACGTAGGCGAAGCACCGCGCCGGCAGGTTGTACTTGGGGTGGAGCGGACCTTGGGATCCCTCGGCCCCTCCTGTGGCCGGGGCCGTTTCCAAAGGCGTCTCGGGCAGTAGACGCAGTTCTGCCTCTTCGGTTGTAGGGCGTTCCCGCCAGATTCCCTGGACACTTAACCACCACAAATCAGTCGGCGGCTCGACTCGATCCAACGAGACGAAGAGCCTATCGCGTACAGCGCCGGGAGCTAGGTCGGCGCCGTAGAGCATCACGCCGTCGCTGATGGCAACCGACCTGACCTTCTGCTCGCTGGCGTAACGCATGGCTTGGTCGAGCGCGCCTTCGACCGCCCGCCTGTTCCATGCAAGAGAGCCCGGACGCTTGACCTCCACGATCAGCCGCTTTATGCCGTGGTCGGTGAGCACGATGTCGGCCCGGTCAACCTGGTTGTTGAAGTCGGACAAGGGCCAGTCCAGCACGGCGGTAAACAGGTCTTCCAGGATGTTCTCCGCAACCTTCTCTGAGGCTTCGCCGAGCCGCTGTTGCTGCTGGAGCCGCTGTTCACGCTTTTGCAGGAAGCCCGCCCACGCGCCCGCGATCCCTTCGATGCAGGCACGGTAAGAGGCCAGTTTTTCGAGGTGTGAGAGGTCTGATTCCATGGGCCATCCGAGAGAGCAGATTCTATCACGCAAGGCAACCATACGCTTCCGGCGCGAGACTGGTCTTATTCGTCACGGTGCGCCTACTGAAGCGGCGCAGATTTCCACTCCTTGGCAATGGTGCCGCGTGAACGAGTATTCCGGCATGAGCGCGGCACAACCAATGCGCCGCTGCGGGTTGACGATTGCCAGCTTGCGCTTGGACCCAAAGGCGCAAACCTGAGGAAGAACCACGGACGTCAAAGACGGAGGTCTGCGCTACCTCCGTTTACTTGTAGTATGATGGTAAGCGGTTCTGGATATGTGACTCGAATGCCGACCGCACCGCTCATCCGTCTCAATTTCGTCCCGCTCTCAGCGCAAGCCATAGCCGGTATTCTCTGGCGTAAGCCGCTTCCGGCGAATACGCCGAAGCCGGAAGATGCTATGTGCTACACCCTGCCAACAAGCCTGGGCGCTGACCAACGTGAGACATACCTGATCCGCCTAACCCCAGAGGACGGGTACGCAACATGGAACTTCACCGATGATCACAACCGCCAACTCGCGCTCCGGTATCTTTTTGAACTCCTCGCCTCCCGAACAGAAGAGCGCCGCCGGGCGAACTGTTTTAGCATCCATCGTGGCTTCCAGCGTGCGATCGCCTACACGATCAAGAACACAGCTCTTGGACAACAACAAGTCTGGCTCGAGCCCTACTACCTCAGCGTGAGTAAGCAATACGGATTCCTAATCGACTTCCACTTCAGGAAAGCTGAGGGGGTCCCTTATAACCGCGAGATCCAGCGGCTCAGCCTAAGTCTGGACGACCACTTCCGCAGTAACAAGAATGCATACATCGACCGCGAAGCAATGATCAACGGCTTCCTCCACGACGATATCCCTCAACTCTTCCCGTTGACCCATCCATCCCTCGCGCAGCCTATCGACCTTGCGAGAGGATTCGCGTCTCTCAGGACGGAGCAACTAAGGCCGAAGCTCTTTCGCCTGGGGGGGAACGGTACGGACAGTTCGCAATGGAAGGGACTAGAACGATGTGGTCCGCTGGAGTCCATTACCGACAATAATGTCGGGTGCATCATGCTTTATCATCGCGCCCACCGCGCTCTGGCGGAGGATCTCTACCGCGCTCTGATGGGAAAGACCAGCGGCGTCGCCTTCAAAGGGCTAGCATCAGTTTTTCGAACGACCATAAACCATTTCCACGGCGTGACCCTGAACTCGTGGACACCAGACGCACTCCGGGAGGCGATCACAACAATTGCCGAGATCAAACGGAGGCAGCCTGATGCGAACCTGATCGTGATCATGATTGAGGAGCGTGAGAACAGCGCGTTCTACTATAACACCAAGTACCAGCTTCTTCGACTACAGCTCCCTCTTCAGGTCGTCAGCGCGCAACTTATCAACCGACGTGAGCAATTCAAGTGGTCAGTCAGCAACATCGCGCTTCAGGTTTTCACGAAGCTAGGTGGCAAGCCGTGGATGGTCGTCCCCGCTCATGAGAACTGTCTCATAATTGGTATCGGCCAAGCACACCGTCTAGGGGTCCAAGGCATCCAGAGATATTTCGCTTATTGCGTCGCTACCGACTCCTCTGGGATTTATAAGAAAATTGTGGTACTGAGCAACGCCAACAGCCGATCTGCGTACCTCGACGACCTGACCGGGTCGCTGACGAAGGAACTTTCGGAAGCTAGGCCGGACGAGTACTCCCACTGCGTGATCCACGTCCCGTTCAAGCTCAAGGGAGACGAACTCCAGGCCCTTGAAGATGCAGTATCGACGGCGAGCGAAGCGGAGTCGCGCATCAGGTTCACCGTCATCAAGATTAACGATCAACATCGGTTCTTCGGCTACGCTGGCAACAATAGTCGCGTTCCCGTCGAGGGGACGACCGCCCGGCTGTCGCACAACAGTTTCCTCCTCTGGTTCGAAGGGCTGAAACACGCCAACGACGTGATCAGCAGGCACATCGCGGGCCCTGTACATCTGGAGTTTCTATGGCCCAAACTGGATGTGGACCCAGCCGAGCAACACAAGCATCTTCAAGACCTCTTTAACCTGTCGGGGGCGAATTGGCGCGGCTTTAACGCGCGCAGCACACCCGTCAGCACTTACTATTGCCGACTCATCGCCAAGTTTATCGCCGAATTTCCCGAGCAACTCCCGCGAATTGAGGCAACGGCGCACCCATGGTTTCTGTAGCCATTCCAGGGCGGACATTGGAAGGTTCCCATGCGCGAAGGTGACCTTATCATTCTGGTCGGAGCAGGCACCAGCGTCGAAGCGGGCATTCCAGCCTCGCGCGACATGGTCACGAAGGTTGAAGACCTGCTACAGACCAACGAGAACTGGAAGCCTTATTACGCCCTGTACCAATGTATCAAAGCCAGTCTTATCGGCTCGGATGTCATGAGGGGCAAACCGTATGCGGAGCCGGACATCGAGCGCATAGTAAACACTCTGTCAGAGTTGGAGAAAAACACCGACTGCACGCTGTACCCGTTTGTTGCCGGGTGGCACCAGCGGGTCTGTGAGCTTGCTGGCAGGGACTTCGTGCACATCAGGGAGTTCCGTCGCCTAATTGTCAGGCAACTCCGCGACTGGATCGCCATAAAGAGCTATGCGCGGGCCGATTACTACGAGGGGTTTTATCGCCTGCGCGACGAGCTCAACTTCCCGATGCGCGTCTTTAGCCTCAACTACGATCTTTGCCTGGAACAGTATGCTGGACCAGGACGTCCGCTGGAGATGGGATTCGACGGGAAAACGGAGTCTTGGGACTTCCGCCGCTTCGAGGCGCGTGACGAGGAGGCGCCCCACATCTACCTCTATAAGCTCCACGGGAGCATCACTTGGTATAGGGAAAAACAGGAAGGCAACATCCTTAAACTCGCCGCTACACCGCAAGCAGAGCCGGACCTGATATTCGGCACTGACTACAAGATGCAGTACATCGATCCGTACCTGTTCTACACGTACGAGCTGCGGCGATACTCACTAGAAGCGAAAATAATCCTAACCATCGGGTATAGCTTTCGCGACGATCACATCAACGGAATCATCATCCAGGCGCTCCAGCATGACAAGAGCCGTGTCCTCCTCGCGGTTTCGAAAAGCGCCACCAACGCAATCAAGCAACTCGGTGGCACCGTGAAACAGTACCGGGCGCACGACCAGTGCGCGGCAGCCTTTCTTCGGGATGTCAGCATCAGGCAACTCGAGGACCTCGCCGGTATACCTCACGAGGAGAGCCCTTTTACCGAGGCACCAACTGAAGAGCCCACTGCGTGAGAAACCTAAGGGCGGGCGGCGCATGCATCGCTTTGTGATGTATGCGACCTCTTAGCGATTGGGTTAGAATGCACTGGTGCCCCGGGAACGGCACTGCGGGGTGCCATGATCCGATACATGCCAAGCGGCGGCATGTCCGCGCCACGCGCGGACTCAAAGGCAGGTCTGACGACGAGGTCAGTGCCTTCCTCGCGACTCCTTCAGCCGAGCAGGCTGCACTGGGCAGGCTGCTCGCCAACTGGCGGACGCCCGTTGAGCAACCAATAGGACTGTTCTTTGGTTGTCGGAGGGAAGCTCTCTAAGCAGGAGGTTAACATCCGTGGATGACATCAATTCTGACTCCCTTCTTGAGCAAATGGTCGAGCGGGACAAGGACGCCACTCCTGACGGAGCTGGCGAGGTCGTCGAGTCGACCGGACATCAGGTCATCACACAGCCCGTGGACTGGACTGTGCGAAACATATTTGATATGGAGCAAGAGGGAGTCCTTTACCTACGGCCCGACTTCCAGAGAAAGTCAGTATGGGACGACGGTAAGCAAAGTCGTCTCTTAGAGTCGCTACTGCTCGGCATCCCGTTGCCGATCGTTTACATTGCTGAAGAGGCGAACGGCAACTACTCTGTGATCGATGGACAGCAGCGCCTGACATCGATCGTCAGGTATCTCAAGAACGATTACGCCCTGAAGGGGCTTGGTGTGATGACCGAGTTAGTCAACAAGAAGTTCCAGAACTTAGAGAAACGCGACCAGCAAGCGGTTAAGAATTCAGTCATACGAGGAATAATCATCAAGAAAGAATCAGATCCGAATGTTAAATTTGAAGTTTTCGAGCGTCTAAACACGGGTGCCGTGCCCCTCAACCCCCAGGAAATCAGGAACTGTGTTTATCGAGGCCCCTTCAACGGGCTTCTAAAGGAGTTAGAGAATTACCCTGAGTGGCTTCGCCTAATTCGGTTGCAAGAGCCAGCCAGTCGCATGTGGGATCGTGAAATGATTCTCCGTTTCTTCGCGCTTCATGACCGCTATAACTACTACGGATCGTCCATGAAGCGTTTCTTGAACGATGAGATGGGAGAGCAGCGCTTTTCTTCGGTGGAACACCTTCAAATCTGCCGCGCTCTTTTCAAGAAAGTAGTGCGGATGAGCCTCTCGGTGTTCGGCGATCACGCTTTTGAGCGATTCGCAATGGGGGATGAAAAAGACAGCAACGGCAATTGGGAAGGCAAGATGAATTACGCCTTGTTCGACGTTGTAATGTTCGCCTTCGCTCAATACGAAGAGCGAGACATTGTTCCCCGGGGGGATGCGATTCGAGAGGCCTTGATCGATCTCATGGTCACGGATAAATCATTTGAGAACGCGGTCTCGTATAGTACAGCGACCAAGACTGCGGTTCGCACAAGAATTACCCTGTGGGAAAACCGACTGAGAACAGTCGTCGGTTTTTCCCCGCCTGAGTTGCGTGTTTACTCCTACGGCTTCCGAAGGCAGCTTTACGATCAGGATCCAGTCTGCGGCCTCTGTGGCGGGAAGATCATGGTGTTCGACGATGCCACGGTTGACCATGCACGGCCGTGGTCGCTCGGCGGAGCAACCACCCCGTCGAACGCTCGGGTGGCCCACCGCTACTGTAATATTGCCAGAGGTAACCGGCCTTCTCCTTCGTGATCAGGCAGCGGACGGTCGTCCTGTAACTCTGCGGCTTTTGTTCGGATCCTCGCCCTTTCATCGGCCGGAATCCCCACGCGGTGAATCCGCAACGGCGGCTGGTGCCGCGCCTCCCGGAGCAAGGTAGCGCAGGCCTCCGCCTTTGAGTTCAGCGGCTTGACTGGTCTTATTCGTCACGGTGCGCCGACTCAAGCGGCGCAGATTCCCACTCGCTGGCAATGGTCCCGCGTGAACCAGTATTTCCGCATGAGCGCGGCGCAAGTAGTGCGCCGCTGCGGGTTGACGATGGCCAGTTTGCCCTTGGATTCCAAAGCGCGAATGTGAGGAAGAACCGCAGACCTCAAAGGCGGAGGTCTGCGCTACGTCTGCTCATCACACGGGTTCCGCCAACAAACCTCTCAAATCAGCCTTCCAATCCCTGTCCTTGTATTCTCCCTCGTCCAGCACTTGTATGCGAAACGTCTGATCTGCAAAATCTTTGGCGAGCCTTTGCCACGGCACCTTGTGCCCAACCTTCCCAAAATATTCTGCTACTTTTCTCTTGTAGTTGGTGTCCTCGCTTCCCTTGAGTTGTTTGCCCTTGCTTTCGAGGACAAGCACAGAAGCAACCGGCTTCTTGCCGCTGCCACGTTGGACAACGAAATCCGGATAAATCTTGTTCCGCCGGTATCCTTGAATGGAGAAGCACTCGGGGCCGACCAGGTTTCGGTACCACCAAAGCACCTGAGGGTGGTTATCGAGGTATAGAGCCACAGACCTTTCGTATTGGTTCAGTTCATCGGGCACGCGGTCAAACAGAGAGCGCTGCAGGGGTTCGTTATCGTCGCGCGCTAACCATCGCGTTGCGCGAATATTGACCCTGGGAGGAATCTCAAACCGCGCTTCGCGGCATTCGAGGAAAAAGCAAAGGTTTTTCTTGTTGTAAAGTCCTTCGAATACCGCGCGTGTCTGCTCATCTGTCTGGCGCTCGATCAGGCCAGTAATTTTTTCCCGAATCGGGAACTTCACCATCCCCAATTGCCCCACAATGTCGGGCATTCGTTTCGCCAACTCTTGTGTAGCCCTCTCAACGATTTGGCGCAATTGCTTGTAGCTGTAATAGTCAAACGACAGGCTGGCGACTAACCAGCTTTTCACCTGGTCATCGGTTTCGAGCGATGCAGCTTGGCGTTGCTCAACCGGCTCAATGACGTCCTGATCGAGCGTGATTCGATAAAAGGAATCTTTGGCACCGGCAAGTTCTTGGGACAGATTCCAATCTGCGTCACCATAGTCAAACCTAGCCACGTCAATCTCGCTAATCAGGTGGCGAAAGTAGTCCAGGGCCTCATAGTCGTCGTCTCGTTTCACGCAGAAGCGGGGGAGATAAACTTTTCCGTCGAACTCCCGATAGTAGGCGCGAAATTCTTTGCGCATCGCGGACTCGCGCTCGGGGGTCGGGTAGCCCTCAGTGTCGCTACGGTCCACAACGCTCATCAGATCACCTTCGTACCCCTCTTGCTCCAGCGCCTTCTTCACTTCTCCCGTAATCTCTGCCGCGCGACGCCGTAAGCAGAACACGTAACTTTCATTCAGTTCGTCAAACCGTGTTTTCTCCGCGTACGGTTGCCGCAGGACTCTTCCCACGAGCTGGGTCATGGTTTGCTGCCGTCCCGTATTGTTCAGCGACACCAGAATGTAAGCGAAGGGGCAATCCCATCCCTCCTGTAGAGCCGCTTTGGTAATGATCCATTCCACCGGGCAGTCCTCGGCAAGCAAGTCGATGCCCTCGATGTCATCCTTCTCTGAAGTCTTGATGGCAATTGCAGACTTAGGAACATCCAGCCGTTCGATCAGATGTTTCTTCACCTGCTCACTGTGGACAAACCCCACATCGACCTGATCCTTGCCGGTTCGTTCTACTTGCACCAGCACGATTGGCCGAGTCAGGCGTCCACCTTCCCCGTAGTGTTTCGCCGTCAGCTTGGCGAGTTCAGATTGGCGGTCCCGCGCCTGTGTGAGGCAGTCTTGCCAAGACTTTTGGTTTGAATTCGCGACGTTGATAGGGAGCTTGATCATCTGCTCGCTAAGCAGTTCCCGACCGGAAACCCTTACTAAAATGTTTGCCTCTTTTTGCGGGGTGGCGGATAGCTCAACTACGATAGAAGCATTGAAACCCTCGATGGTCTCGCGCGCCAATTTGCTCGTTGCCTTGTGTCCTTCGTCCAGGATTACCGCGGGTTCACAGAGGCGGACCAAGTTGCCCAGGGAGGTTTTGATCAGGTACTGATCCCTTTTCTCATCCTCGGCCAACATATCCAGGTTGGGAATGCGCGCCTTCAGAGCCTTGTTTTTTTCGGGCTCATTCTCGGCGGGGAAGTGCTGTACGATGTTGCCTCCGCTGTCGCGAAAAAATTTAAGCTGTTCTCGCGTCTCGCGATTGGTGCTGGCGAGTTTCAAAACCAGGATATTCAGATTGCTTCGCAGTTGGCCCGGCGTCAGGCGGGCGATCTCATGCTTTTCCCAGACCTCAATGCGGCGAGATACGGCAAATTCGAGTGATTCGCGATGGAAATTCTTCCGGTCCCGAAGTGCCTTGATTGTGTCTTTGTAAATCTGATCGCTGGGGACCACCCACAGGACAAGGCCCGATCCGCTGCGCTCTTTCAAGATAGTTTCATAAATCGAGCCGAGAATTTGGGTGGCTAGCAGAGTCTTTCCGCCGCCCGTGGGCACTTTAATGCAGAAGGTCGGGAGATCCTTGCCCAGGCCGTTCTTGCGCGGCCTGTACTGGCCGGGCAGGTCGAATCGGGTCTTAGCCACGTCCCACGCGTCTTCGGAGGCGTGTTTGTTGGCCGAGGTCTGCTGCGTTGCCAATGCCTCAAGGAAGGCCTTGACTTCGCGGACGACGCGTTTCTGGTAATCTTTGAGTTGCATGGTTATCGCGGCTCTATCTATGTCGTACGCGCCGGTTTATCCCGCGACTGTTTTTCGCCGCTGGCGGCGTAAGGCCGCCGGTACGACGCCATCGTCATTTCAGATTGAACGGCACGAGCATCGGCCTCACCTTACGTCCGCTTTCCGCCTCGTACTTGGCCAGATCGTCCCGGTGAACCCAAATCTTTTCGCAATAAACTACGAGCTGACGATTTTTCTCCGTCTTGTCGAGCGCCGCGAGCCACCGCAAATCCATTGCCCGGTCGTGATTTCCCTCCGGTGTGTAGAGCAGATAGTAGCTGGTCCCCGCGTGCTCACCAATCTTGCCGGTCTTTTCATTCAGCCCCTTGCGGTCAAACTCACGGCTGGTTTCTGTATAAAAGATGTATTTGGCCAGTTCCTCGTAGGCAGGAACCTTTTCGCCCATCTCTCGGTATTCGCCGAATAGCGGCGAACCAACTCGTGCGTAGCTGAATGAGCCGGTCAGACCGTTAACTTTCTCTTTCTTGAATTTCCCTTTTGCCTGGCGCTTGGTGTACGTGTAGCCCTCGATGACCCGTCGCACACGTTCGACCGTGATTTTCTGGCAAATGTTGATCCCCTGCTTTTCGTTATCCTTCGTATCGTACGGAATCTGTACCAACATGAACCTGCGGTTTCCGGCGTCTTCCTTGTTGATTTCGAGAACTGCGTGGCCGGTTGTTCCGCTCCCCGCGAAGGAATCAAGGATCAAATCGCCCGGGGATGTCGCTACTTGCAGAATGCGTTTAACCAGAGCCACTGGTTTAGGCGTTGTAAATACCTCCGACCCAGATAATATCTGAAGGTATTCCTGTTTCGCTTCTTGGGTGTGACCCACTTCGGAATAATCCCACACGGTTTGGGGAATGAGACCCTCTTGCACCTCGGACAGAAACCGTTTGATTCGGGGAACGTTGTTTCCATCTTCGCCCCACCAAATTCGATGGTCTGCGTCCAATTCCCAGAGCGTTTCTTCCGAAACGCGCCAATAACTGCCACCTGGTGGGCCTTCAATGACTCGACCACCCGGGCATGTGATGGCGTACCGCCCTTTGCTGTAGTAATTCCGAGCGTCCAGCCCTCCTGAACGCCAAGGGCCCCTCTTATCGTTGTCGGGATTCGTGTAGTCTCCTTCTTGCTCCGGTGTTCTTGGGAGCAAATTCCGTTTCCAATCGCTTAGTTTCTTTGCATAACACAAAATGTAATCGTGGCTGTTTGATAATGACTTCGACTGCTTAGGGCCGGTGCTGTTACGCCAGATGATAGTCGCGACAAAGTTTTCTGGGCCGAAGACCTCGTCCATGATCATGCGGAGAGAGGCGACCTCACTGTCGCCAATGGAGACAAAAATCGCCCCATCGTCACGGAGCAGTTCCTTTAAGAGTTGTAGGCGTGGATACATCATGCAGCACCATTTATCATGGCGTGTCGCATCCTCGCCCTCTTTACCAACCGTCTGCCCAATCCACTCCTTGAATTGTGGTTGGGTCAGGTTGTCGTTGTAAACCCATCCTTCGTTTCCGGTGTTATAGGGCGGGTCGATGTAGATGCACTTGATTTTTGCGGCGTGCGTCGGAAGCAGAGCTTTGAGTGCCAGGAGGTTGTCCCCTTCGATGATCAGGTTGCCCTCGAGACTTGGCTTTTCGCCCTTTTCCAGCACCGATAACTTTGCGTCAAACTCGAGGGTATGGTGCGCAACGGTATGGTGGTAGTTCTCGATGGCCGTCTTGCCCTTGAATTGCAACACTGGCATTTTCCTTCAACCTCCACCGCTCGTAGGGGCGGGTTTAGCCCGCCATTTTTTGTTTCGACTCTGGCGGCTCTGGCGGCGTAAAGCCGCCTCTACGTCTAACGGTCCGCTTTCTTTGCACCTACTCCCAACTCGTCTGATTCTACTCCAGTCGATAAGCTTTCATCCAATTCTTCGGCAGAAATCGAAGCCCGGATGAGTGCGGCGCAACCAACGCACAACCGCGGGTTGAGGATTGCCAGTTTGCCCTTGGATTCGAGGGCGCGAATCTGAGGAAGAACCGCAGACCTCAAGGACGCCCCGGAGGCGAGCGGTGCGTGCCTCCCTTCACGCATCACCTGGACAGGCCCGGGAGGAGAGAAGAACAGGTGTCAGGGGTCAGGTTTCAGGAGTCAGGAGTCAGAAGCCAGAATGAAGAGCGTCTGCCTTCCGCCTACTGCTTACTGCCTACTGCTTACTGCCTACTCTCGCTGCGCTGGGGGCGGAAGAGCAGGTGCCAGGGGCCAGGATTCAGGATTCAGGAGTCAGAAGTCAGGAGTCAGAACTCAGGCGCAAGGGTGGGGAGCATCTGCTCTCTGCCGACTGCCTACTGCCGACTGCCTACTGCCTACTCTCGCTGCGCTGTGTCAAGATGCCACACATTTAGCCGCGGGGACTGCGTCGTGCCCGTGGGGAGGCTCGCAACGCCCTGATATCATTCGGCGAAAATAAATATTCACAGACGTCCCAACCTTACCCACCTTCCCATTTTCATCTGATAGCCTAGTAGATTTGGCTTCCGGGCGGACCGCGCACGGGGCTCCGGGGCAAGACCGCGAGAAGTTGGGAATTAGTCCGTGGAGAGAAGAAGGTTTCACGCAAAGGCGCAAAGTACGCCAAGGGTGCAAAGAAAAAGCGGGGTGGCGCAGGCCTTGAAAAGCAGACCAGCGCTACCTCCTAACCCCTCCCGCGCTGAGGAGCAGAGTCACAACCCTCGGAATCCTTCGCACGCGCCCTACGGCGGCGGACGCGCTTGCAACCGAAAAAAGATACTAAATAGCGGGAACGAACTGAAGAGTTTATTGAAAACAAAGGGGTTAGCTGAAACAACCCACTCAAAACGAACTCCTTTTTCCCCTGCAAAGACGCCGATCGAAGCGAAAAAAAGAGGCATTTCAATGCAAGAAGCGAGACAGGTAGTGGGTCAGTTTGATTTTTGTAGCGGCGGTCTCTGACCGCCGGCCTTGTATTATCAGGGAGTTCCGGCGCTCGGAGAGCGCCGCTACAGCAAACTGACCCACTACCCGCTAACACAGTTGGTAGTTTCGGCCGAGGGCGCGCGTATAATATACGCGCTGCCAGATTTTAGGACACCACGATCCAGATTGATAGGAGGCAAGATGCTCAAGCCTACGAGCCGTCGGAATTTCCTTAAAATCACGGGTGCAGGAGTAACCGCAACTCTTGGCGTGAAACCATCGCTTTCGGAGGGTTCCTCGGCCCTGCTGCAAGAGCCTCCCACGGGGAGCATTGCGGTGCGGGTGACCGACGCGACCCGGAAGTTCGCCGTGGCGCCCTCGCTCAACTGGCGTTCAGCCGCAGGAGCGGCGCTGAAGAGCGAGGCGATAACGCTCGATCCGGGGAAAACATCTCAGCGGCATCTCGGCATCGGCGGCGCCTTTACCGATGCCGCCTGCTTCATGTTCAATCAACTCTCCGTCTCGGCGCGCGAGGAGTTGTTTCACGAGATGTTCGATCCCTCGGAGATGGGCCTGAGCGCGGGACGCATCTGCGTAGGGTCGAGCGACTACAGCACGAAGGTGTACAGCTACGACGATGGTGAGCCGGACCCTGAGCTGAAGCGGTTCTCTATTGAGCACGACCGGACTTACATCTTGCCGATTCTGCGCCAGGCACGAAGAGCCAACCCGGACCTTTTCCTGTTAGCGTCCCCGTGGAGTCCCCCCGGATGGATGAAGCCCAACGGCTCCATGCTGGGTGGGTGCATGCATCAGAGCAGCATGCCGGCTTACGCAAACTATTTCCTCAAGTTCCTCCAGGCCTACGAGGCCGAGGGCGTGCGGATCAACGCGGTGACTTCGCAGAACGAAGTGGATACGGAACAGGATGGAAAGATGCCGGCTTGTGCCTGGCCACAGGAATATGAGATTTCCTTCGTGCGTGATTTCCTTGGCCCGGTGCTCCGCAAGAATGGAGTCGAGACCAAAATCTGGATCCTGGATCACAATTACGACTTGTGGGGACGCGTCATCTGCACTCTGGACGCCCCTGGACTTCGCGACTTTTCTAATTCCGTCGCCTGGCACGGATACGTCGGCGTCCCGGAGATGGTGACCAAGGTCCATGAGGCGCATCCGGATGCGGAAATGTTCTGGACAGAAGGTGGTCCGGACTTGTCGGCGAAAGACTACTTGACGGATTGGTGCAACTGGGGGAAGACCTTCACCGGCACCCTGCGCAACTGGTGCCGCGCGATCATCGGTTGGAACCTGGCGCTCGATGAGAAGGGCAGACCCAACGTCGGTCCCTTCTACTGTGGCGGCACTGTTACCATCAATTCGCAGACCAAGGAGATTACTCGCAGTGGCCACTTCTGGGCGATGAATCACTTCTCCCGCTCGATTCCCCGTGGCGCCCGGCGGTTCGACTCCGCGCGAGGCCCAGCCGATGTCTGCCATGTGGCCTTTGAAACTCCGGATGCTCATCGCGTACTAGTCGTCACGAATCCCGGGCCTGAAAGGAGCATTCAAGTGGCTGGGTCCGGAATGGTGGCCGATGCTTCCCTGCCCGCGGATTCGGTAACTACTCTGACGTGGCAGTAGGAGCTTAACCTGCAAAATTGCATTCAGCGGCGGTCAGGTGTATGTTACCGATGCGCGCGTCGGTCTACCGGAGACAACCGCCGGAAACAACCACCGCGGCCCCGCGTGACGAGCGCGGGGCGCATGAAATCACCGTAAAGGAGGCAACAGTTATGAAGTCATTTGGTCTTATCATCACGGGAGTTTTGATCCTTCTTCTCGGAACCATTGCTCCAGCCTACGCACAGAATGAGCAGCAGAAAGAGGAGCGCGGCAAGCCGCAACAAGGGCAGCAACATCAGCAGAAGCAACCCGCGCAGCAACCGCGCCAGCAGGAGAAAGCCGCACCGCAACAGCACCCGCAGCCGGCCAATAGACCTGCGCCACGACCGCAGCAAAGCTCCGGCGGCGCCTATCATGGCGGCGTCCAGGCCACGGGCGCCACCTTTGGCGGCGTTCACCATAGCGGCGTCCCACAACACCAAGGGCAGGTGCGCAGCGGGTTCCTCCAGTCTCGCGCCAAGTCGTGGAATGACGAACACCGCACCTGGCAGCAACGCGGCGGCTACAACGGCTATCGAGTTCCTGAAGACCGCTTCAGGCTCTACTTCGGGAGTGGGCACTTCTTCCGCATCAGCGCCCTTCCGATGCTCTTCGTAGGGGGATATCCGCGCTTCCAGTACGACGGCTATTGGGTTACGTTCATGGATCCGTGGCCGGACACGTGGCCTCCGAACTGGTACGAAACCGACGACGTGTATCTTGATTACACCGGCGATGGGTATTACCTATATGACCCCAATTACCCGGGCATCGGGATCGCAGTCACTATCTCGTTTTAGCAGGATGGAAGGGAACGGGCGGCTGGTGATGACGGGACTATGATCGCTCAGCGTGACATGCAGCATGAATCTTGCCAGGGGTTTCCCCCGTTGGGCAGAAACGTCAAAGCCCTCCTGGTCTGGCCCAAAATCCCCAACTCCTATTGGACCTTCGCCGGCATGCTCGAACTCCTGCCTGAGAAGGTTGTGATGCCGCCGCTGGGACTGATTACCTTGGCGGCCCTGTGTCCGGACCAATGGACCCTCCGGTTGATTGACGAAGGCGTGGAGGACTTGACCGACGACGACATCCTCTGGGCCGACCTCGTCATGGTGGGCGCCATGAGCGTTCAGCATGAGGGACAACATGAAGTCCTGGCCCGCGCGCGCCGCCTGGGCCGGCGCACCATCGTGGGTGGGCCATTCGCGAGCGGAGAACCGAAGCGCATGTTGCCCATTGCCGACCATGTCGTGGTAGGCGAACCGGACGAGGTGTTCCCCGAAATCGCCAGAGATCTTGAGGAGGGCACGGCAAAACGCCTTTATGAAATCACCGATAAACCGGACGTCACCAAGAGCCCGATCCCAAGATTCGATCTGCTCAAGCTCGATTGCTACGCTTCTATGGCGATCCAGTTTTCCCGGGGGTGCCCGTTTCAATGTGAATTCTGTGACATCATCATCCTGTACGGGCGAAAACCTCGCACCAAACTGCCTCAGCAAATCGTGGCGGAACTGGACAACCTCCTGAGCCTGGGATGGAAGAAGCAGGTCTTTATTGTTGATGACAATTTCATTGGCAATCACACCCGGGCTCTGGAGCTGTGCGCGGAGATCGAGAAATGGCAGCAAGCGCATGGTTACCCGGTGATGTTCTATACGGAGGCATCGATGGATCTGGCCCGAAAGTCGGCGCTCGTCGACGCCATGGTGAAGGCCAACTTCCTCTATGTTTTCCTTGGAATTGAGAGTCCCTCGATCGAGTCTCTCAAAGAAACGAAAAAGTACCAGAACCTGGCGATGGATGCGGTGAGTTGTGTCGAGCTCTTGCACAAAAAAGGGCTCTGGGTGACGGGCGGCTTCATCGTGGGTTTCGATTCCGACTCGGAAGACATCTTTGAGCGGCAGATTGAATTTATTGAGCGCACCGCCATCCCATGGGCTTTTCTGAATCCGTTGCACGCGCTCCCGCAGACGGCCCTCTACGAACGTATGCAAAAGGAGGGGCGCCTGCTCGAGTCACGGGCCAGCAGCGGCGACAGCACGCCTCCCAATTTCCGAACTACCCTGGACCCCGCAGTCCTGATGCGAGGGATTGGAAAGACGCTCGCGGCGATTTACGAACCGAGGCGGTTCTACGCGCGTGCTTGGCGGTCTTTGCAAAGTTGGGAGACAAGGAAATGCCAACACCCCGCCCAGCAACCGACCATGGTGGTGATTCTTCAGGTCATTGCACGGTCGATCTGGCATCAGGGAATCCGCTCTTCTTACCGGAAGCACTATTGGACCTACTTTGCAAAGATCCTTGCTCGCTATGCGCTGGATCGCCCGAAGCTGTGGCTGGGCGTCACCATTTTGATCTCCGGCCACCACTTCATTCCTTATGCCCGGGACGTGGAGCGGAAGATTGAACGGGAACTGGAAAACGTCAGGGCTGTGCCGGACATGGTTGTCGCACCCATGGAAAACTAGTGCCCTTCCAACCGGTCCACGCCGTGCATTACCCACTCGTTCGGCTTTCGCGGGCGGGGCCTTACGACGGAATTACGGCCTCGATCAGCCTCGGTCCACGCCCGCCCATCGCCGCGGCGAACTCTCTGCGGAACTCCTCCGCGGTTTCGGCGCGTGAGGCTTCTACACCCATGCCCTTCGCCAGCAGCACCCAATCCAACTCGGGCCGGTGCAGGTCCATCAACGCATCGGCTCGAGGGCCGATACTGCCGGACCCCGTGCGCGTCATTTCGATCTCGAGAATCCGGTAGCGCCGGTTGGCGAGCAGCACGACCGTAACATCAAGCTGCTCCCGCGCCATCGTCCATAGCGATTGCGGCGTGTACATAGCGCTGCCATCGGCTTCGAGCGCCACCACCTTCCGCTCGGGACAGGCGAGCGCCGCCCCTACCGCAGCGGGAAGTCCCTGGCCGATTGCGCCGCCTGCTACCGGAAGCACATCGTGCGGGGGGGCGTGGCCCAGGTGCAGTTCGATGTCGGCGGCGGACGACACCGCTTCCTCCGAGATGATCGCGTTCTCCGGCAGCAGAGCGGCCATCAACTGCCCGATCGAAAGCGCTGTCAGCGGTCCCTGCGGAGCGCCGGAGTCCGAGAGCGGAGCCGGCTCGAGCGGGCGTGCGCCGAACTCCCCGGCGAGAGCCGCCAGCGCCTCCGCGCCGTTCTCTTCCGGCCCCGCCAGAACGTGCAAGACGCAGTCTTCCGGCGCGAGTTCACTGCGCCGCCCGGGATAGCCGAAGAACGAAACCGGCGCTTCGGTTTCCACCAGCACCAGGTGCTTCAGCCCGGCAAGCATCTGTTCCGCCGCTTCCGGGAAATACGCGAGCCGCGCCAGCGGAAACCGGCCGCGTCCTCTCTCCATCCGCGCGGCGAAGCGTTTCGCGAACATTCTTGCCCGGGTGCCCGCGGTGAGTTTCCCCGCCGCCTCGAGGCCGGGCCCGAACAGCGCCGTGCCGGCAAGGAAAAAGCCTACCGCTTCGCCGGAACGGAGCAGGCAAGCGATCTCCTCGATCCGCTCTGACGGTACGCGCGCCGGCTCCCGAATCTGCGCGACCTTCCCCGGCTGGCCCGCCTCGCTCCACGAAAAATCCGCCGGCACGATCAGCGTGGCCACGGTGCCGGTCGGTCCGTAAGCCCCGCACACTGCGCTCGCGGCCGCTTCCCCCATCCGGCCGGCGGCCTCGAGCACATGGACCCACCCGGAAACAGGGCGCGCAAACCCTGCGGCGTCGTTCGCTAGCGGAGAATTGAACCGGCGGTGCCAGGTCGCGTGCTCGCCCACGATGCTCACCACGGGCGAGTGTGCCTTCTGCGCGTTGTGGAAATTCGCGAGGCCGTTGGCCAGGCCAGGGCCGAGGTGGAGCAGTGTGGCCGCGGGCTTCCGGAGCATCCGCGCGTAGCCATCCGCCGCGCCCGCGCAGACTCCCTCGAACAGGCAAAGGACGCTCCGCATCCCGGGCACGCGGTCCAGAGCCGCGACGAACTGCATCTCCGACGTGCCCGGGTTGGCGAGACAGAGGCGCACCCCGTTCGCCAGCAGAGTGCGGAGCAGAACTTCAGCGCCAAGCATGTGCTTCACCGCTTTCCTCGGGGCGGGTTCATCATCCGTTGCCCGGTGGAAGAATCACCCTCTGAGATAAGCATCGTCCGCCTAATCGACCGTCACGGAAATCGCGACGCTATGGCTGGTGTTAGGGCCGGCGCCTTGCACGGTGACGATGCCGGATTCAGGGGGTGTCGTGCCCCCGCCGCCACCTCCGCTGCTTCCACCCCCGCAACTAAGGCCGCCAACCAGCAATGCTGCGAGCATCGTACAGAACGCCACCTGCCGCACCCACGGTCTCCACAGCAAAGATTGTGAATCACGCCGGCGCAGAATGATGAGGACCACCAGCAGCAGGCAAGACGCCGCCAAGGCCAGCGCCGGCCATCCCTTGAATGGGCGCTTCTTCTGCGGCGGAGGGAAGTTCGATGCCGAGGTCGAAGCGGTTATCGTGACGGTGGCCGTGTTGTTGCTGTTGAGGGCCCCGACCGAACAGGTAACTCCCGCGAGCGTGCTGCCCACGCTACAGGATAACGTCACGCTGCCGGAAAAACCGTTGATCGGTGTCATGGTGAGCGTGGACGTGGCGCTGGCCCCAGGATTCATCGTCAAAGTGCTGGGGGAAGCACTCAGCGAAAAATCCGGAGGGACGGTAGTGAAGCTGGAGACGCTTGACCATGTCCCGTACACCCCGTTGGAAGAAGACAAGGCCTTTACCTGCCAATAGTAGGTGCCCGTGGCCAGATTGCCCGCAGCCGGTGCGCTCGGCGGAGTGTAAGAGGCCGTGGTGGTCATCGTACCGGTTGCGCAACCTCCGCAGGTCCCTACCGCAGGATTTGTGGGCAGCACGCCTGGCGTAGTAGCAATGAATATTAGATAGCCGGCATTCCCTGTGACCGTTGTCCAACTGAAGGTGGGCGTGAGCGAAACCCCCGTCGCTCCATTGGCGGGCGCGGTCAGCGAGGGCGCCGCCAGCGTTGGGCCGGTCGTGGTGAAGCTGAAAATGCTTGACCAGGCAGCGCTCCCGCTGCTCGAAGAGGGCTCCAGGGCTTGCACCTGCCAAAAGTAGATGCCCGCAGCCAGAGCGCTCGGCGGAGTGTAGGAATTCGAATTCGTGCTGGTGGTGTCAACAATCGCGCACGCGCTGCAAGTGCTTGTTGCGGGGTTGGTCGAGAGATCGGCCGGACTGGTTGCGATCATGATTCGGTAACCGGCGTTACCGGTCACCGCCGTCCAACTGAAGGGAGGCGAGAGAGCGACCCCCGCCGCTCCGTTGGCAGGTGAGGTCAAGGTCGGGGCCGGCAAGTTCCCGGCCACCGACGAACCCCACGCGCTGACCAGGTTGAAAGCATCAATGGAGCCGAGGCCGCTCGCCTGATCGTAGCCGATGCCGGCGCTATAACCAATCTCGCCGCCGTTGGGACAATCCGCGGTTCCGGCCAGACAGGGCACCATATTATTGCCGGTCGTGATGTCGTGGAACGCCGCGGGCGTAGTCGCCGCCATCGAATAGAGGATGGGGTTAAGGTTGCCCTGGCCATTGGGAGTGTTCATCTTCTGGTTGATGAGGGCTACAATCCCCGCAAAGCAGGGCGCTGCCACAGAGGTTCCACCTCCCACACGCAGGTCCTGATCACCATCACGGAATCCGCTGACGCAGCTCCCCTGGAGGCACATCAAGCTTCCGTCGTGAAAGAAAGAGGCATTAAGGGAAAGGTCGGGAACGTCTCGGGCATTGTCGTTGGGCACGCCGGTCCCTGTCTGCCAAGTCGGCTTGGAGAAGTACGCGCTCGCTCCGCCTCCCCCTGCCCACAGATCGTGTTGGGCGTTTAATGGTGATGATGTATCGTTCCACACCACCTCTGGGATATAGGAAAGGGCCGAAGGGGAGACATCCACCCCGTTCGTATCCGCTGCCCAGTATAGCCCCGAGCCCTCATCGAATTCCGTCCCGCCCATTGCTGTAACATTGGGAAAACTGGCGGGCGCAATTACAGCCAGGCCGTGCGTGGCAACGCTCGACGTATAGGAATCGCAACCGGCTGCGCCAGTGTCGCCGGCGACAGCCACAATGGTCTGGCCTTGTGTATTCGCCTCCTGGGCAAGATTCGCAAAGGCATTCAGGTTCGCGGAACCCCACGTACCCCCCACACCCGACGAACCCCACAACGCTTCGCAGAGGCCATAGCTGATGCTGATGACCGGTGCAGTGTTGTTGGCAATGGCATACTGCAACGCATTCAGGACTCCGCCGCTTCCCCCGTTGACATAGATGATGGTGGCGTTCTTGGCCACCGCGCCTGCCCATTCGATGTCCCCAGTGGCTTCACTGACATCCCCTGAGACGACGCCCGGGTCGGATGCACCGGGGATCAGGATAACTTGGGGCGGGTTCGCCGGCAGCCCCGCGGCACTGCGGAAAGCTGCGATATCGCTACTGGGCCCGCTTCCGTCGCTATAAAGGTCCGACTCCCCCATCACCGCGATCGACTGCCCCGTGCCATCGATTCCGCTGCTGTAAAGAGCGTTGACGTCGTAGATGGTGGCAAAGTCACTCGGGGCGACGTAGGTATTCCCACTGATGTAGGAGGTGAAGTCCGGTTTGGGGTTCGAGCTCACCCTGCGGACGACGCTGGCCGGTTTGAGAGGGTAATTGTCCAGCGCGCGAATGGCCAAGACCACGTCCGCGAGGGCGCTGGGCACGGAAGGCTCCGTCGCGTTAGCATAGTACGTCTCGCCATCGAGCGAGAAGCGGTGAATCTCTGTTTGAAAAGCTGCTTCGACCTGCGCGGCGGTGCCCGAGAAAGAGACCCAATTGCGGCTGCGAGCCGTCTGGGTCACGGTGAATCCCTGCGCCTCGAGCCAGGCCACGACCTGGTTCATATCATTCTGGCTCAATCCAAATTGGTCGGCGTATTGCTCCGGCGTCAGCCACTTGTGAAAGTTGGGCGAAGAGGGATTCTGTAGTTCCTCCAGGAGCGACGTCAAGCCGGCCTGCTGGCTCTCCGTGAGCTTGAACATGAGGGAGATGTTTTCGAGCTTGAAGGAGCCCTCGACCGGTCCCACGTCGTTTTCAGGCCGGAACATGGGGCGGACATTGCCCTGGAGTGTGACCCGCGACGAGGCGTCAACCGCCCCCACGATGCGATCCTTCCCTGTAGATTGGGCGAACGAAAACGGGGCTAGAGAGAACACCAGCCCCAAGACTGCGAGCCATTTCACCAATAGGATTGCTTTGCGTCGCATAGCACCTCCGCTTAAGCGAGGGCCTGTACTTTGGATACCTTGCAGCGCTGTTTTAGTCGAACAAGTTACGTCGCCCACCCCATGAATATCACCAGGACGGCAAATGTATCGCTCAATCCGTGCGCGAGGATCGCGGCCCACAAGTTGCGGCCCGAGAGAAGGTAGACGCCGCCGAGTACCAGGACTTCAAGGAACGATAGCCAACGCTCCCTGGGCGTGAGTTCGGCAGGAGACGGCGATGCAGGGGTTAGCACACGTAGATAATAGCAAGAGCTTGGATTCAATCCAAATGGCCAGCGAAACTTACCACAACCCAGCCCTACTGTCCCGGCGCTTTGCCCATGTCGTACACGCGCCGGATGCTGACCGAGACGTTGCCCGAGGAAGCCTGGAAATGAGTAATTACATGGAGCTGTTTGCCGTCTTCGCTCAAGCGGAAGGTTTGCGCGAGTTTTTCCGAGTGGGGCAGCTTGGTCTCAGCGATGAAGGCGCCCCCTTCCCAGGAGGCCTTGGTCGAAATCTTGTTGCCGTCCGCATCTTTATCGTTATGCTTTTTGCCGTCAGGGTAAAAAGTTTGGGTGCGGTCGGAGTCGTCAATGACCACAAACTGGTCGGAGCGCTGGTCGATCCGCAAGAACTTAGGATCCTGAGCGAGGCGATCCCAATCCTGGCTGCTGACGCCGCTGCTACCAGGGTTCCCCATTCCCCTGCGGCCGCGACCCATGCCGCCCATTCCCCCCATGCCGCCCATCCCGCCACGTCCCATGCCACCGCCCCCACCGGGGTAACCGCCTCCGCCGCCTGGATAGCCACTGCTGCGCTGGCTGTTTGCCTGCGCGTCGTGAACCTTCTGCTCCGCATCGTCGCTCTGGTCCTTGTTGAAATTCCAGTGGCCGGTCAGTTGCACCTTGTCTTGGGCGCGTGCCACCCCCACCAGCGCTGCCGCCAGAAAACACGCCGCGATTGGAACTGCTGCCTTCGCCGTAGTGCTGAAGACTCTTGCCATCGTCTCCCACCTTCCTGATCGGATGCGCTTGTGTGCAGGTTCTTCGATTCGTGGCATCTTGTTCACTGAGGGGCCGGGTTGGTGGTGTGCGTCGGGGCGCTGGCAGGCGCGCCAGGACCACCGCCGGGGCGGCCGGAGGGTCGCCCTTGGCCGCCGTGGCGTTCCATCATATGCTCACGCCCGGAACTTCCAGGGCCGCCGGGATTGCGCAAGCCGCGATTTTCCATGAAGGAGCGCACTTTCTTGAGCTGCTCTGGTGTGAGGACGTCCCTCGCCGCCAGCAGGGTCTCCATGTGTTGCTTCGCCATCTGTCCCCGCAGGTTGGAGATCTGCTGGACCTCACTCATGATGGCATCGTGTTCCGGCTTCTCAGCCCGCAGCAATTCTCGGAGCTCGATGCTGTGCAATTGCAGCTCGGCGCGAGTCTTTATGGAAGATTTCTCAGACTCCACGGCGAGCTTGTGCAAGCGGCCAACCTGCTCGTCCGTCAGATTCAGCTCGGTGCGCACGCGGGGATTGTCCGCCAGGCGCAGAAGTCCCGCCCCGCCGCCGAATCCGTGTCGTCCGTGGCCCCCACTCGTCTCTTGACTCCCAAAGCCTACGGCCCGGCCTCGATCCTCAAATCTGTGCTGCCCTTGCCACCCCGCCCGGTCAGGCCCCTCTTGGCCCCAAGTGACTAGGGCTGTGGCGAGCAGCACAAGAAACCCCATCGTACTGAAAGCAATCGTCCGTCGCATACGCAAACGCCCTCCCTGCTGCATATCTCGACGAGATACGCAGCCAGGAGGTTACTGGCCAATTCACTTACCAGATACGAACCGCCGGTCATTCCCGCGAAAGCGGGAATCCAGTCTGTAGGCAGCGCATCTCCAACGGTTTGCCGGGTGGATTCCCGCTTTCGCGGGAATGACTGCGCCGTGTAGTTCGCATGTCTGCCAAACGACGCCACTACGCAGCTCAGGAATGTATTGCGAGGTTGAAAGAACCGTTGTATATTATGGGTCATCAGGGCATACGAAGTCGAAAACTCAACCGAAGGGAGAGTCCAATGGCTCATTATCTGTTGCAGGTGGTATACACCTCTGAAGCGTGGGCGAATATGCTCAAAAACCCCCAGGATCGGATCGAGGTTGTAAGCAAGGCCGTTCAGAAACTGGGTGGGAGTGTTGTGGGTGGCTGGCTGTCATTTGGGGAATACGATACTATTGCGGTTCTGCAAATGCCGGATAACGCGACGGCGGCTGGATTTTCCATAGCAGTCGCGGCGGGAGGCGCTTGCAAATCCGTAAAGACCACACCGCTACTTTCTGCCGAGGAAGGCATGGAGGCGGCAAAGAAAGCGACTAAGGCAGGATACACCCCACCCAAGGGCTCGGGAAAAAAGAAGTAGATGGCTGCCGGTTGCAGCGGAATAGCAACGGGAAGCCCGTTCCGAATCGGGTAGATATCCCGAAGATTTTCCGGGCAAACGGATAGATAGCAGGAGTTGAGCGACTTGAAAACTTCGCTTCACTCCGTGGTATGCACCGAGTCAGCGGTAAAAAGCGTGAAATCGCAGCCGAAGTTGCCCCCGCTGCACACCAGCACGCCACGGCGCACCAGTTTGACTCGCGAGTCGTCGGGGAGAGGAGCTTTGAACTTGAGCGACGCCACCACCTTGCTCAACGAGCGAATATGCTCGGCGCCGCTGATAAACTTTATGTCTTCGACCCTGCCACCCGGCGCCAGCAACACAAAGAATTCTGCGCTCCCCTGTTTTGTAGACAACTGGCCGAGTTTGGTCCGCCGCATTTCTGATAATTCCTGAACCGCGTTCCTCTGCCCAGGTTTGGGGAGCACCATACTGCCGTCGCGGCCAAGGGGTGGAGGCCCAAGCCCGCCCGAATCGGTCAATTCATGCGCCAAAGCGTGTTGATGCTCAGCCGCCGCTTTCTTGCCCTGCTTCTCATAGACCTGTGCAAGGTGTTCCCCAATCACCCGGGTCTGCTCCAGGTTCCACGCTGCTTCCAGATATTTTTGCGCCTTGGCGATGTCTCCCTCCCGAAAATACACCCAGCCCAGTGTGTCCCAAAAGAAGGCGAGCTGCGTCATGCGATTCAGATCAGCCACCTCGAGCTTGTCGAGACGCACTTTCGCAGCATCCTCTTCGACCGACTGCACAGCCTTCTCCGCATACTGCTGCGCATCCGGAAGACTCAGGTTATTATCAGCGAGGGTATAGGCCACGTCGTTCCAAGCGACGGGATTGAGAGCCATCTCTGCGGCTTTTTTTAGGAGCGCCACTGCCTTGTCGGGACTCCCGGCGCCTATGTAGGCGCTCGCTAATGCGGAGTTCAGAGAGGAGCTCGGCTTGCTGAGCGCCACCGCAGCTTCGAGCTCAGGAACCGCCTCACCATAGCGTTTGAGGTTTAGCAATACGTTTCCCAGGTTGGCGTGCGCGTCCTTGTCATTCGGATCCTGCTTCAGAAGATCCCGCCAAACCGGGATCGCCTCTTCGGGACGGCGCATGCCCATGCAGGCGAAGCCGAGCATTTTGTAGGTTCGAGTATCTTTGGGATCAAGCTCGATGGCCTTGCGCAAGGCTGTTAATCCCTCGTTCGTCCGACCCTGTGCCATCCGCACCGCGCCGACCATCAGCCAAGCATCCTTGTAATGGTCGTCCAACTTGAGGGCCCGTTCCAGTGAATCCGACGCGCCATCCAGATCCCGCCGCTGAAAAGCTTCTCGCGCTTCCTCAACGAGGTTGTTGGCTTCCGCGTTGGACGACGGCGAGGGGACGTACAGCGCTTCGGAGCCGTTGCTCAACTCGGTGTACAAGTTCTGGTTGTCGCTTGTGGCCTTCTGGAACGATTTGTAATCGTCCAGGGCAGAAAGGGGGACCTCGCGTTTCTTGACGATGATGCGAACCTCAGCCGCAAAGACGCCGTCTTTGAAGCCGTAGCTCGAGTGATACTCGGCAAAGTCGCGCACCAGATCGACGCCCGCCAGCAACCTGGGGGTGTAGCCCTTGGGCAACTCGACCCTGGCCATCGAAGTGATCTCATCCGGCGCACCAAGGAGAATCGGCTGCGTCCGTTTCTCGTCCTCTTTAATCTCGGGGAACCCGACGAAGCCCACCGGAGCCGTGATGCGGTGGTTGGCCCAGTCGGGATAATCCTTCCGGGTGTACTTGTAAGAGATGCGGTAGGGTTCGCTCGTGGCCTCCGGCGAGCCCGCCTCGATCTCGCTCACGTCACCACCAAATCCCGCTCCCCTCGAGATAGCCTGCATGAGGTCTTTCCACTGCGATTGGGGCGTCTGGCGAAACAACGCGCGCACGAGCAACTCCGAGTCGCCGCGAAGAATCCGCTGCACCTTGCCTTCCAGGATGCCGGTGTCACTCAGCTTGGCGTCAATCTCGTAACGTTGAAAGGTCTTGAACGGCGGATCGGCCGGGGTGGTCACAAGCAAGGGTGGTACAGAGCTGGGAATCACCAGCGCCTGCTTGTCCCTGAGATTAAAGGCCAACAAGCCGAAAGGTGCGACTTCGGCGGTAGTATCCAGCCACATGAGCTTGCTGCCCTGCGGAGTCTCCGGCACCGCGCTAATGACGTGGTCGAACTGTCCCGGCGACGGCACATCGGGGTCGATCTGGCGCGTGGAATTCACCAAGGCCGGGTAAGCCTCGATGCCCACGGCTAGGAGCAGCGAGGCGAGCAGCGTGTGCTTGTCCTTGCAATCGCCGTATTCGTTCTTCAAGACATCGCCGGCAGCGTGCGGCTGGTAGCGGCCGATGCCGAATGAGATGCTGATATAGTGGAAGCGCGTGGCGACGTAGTTGTAGAGAGCGCGCACTTTCTCTTCCCGCGTCCTGGCGTCGCGGGTCAACTCGGCAGCCTTGGCACGAATCTCCGGTGTCGGAGTCGCTCCCTGCTGCTCGAGCCCGTTCCACCAGCGGCCCACCTCTTCCCAACTGCCGAACGTGCTGACCAGAATCGCAGGCGGTGGAAACTCGCGCCGCAGCTCTTCGTTCTTCTTAGCCTCCCGGTTCGCTGTCTTCCAGGTGTAAACGCGCCGTTTCCCCGCTTCCACGATCGTGGGCTTCAGGTCCGGGCTCTTCACCTTGACTTCACGCTCTCTCGGCAGGTTGACTTCAACCTCTTCGTCGAGCACGATATTCGCCTTCGCCAAGTCGTAAGCGAACCAGAACTGGCCGGGGATGAGCGGTGTATGGAGGCGTGTGGTGACCTGGTATTCGAGCACGTCGCCGGCGCCCAGTCCTTTCACCGCCACGTGCTTTTCGTGGTAGTCGCTGTACATGGGCGCGACCCGCATGACCTCCGAAGTCACGTCTTGCACGCTATCGGCCGGCGTCTCGACCACCGTCCCGCCCGCCTTGCGCACGCGCACGTAGCCAATCTCCACCTGCTCGTTGGCGCTGCTGTAGCCCACGGTGAGGACGCCCCACTGCTGAACGCCGGCCTCTGACTGCACGCGTACTTCGCTCGTGACCGAGCGGCTGGAAGTGCCATCGTTTTCAAAGCTGGCCACCGTCCGGACTTGCTGGATGATGAACGCTTCTTTGGAGTAATCCGAGTCGGTTTTGGCGGCGCCCGTTGAGGGAGTCTGTCCACGCGCACCCGCAGCGGCCAGAAAGACGACAATGGCCATCGCCGATGGCTTCAAACGGCCTTGCATAGCGATAACATACACCTCACCGCCTCAGGATGGAAGAGCCAGTCGGGTGTTCAGTTCCGAGTGCTTCCACGAACCACAGATGGTGGGTGATTTGCGGGTTGACACGACAGGCCCGGCGGGCTTAGGCTTTCAAGAGAAAGGGCAAGCTCAAAACGGAGATTCCGGGTAGAAAATCGAGGGGAACACAGTGAAACGCCTTCTCTGGAATTCATTATGTGTGGCGTTGCTGGCTGCGTTGGGGGCAGTATCCCTCGCGCAGGCCGGGGCCGCGCCGCAAAGCGTGCCGTCCAGTGGCACTGCCCAGCAGTCTACCGTGCAAAAGACGGCGTCCAAGACAGGAACCAGCAAGACCGGGACCGCGGCCCACCCGGCCATGACCAATCGGGACGTGATCCGGCTCGTAAAGGCGAAGATCTCTGATGACATTATCATGGCAAAAATCAGGCAGTCGAAGACCAGGTTCGACACTTCCACTGAGGGATTGGTTGCGCTGAAGGAAGCGGGAGTTAGCGACGAGCTGATTAACGTCATGGTGAACGCGGGCAATAGCAATAGTTCCAGCCAATCGGCGCCCAGCGGCGCTTCAGCGTCGCCGAGAGCCGCTTCAGCCTCACCGAGAGCCGCTATGCGGGGTTCGCTTCCCGCCTCGAATGCGTCGGGAGAGGTAGTGCCCACAAACGCGTCCAGAGCCGGTTCCAAGGGTTCCCCTGAACCCAAGCCTGTCGTGATCAACCAAGCGCCTCCAAACTATGGCATGTACATCGTGTCGGAAGGGCAATTGAAGCCGCTGGGCCGCATCGAAACCAAGGTGCAGATCAGCAAGTTTCGCTCGATGCTGAAGAGCGTCGTTCCCGGCCCCTTCGTCCGGCAAAAGGTCGACATCAACATTCCCGGCGCGCACTCCACAAGCAGATTCGAAGCGCTTCGCCCCACCTTTTACGCTTACTTCCCCCCCAGCCGCGACGTGAGCAAATTCAAGCTGCTTCAGTGCAAGATCACCGGCCAGAATTTCGATCAGCGGACCTTGGCCAACGCCTCGATAATGTTCAGCACTGAACAGAACCAGGACGAAGTCCTCGTTGACATCGGCCCCACCAGCGTAAGAGATCTGTACCGGATCTTTCCCCGCGAGGATCTGCCCAGCGGCGAGTTTGGCTTTGTGGAAGGCAACACCGGGAGCAAGTCCGCCTCCAACATCGAGATCCTCGATGTCTACGACTTCGGGATTGACCGCAAGGAAGAAAAGCTCGCACTGAAGGATTATCTCGATACCCTGCCGGGCGCGGGTGTGGGCAATACCGATTTTCTTTCCTGGACCAAGGAGTATTGCCAGAAGATCGTTGGCGACCGGGAGGGAAAGGTCGGTATCACCGGAAGCATGATGGGCTGGTTCAAACGTCAATATGCCTCCCTGGATGTTTATTGGGCGGACCCGGAGTTTGCCCGCGCCTTCGCCCGCCTCGATATGCTGGACAGAAACCTCACTCCCGATGAGGCCATCAAGCTCTGCTCCCTGTTGCTCAGCCAGGACGGAACCCAGTATTACATTGTCGTCTCGATTGGCGGCAAGGTGGGCTCGGGGCGGCTGATCGGCGCGAATGAAGGAGAGCGGCTCATGCGGCCTTTCGATGCCTCTCTCTCGAATAAGAAATCGAAGGACGTCGTTCCGGCCAAGCACCTGGAATTCGTCGGGGGGTACGCGGGGGTGTGGAAAGTGACTTTCGACCGGAATAGCATCAAGGGGCCGCTCTTGAACCCCGATGCGCAGGAACTGGTGTTCGAGGCTCGCCTCAATCAGAACCTGGAATTCAAGGCGACGTTCCCGATGGATAAGATCACGCCGACCCTGAGCGCTGAAAATATCCAAAATGCTGCGCCTGCCAACGTCAGGTGATCGATTAATCCTTTACAACCTTTGACCTTTTTCACTATAGTGTCGGCTGTGGTTTTCCACACGAATGGTTTGCGCGCCTCATTCGAGGCCGCCAAGTACTCGTAGATAGCTTTTTCCAGTTCTTGCACGCTGTTGAAACTGCCCCGTCGAATCCGTTGGCGGGTGATCCCGCGAAACCAGCGCTCCACTTGATCGAGCCAGGAACTGCTCGTGGGAGCGAAGTTAAAGTGAAACCGTCGCCGCTTCTTGGGCTTCAGCCAGCATCGACTTCCGAAACTTTCCTGAACCTCTTTCAGAGTCATGGCAAGCGCCGCCGGACCTTGGAAATGGTCTGCGTTCTTGCCGCTTACTTACTGGCTGGCGAAATCGGCCTGGCTGTGCCTTTTACAAGCGGAAATATTTCCCCCTTGTGGCCGCCGGCAGGAGTAGCGTTGGCCGCCATGCTGATCTTTGGCTATCGCATTTGGCCGGCAGTCGCCTTGGGCGCATTCACCGTAAATTTCTTCACCGGGATCCCGCATGTCGCAGCGGCCGGAATCGCTTTGGGTAACACCGTTGGGCCGCTGTGCGGCGCTTGGCTCCTGCGGCAGCTCCCGAGATTTCAGCCTTCCCTCACTCGACTTCGCGATGTACTCGGAATGAGCACTCTTGGCGCCCTCTGCGGCACTGCGGTAAGTGCGACCGTCGGCGCCGGCGTTTTGTTCCTCACCGGCGTAAATGCCTGGTCTGGTTTCGCGTCTATGTGGCTGATGTGGTGGTTGGGTGACGCCATGGGCGTGTTGATCGTTACCCCGCTCGTGCTGACCTTCACTGGGCTGAAGTCAATCCGGGAAGACCGCCAAGGGTTCGAATTCGCGTGCCTGTTGCTCGGAGCTGCCGGCAGCGCCTTGGCAATCTTTGATTCGCGGCTTGGATTAATGCATGCCGGCATGTTCGCGTTCGGGGTTTTTCCTTTCGTGCTCTGGGGGGCTATACGGTTCGAAACGGCGGGGGCAGCAGTCGTGAGCTTCCTGATTTCCGCCATCGCCGTGTGGGGAACAGCACGTGGCTTCGGCCCGTTCATAAAAGGCAACGCCTTTCAGAACGCGACACTTCTCCAGTCATTTCTTGGGGTCACTTCGGTCTCGGGCATCATTTTGGCGGCCGTGATCGCGGAGAGAGCGCAACTAATACGTGAGCAGAGTACACACGAAGCACTCGAGCAAAGCGAGAAGAGTTATCGCGGCATCGTGGAGACCGCTTACGAGGGCATCTGGAAAGTGGATACCAACTTCATCACCTCCTTCGTCAACGGCCGCATGGCTGAACTGCTCGGGTATACCGCCGCGGAAATGCTCGGCAGGCCGCTCTTTGATTTCTTGTTCGAGAGTGACATCGAGCAGAAACGGTCCGAGCTCCAGCGCCGCCAGTGGGGTGTCAGTGAACAGCTGGAAACCCGATACCGCAAGAAGGATGGGTCAGTGTTATGGGCGCGGGTCGCGACATCGCCGATCATCGGTGAGGATGGGCGCTTCGAAGGGGCGCTTGCAATGATCAGCGATATAACGGAGCAGAAGCGCACTGAAGCGGAAGGGCGCCGCTCGCAGGAAACGATTAGCTTGCTCTCCAGGGCAGTGGAACAGACGGCCGATAGTGTCGTGATCACCGACCCCCGGGGCAGCATTGAGTATGTGAATCCGGCGTTTGAGGCCACTACGGGTTACGGTCGCGCAGAAACCCTTGGTAAGACGCCCGCGGTCTTGAAGTCCGGTCTGCACGACAAGGAGTTCTACGGCCGCCTATGGGACCAGATTCTGCGAGGCGAGGCCTTCCGCGGAACGCTTGTGAACCGCAAGAAGTCTGGCGAACTGTACTGGACGGAGCAGACCATCACCCCGATTAAGGACGGCGCAGGCCTCATCACCCATTTTGTTTCCGTGCTGAAGGACATGACCGCGTTCAGGAAGATACAAGAACAGGACTTTCATATGGGATTGGCGCGGGAACTCCAACAGCGGTACTACAACACCACGGCTTCGTTGCCAGGCTTCGATATTGCTGCCGCGGCCTATCCCGCCGATGAGACGGGGGGTGACTATTTCGATTTCATTCCACAACTCGACGGCTCGCTCTACATCGTCGTGGCTGATATCGCGGGCCACGGATTCGGATCCGCTCTTATGATGGCGCAAGTGCGCGCATCTCTGCGGGCCTATGCGACCATGGTGCGAGACATTTCTTCCGTCCTCGACTGCGTCAATGGCTCCCTCACCGGCACCCTCGGTGGAAATGGATTCGTCACGATGTTCCTCGGCCGCATCGACCCGCAGAAACGCTCACTGGAATATGCCAGTGCGGGACATGAGTCAGGTTATCTGCTGCGCTCTTCCGGTGATATCGGAGCCGTGCTTGCCAGCACCGCGATACCTCTGGGAATCTTTCCCGATCAGCAGTTCTGTTCGGGTCCCGTCGTTCCGCTCGAGCACGGAGACACAGTCCTGCTGTTGACCGACGGGATCACGGAGACGACGGACGTTGAGGGCGCAGCGTTTGGCACCGAGGGCGCGCTGGACTTCGTCAGATCCCGGCAGCAGAGCACCGCGGGCGAGCTTGTACAGGGGCTCTACCGGGCTGTCCGCACCTTCGCCGGTGGTGGGCCCCAGATGGACGATATCTTGTCGGTCATCTGTAAGGTCGAGTAGGCCAGCCTCATCCACCCACCATCCAATTCCATCAAGGGACGATCCGTCTATGCACTGTTTTTGAACATGACAATTCGTCCGTGCGCTGTTTCTACGCTGTTTGACACTACGCTGCTTCTACGCTGCTTCTACGCTTGACAATCACTCTTTTCTGAACTTACACTGCACGCATTCACTCGAATTCCCTTCACAGGGGAGGTTGCTCATGACCTCGCGCCTAAGCCTTTTCGCGCCACGCCAAACCGCGATAAAGCGCATGGTGCGCTGCTGTGGATGTGTTGTCCTTGAGGCAGGGTTGAAAAGGAGCCTTTCCAAATGCGATACCGAATGATTGTCACCCGTAGCGCAAGTCTTGAGCTTCTGCTCGTCACGACCCTGGCGGTCGCTCCGGTCCGCGCGCAGAATCCGACGCCCGCGAACGCCTCTCCGCCTTCGCCCGGTACGGTGCGAGAGAATCCCAAGGACGGGCTAAAGTACGCGTGGATACCGCCCGGCACCTTCAAAATGGGCTGCTCGCCGAAAGACAAGGAATGCGATAAAGCTGAAAAGCCATCGCACCAAGTAATCATCAGCAAGGGATTTTGGATCGGGCAGACGGAGGTTACTGTGGGCGCCTACAAACGCTTCGCAGGGGCGACAGGACGACAAATGCCACCTGAGCCGGTTTTTATGGGGAGGCAGCTCAACCCGGGGTGGGGTGACGAGGCCATGCCCATTATCGATGTGACATGGGATGATGCCCAGGCATATTGCAGTTGGTCGGGCGGGCGGCTGCCCACCGAAGCCGAATGGGAGTATGCGGCGCGGGCTGGGAGCACCGCAGCGCGCTATGGCAATCTGGATGACATTGCCTGGTACGCGGACAACAGCGGGCGGCAACGCTTGGACAGCGAGAGTCTTTATACTGACCTCGTTTCCAAGCAAAATGACGTAGCTAGTTACAACAAGCGCTTGAACGAAAACGGCAATGGACCCCACGAAGTCGGCCAGAAGCAAGCCAACGGATTCGGGTTGTACGACGTGCTGGGGAACGTATGGGAATGGGTCAACGACTGGTATGACAAGGACTATTATCAGACGGAGGCGCCGATTAAGGCCCTGCTTGGGATACAACCTAAGCCGCCTCAAGACCCATCGGGGCCCACGAGCGGTCATGAGCGCGTTACGCGGGGCGGGTCCTCGTACGAATTTCCCAGCATTGTGCGGGCTTCGGAACGCGCCGGTACCCGTCCGGCCTCGAGGTACTACGACTTCGGATTTCGTTGTGGCGAGGAAGCAGTTAATCCTTAACTCCCCTTACCTTCCCATTGCCATTGCCGGGTGCAGCGGGTGAGGCGGCCCCGTTGCCGGGTGACTTGGCAGACCCGATCCCGCCAGTTGGGGCCGCGGTGTTTGGAGTGGAACTGAATCAATAGCCCTCTCTCCCGAGGAGAGGGCTATATTATCGACCTGAGCCTGTCGTGGGGAATTGTCTTCTGCAGCGGCGGGTAAAGCATGGAGCCAGTGCGCGGCGCCAACCTGCACGGAAAGCAAGCAACTAGCCACGACTCTCTAATGGGAGGCAACTCTTGCGTCTGTTCTGCGGAGCCGGTCTGCGATAACCTTCATCACCGCGAGCGCGAAGAAGGGAGTCTCCTGCACCATATATTCAAACCGACGCCGATCGACCGGCACCAGCCGGCAGTCAGTCTTCGCAACCACCGTGGCGCTGCGCGGCTCGTCATCGATGAGCGCCAACTCACCGACAATGGAGCCCGGGCCAGCAGTGTCCAGTGTGGCCGATCCGCCCCGGATTTCGACCTCTCCTTCGGTGATGATGTACATTGTTTCTCCAGGCTCTCCCGCCTTGAAGACAAACTGCCCGGCGGCGAAGCTCGTCGCTTCCTTGTCATGAAACAGATTCAGGAATAGATTGTGCCTGGTCATGTGCTTTTCTCATCCTCACTAACCGGAATTTGTTTTTTGCCCTCTCGGCTGTCGGGAGCATACACCCGTGCAGGCCGGCGCCAGCGAAAATCAGGCTTTGGCGGACCCCATGCGCTAACTGAATTCCCCGCGGATATACTGCTTGGTCTCTTTTTCCTTGGGGTCCTCGAATAACCGCTTGGATTCTCCGAGCTCCACAAGATAGCCGGTACGGCCACCCTGGGTAGTATCTACGTACAGGAACCCGGTAACGTCAGAGACGCGCAGGGCCTGATGCAGGTTGTGCGTGACGATGGCAATCGTGTACCGGGTCTTCAGCTCGAGCATCAACTCCTCAATCTTGCGCGTAGCGACGGGGTCCAAGGCGGAGCAAGGTTCATCCATCAGCAGCACTTCGGGCTCCGTAGCGATGGCGCGGGCGATGCACAGCCGCTGTTGCTGCCCGCCGGATAGGGAAAGCCCGCTGTCGTGCAGTTTGTCTTTGACCTCGTCCCAGAGAGCCGAGCGTTTCAAGGCCTCTTCGACTTTCGCATGCCGATCTCCCTTGTAATTGTTCAGACGAAGACCGAAAGCCACGTTGTTATAGATACTCGTGGCGAAGGGATTGGGCTGCTGGAACACCATGCCGATAAAGCGGCGAACGGCCACCGCATCGACGGACGGATGGTAAATGTCCCTACCACGGAAGTGGACATGGCCCTTAAACCGAAATCCCCGAACCAGATCATTCATCCGGTTGAGGCACCGCAGGACCGTGCTCTTACCGCATCCGGAAGGGCCGATAAAAGCGGTGATCGAATTCTTTTTGACGGGGATGGTGGTGTCCCGGACTGCCTTGAAGGTCCCGTAATAGAGTTCTTTGATGTGGCAGTCGATGACCACATCGTTGTGGGGTGTTTTCCGTGTTGCGCCTCCCTGCGGTTTTCCGTCCTGCTGATGTTCATTCGCTCCAATTGTGGCTGGCATGCTTTGTTCCTCCTAGGATCGCACTTGGCGTCGCGAAAGGCTCTGCCCGATGAGATTCGTTATCAGTACCATGAGAACCATCACCAGAGCCGCGGCCCAAGCCATTTCGACCTGGTTTCGAAAGGGCATTCCGGAAAAGTTGTAGATGAGCACAGCCAGGGATGCCGTGGGCCGCATCAGGCGGAGATGATGGTGGAAGTAAGGCCAGTAACTGCTGAAGAGAGCGGTAAAAAGCAGCGGAGCCGTCTCCCCCGCCGCCCGCGCCACGGCCAGCATGATGCCGGTTAGAATCCCAGGAAAGGCCGTGGGCAAGAGGACCATCATGGTCGTCTGCGTTGCTGTGGCGCCCATCCCGATTGCCGCTTCTTTCATCTTTGCCGGGACCATGCGAATGGCGTCTTCGGCAGTCAGCATAATTGTCGGCAACATCAGGATGGAGACGGCCACCGCTCCGGCAATGGCCGAGAAGCCCCCCGTCACCAAAACCACGGCGCCATAGGCGAAAACGCCCGCCAGAATCGAGGGGAACCCGGTCAGTACCTTGGCTGAGAACCTGACCACGGTCGCGAGACGGTTCCCCGGCTGCGTTTGCGCCATGAATAAGGCGCTAAGGACTCCGAGCGGCACACTGATCATGACCGCCAGCACCACAATTATTAACGTCCCCTCGATGGCGTTTCCGAATCCTCCTCCCTGCTCCATGGGGACAGGGGGGAGTTGCGTAAACAGGGCAAGACTTAGCTTCCTGCCCCCTCGCCAGAGGAGCAGCCAGATCACGGAGAACAACGGGACGAGCGCCACCAGGGTCATGCCGGCCACCACCCAGGTCAGCAGTACATTGATGAGCGTGCGGGGGCGGCGCAGCGATCTCTCCAGCTCGTCGAAATCCACCCCATCGAGGGGGTTGAAGTCCGGTTCGACCGCGGTGCCGGAGAGTAAGGAACCACCGGAAGTATCGAGCGTTGCCATTATTTCGCTCCTTCCAACCCGGCAGAGGCACGTTGCAGAATGAAGGCGCCGATCACGTTGACCACCAGAGTTATCCCTAAGAGGACTAAGGCGGCGTACATCAGGATTCCGACCTCCTTGTGTTGTGCCTCGGGAAAGGTGTTGGCCAGCAACGCCGCCAGTGTGTTGGCGGGCGAGAACAGCGACAAGCTCATCGTGTTGACATTGCCGCAGAGCATGGCCAGCGCCATCGTCTCTCCCAGCGCGCGGCCGAAGGCCAGGAGAATTCCCCCCACGATTCCGCGGGCGGCGGTGGGGAGAATCACGGCAAAAATCGTCTCCCAGGGCGTGGCTCCCAATCCATAAGCCGCCATGCGCAGCTTGGGTGGCACCGAGACTAAGGCATCCCGGCTGATGGCGGTGATGGTGGGCAGGATCATGATCGACAGGACTATCACCGCGGGGAGAACCCCGGGACCACTGAGGCCGGTCCCAAAAAGAGCGAACCAGCCCATCTTCTGGTGCAGCCAATTGCAGGCCGGACGAATGAGCGGAATGATGATAAAATACCCCCACAAGCCGTAAACGACGCTGGGGATCGCGGCGAGCAGTTCGACCAGGTTCTTCAATAAATCTTCCGCCCGCTCGGGCAACTTCCCCCAAAAGGGGTGAAACTGCACGTGGAAGATCTTCAGCACTGCGAAGACAAACTCACCCAGATAGCCCTCGCTCAAGAAAACTGCGGCCGCCACGCCGAAGGCTGTGCCGATCCCGAGCGCCAGCACCGACGTGTACATCGTGCCCCAAATTTCGGGCAGAATCCCGAATTGACCTGTGTTGGGATCCCAGGTTCGTGTGGTGAGGAACCCCACGCCATATTGCCGGATTGCCGGCGCAGCGGCAAAGGCAATCCGCAATACAATAAAGATGACCGCCAGGACAGACAGCCATGCGAACGAGTAACAGAGTCCGCGAAAAACTGAGTCCGTAACTCGCTGCAAGGCCGAGGGTGGTTGTGTTATCGTTTTTGCTTCCGCCACGATTCACCTGAATTTCTAGCAGGATGCTGAAAAACATGTAGCGGCGACTTCACGTCGCCACCGCCGGATTGCTCCCACTGCCGTTCTGGCGATATAGAATCGCCCCTACGCTTGCCTCTCGGAAAGCGCCGCCTCCCCGGCCACCCTAAGTGGCATTGGGAGCCAGCGTGATGTTCTGCATAGCCGCCTTGTCCATGTCCACGACTTTCGAGGGCAGAGGAACGTAACCAAGGGCCTCGGACTCTTTCTGCCCGTCGGTTGCACAATAGTTCAACAGGCTTTGGAGAAGTTGGAACTTCCCCTTGTCTTTGTAATGTTTGTAGCAAATGACCCAGGTGTACGTGGCGATCGGATAGGCATCCTTGGCATCTGGATCGGGAACCCAGGCAATCAGGTTCTCCGTGAATTTCGCCGTCGCCAGGGCCGATTGTACTGAGGCCGTAGACGCCGCGACGAAATTGCCAGACTTGTTTTCAAGGAGGGTCATCGGCATGTCCTGGCTCTTCGCGTAGCCGTATTCAATGTACCCAATGGAGCCTGGAGTCATCAAAATGCTGGCCGACACTCCTTCGTTCCCCTTGGAACGAGTTCCGGTGGGCCAATTGGGAAGCTTGTTGGTGCCGGGGCTCTTGGCAAATTCCGGACTAATAGCGCTTAGGTGTTGGGTGAATACGAACGTTGTGCCGCTGCCATCGGAGCGGACGATAACATTGATGGGTTCGTCCGGAAGACTCAGGCCCGGATTATCCTTGGTGATGAGGGGGTCGTCCCACATCTTGACTTTCCCCAGGAAGATTCCTGCATAGGCGGCGCGCGAGAGCTTCAAACCCGTCACGCCATTCAGGTTGTAAGACAGCACGATGCACCCGGCAGTCAAAGGCAAGAGCTGCACGCCGCCCTCCACCTTGGCCATGTCCCCGGGAGACATCGCGGCATCGCTGGCGCCAAAGTCCACCGTCTTGTCGATGACGCTTTTGATGCCGCCTCCGCTCCCTATTGCTTGGTATTCGACCTGCACGCCATCGTGGCTCTCGCTGTAAACCTTAAACCACTTCTGATAAAGCGGGGCAGGAAAGGTCGCTCCTGCGCCTTGCAGCGTTACATCTTCGAGAGAGCTCTTTTCGCCACTGCACGAGACGAGGTTTATAGCGATGATTGCGGCGACAGCCATCAAGCTCCTCGGACTGGTCTTCATTCTCAGTCTCCTTCGTATCGTCCCCGACATGTAAAGGTTATGAGCTCCTAATCATCTTCGGGCTTTGTTAGGCCAACGTTACAGGCGTGTTTCATTCGTGTTTAGAGGTGAGCGTAAGCGACTCAAAATTGCATTCGGCGGCGGTCAGGTGTATGTTATCCGTCGGCCCGGAGGTCAATGACGGAAATTCCGGAGAGTTACGCGGCAGAATGGTTATGAATCGTCTGCACGGGCGTTCGCGAATCCACTACCAACCCGTAAGAACCAAGCGGAGCCGTGGGAGATGATCAAATGAAGCCGGACAGCGAACCCGCGAGGACACCCCAGCCAGGCTCAGTTGCCCTCGCAGTGGAAACCAAGCCGCCCTACCTGAACGAGGACTGGCTCTCAGTTTCGGTCGGGCTGTTCCTGTTCCTACTCTCCTTGGCCGTCTTCTTCCGCCTCGACCTGCTCGGTTGGGCCGTGACCACCGCCGTCTGGACAAAGCCTGCGGGCGCCCTCGGCTCAATCTCCAAGGGCTACGCCGGCCTGCGGGGACTGGTGTGCCTGGCGGCCACGTATGCGTTTCTTTCGGTGCTCCTGGGGATCGGTGCTGCGGCGCTCAGGATCAACCTGGGGCGGTTCCTAAAGGGTTTTGCGGCTGTGTTCTTCGCGAGCTATCTGGCCTGGTTCATCGGAAGCTGGGCCTACATCGCCGCCACACCCGACAAACGCAAGGCGTTCGGGCTTACCTGGTCGCTCAGCCTCACGGCAGAGGCCGGCTTCATCGTCGCGCTCCTGGCGGGGCTCGCCATCGGCAACTTCCTCCCCTCCGCGGCGCGCGCCATAAAAGAAGCCATCCGCCCGGAGTTGTACATCAAGACGGCCATCGTGATTCTGGGCGGTTTTCTCGGAGTCACTGCGGCCGAGCAGCTTCGCCTGGCCAGTGCGGTGATGTTCCAGGGAATCTGCGCGATTATCGCGGCCTACCTCATCTTCTGGGCCGTCGTCTACTATGTCGCCCGGCAGTACTTCAGATTCAGCCGGGAATGGGCCGCCCCGCTGGCCTCGGGCATCTCCATTTGCGGTGTGTCGGCCGCCATCGCCACGGGCTCTGCCATCCGAGCCCGACCCGTAGTTCCTGTCATGGTGTCCTCGCTGGTGGTCATCTTTGCGGTCGTCGAGCTCCTGTTCCTGCCCTTTGTGGCCCGGACTTTCCTCTACCACCAGCCATTGGTGGCCGGAGCCTGGATGGGCTTGGCGGTGAAGACCGACGGCGCGGCGGTCGCCTCCGGGGCCATCGCCGAAGCGCTGATCCGCGCCAAGGCGCTGAGCGCGCAGGGCGTCCATTATCAGCCTGGCTGGATCATGGGAGTAAGCGCCACCGTCAAGGTCTTCATCGATGCCTTCATCGGGGTGTGGGCGTTCCTGCTGGCCTGGATCTGGTCGGCCAAGATCGAGAATCGCCCCGGCCAGCGGGTGCGGGCTCGCGAGATCTGGGACAGGTTCCCCAAGTTCATTCTAGGCTACCTCCTGACTTTCCTTATTGCCCTGGGGATGGGAGTTCTGTCGCCTCCCTTGCTGGCCAAAACCAAGACGGCCATGGCGCAGGCGAACGTCTTCCGCAGCCTCTTCTTTGTCATGACCTTCTTCACCATTGGCGTCGTCTCCAATTTTCGCAGGCTGTGGGAGGAAGGCATTGGCCGGTTGGCGGTTGTGTACGTTGTCTGTCTTTTCGGATTCGTGATCTGGGTGGCGCTGGCAATCTCGTGGATCTTTTTCCACGGCATTTTGCCGCCCTTGGCCTGAGACTTACCTTCTTCGAGGAGAAACCCAATGGCAGATCCCAAGATTGCGGACGAGCTCAAGCAGATGGAACATGAGCCGCTGCTCCCGGTGGAGAAAAAGCTGATCCTTTGGAGCATCGTGATCGGAATTGCTTTGAGCGGTTTTCTCCTGTGGATGGGACACAAGCTGATCCTGCGCTAAATTGGGTGTATACTGCTGGGGTTCAGGATGCCAAAATGGAAATCCTGATGACCAGCGGTCAATAGAGACCAAAGAAATATTTCAACAGGAGGGAGATTGCCATGTCAGGTGCCGCTATCACTGTCATATTCGCTGCTGTGATCCTTGTTATCTGGCTGCTAGGAAAATCCATTCGTACCGTCAGGCCGACCAGTCGAGGTTTAATCGAACGGCTTGGCAAATACAACCGTTTTGCCAACCCTGGTATTGTCTTTCTGATCCCGTTTATCGAGCGCCTGATTCGCGTCAATATTACAGAAAATATGATAGATGCCGGGCTGCAAGAGATTATCACCAGCGATAGTCTGAATGCCCAGGTTGATGCCCAGGTTTACTTCAAAGTACGTTCTGATGAAGAGGATGTTAAGGCATCCCAATATAATGTGTTCAACTATATGCTGCAGATCGTGGCTCTGGCGCGAACCACACTACGAAACATCATCGGTACTATGACATTAAAAGACGCCAACAGCGAGCGCGGTAAAATCAATAGCGCGCTTTATAGTAACCTTTCCACGGAGACCAAGAGCTGGGGGCTTGAGATTGTTCGTACCGAACTTAAGGAAATCAATCCTCCCCCTGACGTCCAAGAGACAATGAACAAAGTGGTTAAAGCCAGTAACGAAAAGATTGCTGCCATTGACTTTGCGACGGCTCGTGAAACTCAGGCAGACGGCGAAAGACGCGCTGCTATCAAGGTGGCTGAGGGGCAAAGGCAGGCCGCAATCCTGCAAGCTGAAGGTCAGAAGCAGGCCAAGGTACTGGTGGCGGATGGTGAAGCTCAGGCAATTAAGCTCGTGAATGAAGCGGCCGACCTTTATTTCAAAGGTAATGCGCAACTGCTCCGGCAACTGCAGGCGGTAGAAACATCGCTCACCAGCAATTCCAAAATCGTTGTGCCTACAGGTTCTTCACTCATCAATGTTATCGGAGGCCTGGCGGGCATCGATACTCGCCCGCCGGCAGTGAAGTGATTCGATTTACCACGTCTCGGTCGACCCTCAAAGCGGGTAGCGCGGACCACCGCTTTTGTGGTCCGCGTCTTTTCGGCCCCGTGATGGAGCGATCGAATTCGTGCGCGCGCATCCGAGGGCATTTCACTCGACTTGTCTTGAAAGAGTTCTCGTTCTTGGGGATAATCACAACCACGTCGACCTTCAGAATAAGAACAGTGAGTTCGACGGAATGGCGCTGACCAATGCCTGGACGCACTATCGACTTCGACACTGTACGGATTATCGGACTTGCGTTGCCCGGCGTGGAGGAGAGCACCGCGTACGGGTTCCCGGCGCTCAAGGTCCACGGAGAACTTCTCACCTGTGTGCCTGCTCATCGCTCGGCCGAACCCGGTTCGATTGTCGTGCGCGTCGATTTCGATGATCGTGCCGAGTTGCTTGCTGCGGCCCCCGATGTTTACTACGTGACGGACCACTACGCCGGCTACAGCGCCGTTCTGGTTCGCCTCTCTCGCGTCAATCCCGACGTGTTGCGGGACTTGCTCGGCATGGCTTACAAGTTTGTGACCGCCAACGTACCACCTCGTCCGCCATCGCGGAGGCGCCGAAAGCTCGCACCACGAAGATAAATGTGAATCTGATCCTGACTGGTTGACGGGGCACTCTTCCGTGATCGGATAACGCGCGGACTGCCAACCATCCGCCCTAGCCCGCCGAGCACTTCGGATTGCCCCTGCGGATTCGGCGGGTGGCGCATCATACGTCCGGACGGTGTTTGTCCGGATGTATGCTTCCCACATAAGGATCGATCCCGCTTTTGGCTCAAATCTACGCGCGGTCCGCGCAGAGGCGTCCCAGAGTTGCCAGTGCGTGGTCACGGGCGGCCGACGGCACGATTCCCGCATTGAGACGAATGTGGTTGTTGTAACGTCCGGCAGCAGAAAAGATCGGTCCAGGCAAGATGCTGATATGTTCGTTAAGAGCGGCTCGCCATAACTTCATGGCATCGATTTTCGCCGGCAGTTCAATCCACAACATGTGACCGCCGGCGGGCCGGCTGATCCGAGTTCCGTTGGGAAAACACTGGAAGGCGGCCTGCCGGACGGTCTCGACCTGCCCGGCAAGGCTTGCGCGCAAACGCTTCAGGTACCTGTCGTAGCCTCCCGAGGACAGAAACTCCGCCACCACCCCCTGAGCGAGAGAGGGCGCGGCCATCGAGGTAATGAGCTTTAGACGCTCAACTTCAGCGCGAAATCGGCCGGCAAATACCCAGCCAATTCGATAGCCCGGGGACAGTGCTTTCGAAACGGACGAGCAGAGCAGGACAAGGCCCTTGCGATCAAAGGATTTGGCAGTTAGAGGCCGCGGACCATCGAAAGCAAGGTCGCCGTAAAGGTCATCCTCGATGACCGCAACGTTCCTTCGTGCCGTCAGCTCCACCAAAGCCTCCTTGTGACTGTCCGGCAAAACGTATCCGAGAGGGTTGCGGCAATTGGTCATCACTACACACGCCTTAATGGAATGTTTTTGGATGGCGTGCTCCAGTTCGCCCAGGTCCATCCCGGCTCGCGGGTGGCGCATCTGTCCGGCTTGACATCTCTCTCAGCGGCCCTTAGTCTTGGTGAACGGGGTCCTTACTGAGGGCGCTCAACTGAAAGGCCTCAGCGAAGGTGCCGCAATACTGGAATGAAGGATCGCAGCATGAAACGTGGAAGAGAGCGCAGAAGAGCATGGATATACAGCGTTATCAATCCGCTCCTCGAAGGGCTGAGGATTGAGGCAACATTCTTGACAAAAGGGAACTGGACATTTCGCCAGTACAGCCGGGACCTGGAATTCATCCGGCCCGTTCCGATCCTAGTCGGCTATAAGGACCGGCCTAATTTCGAAGATTTTATGGGTTCCAACCCGAAGGCTAAGGAAGAAATCGACCATCGTGATGCGCAACGAGAAGAGCTGCGTGATGCCTGCCGAGCAGCCTTCGATAGTTTAGCCGCCAATCCTGATTTTCAACGTAAGGTCTCCGAATGCTTCCAAGCCGTGGAAGCCGAAAGACCCGGCGAAACCAGCCGCCTCGTGCATCCTGCTGTCAAGCCTCATGAGGTAGTTGCCGAAGCGGTGGTTAATAAGGGTGGTGTACCGGACCATGCGGGCTTTTACCCCTTCTGGTCGAGATTCAGGGATGAGTTGATGCGGTTTCGCGTTGGGGCGCAGTTCCTGAACGCCGACCAAGCCGGCTATAAATTAAAGAGCAGTAACGAAACCCTCTCCTTGGAACTCACCCAACTGAGGAGCGTCTTGGCCGAGGAGTATGACATTCCCTGGGCTCCTTACTATGATGAGGCATCGGCGCTATCGAGTCGCTAACGAATGCCGTCTGCATTAATTAAGTTACCCATAAATCCCGTGATTGACTCCAACGTGCTGCTTGATTTCCTATTGTGGCGGTTCTGTGTCGAGAGCAGGACTCCGTTCCCAGCATGCATCTCCGATACCTCCGCGGAGAACGATACGATGCGGGCGCTCGATTGGTACCTGGATAAGGCCAAGCCAATTCACACTTCGCCGCATGTCATTGCGGAAATTCACGGTTTGGTGAAGGCGAGAGCCCAGCGTTCCGAACGTGGTGCTATTCAGGGAAATCGCGCCTCATGATTCCGCACCAATCTGTTGCCCGCTGCCCTGGTCGTCTCAAAACCCCGCGAGCGCAACGTCGGGACCGTTCGACGTGGGAAAGAGGTAGCCACGGTCAATGCTCTCTTGAGCGTGGGCCTTTCCCTCGTCAGGAAGAACCCACAGTCAGGAAACCACTGACTGTGGCCACCCACTCAATACGGTATCCACCGGTTTTCCGCTCGCAGCAGCAACCGAAATCATAAGTCTTGACAAAATATCACATTAGAAATAATCTAAATCCTTGATGGACGCTGAGGCGATTAAACGGTCCTTGGAAGGCAGCGGGTTGCGGTGCACTCCGCAGCGCTACGCCGTGATGGCTTTCTTGATGGAAGACAAGAGGCATCCCACCGCTGCGGAAATCTTCGCAGCCGTGAATCGCGTGGATCCGCGCTGTTCAAGGGCCACGACTTATAACAACCTGCGGGACTTGGTGCAGGCGGGTCTGGTGCGTGAAGTGGCCGTGGAGGGCCGCGCCGCGCGATTCGATGCACAAGGCGTGCCGCACCACCACTTTATCTGCGACCGCTGCGGCAAGGTTGAGGACATGGAGTGGTACGACGTGCCCCGGCCTGCCTCGGGCTCCCTCGGTGAGCGGATTCTTCGCCAATGCGAACTCATTTTCCGGGGGCTCTGCGCGAAGTGCGCTCTGCGGCTCGCGAAGCAGGTGTCAGATGCCGGGGATCAGGTGTCAGGGAATGCGCAAAAGCCCCGCTGGCGACTGATACCCGACACCTGACACCTGTTCCATTTAATGGCGCTCGCCGGCCAGCGCGGCCGGTGGCGATTGCAGGAATTGAAAAACAAGGAGGATGCATACATGGATAATAAAGTCACTACCACGGCGGGGGCGCCTGCTCCCGCTCATCAGGAACAAAAATTGTCAACCGAGAGCGAGTGCCCGGTAACGGGCGGTGCTCACAGACACACGGCGGCGGGAGCCGCGACGAATGCGGACTGGTGGCCGAATCAACTGAACCTGAAGATGCTGCACCAGCACTCCCCCTTGTCCAATCCTATGGACAAGGAATTCAATTATGCCGAAGAATTCAAGAGCCTCGACCTGGACGCCGTGATCAAGGACCTGCATGCCTTGATGACGACGTCGCAGGACTGGTGGCCGGCAGACTATGGCCACTATGGGCCGTTTATGATTCGCATGGCGTGGCACAGCGCAGGGACGTACCGCATCGCCGACGGCCGCGGCGGGGCAGGCTCCGGCAACCAACGATTTGCGCCCCTCAATAGCTGGCCGGACAACGTGAACCTCGATAAGGCCCGGCGGCTGCTCTGGCCGATCAAGCAGAAGTATGGCCGGAAAATCTCCTGGGGCGACCTCATGATTCTTGCCGGTAACGTCGCATTGGAGTCGATGGGGTTCAAGACCTTCGGTTTCGGCGGCGGGC
>Ga0326727_10003525_pt1 | contig 49752 bp, 68 predicted proteins | sample MB2enrmetagenome_FD_207643 | JGI IMG/M metagenome (GOLD analysis project Ga0326727, IMG submission 207643) | Lab enriched peat soil microbial communities from McLean, Ithaca, NY, United States - MB29MY | ecosystem: Environmental > Terrestrial > Soil > Wetlands > Peat | place: USA: New York... | reverse complement strand
GGCGCTGGCTTGGCTGCAGGCTTCGGTGCTGGCTTGGCCACGGGCTTTCCCACGGGCTTGGGCGCTGGCTTGGCAGCAGGCTTGGGTGCTGGTTTAGCGGGCTTCCCCATGAGCTTGGGCGCTGGCTTGGCAGCAGGCTTCGGTGCTGGCTTGGCTGCAGGCTTCGGTGCTGGCTTGGCCACGGGCTTTCCCACGGGCTTGGGCGCTGGCTTGGCAGCAGGCTTGGGTGCTGGTTTAGCGGGCTTCCCCATGAGCTTGGGCGCCGGCTTGGCAGCAGGTTTCGTCACGGGCTTAGGAGCCGGCTTGGGAGCGAATTTCGCCATGGGCTTTGGTGCCGGCTTCGGTGCCGGCCTAATGGCGGGTTTAACCATGGGCCTCGCTACCGGTTTGGGAGCGGGTTCTTCCTCCTCTTCGGCAGGAACCTCTTCCTCGGGGGCTGGTTCCTCCTCGGGTTCGGCCTCGGCCTCTTCAGGGGGTAATTCGTCTTCGTCTTCGTACTTCATGGTACCACCACGTGTTCTGGAAACGATCTTGATGCTCGCCATCGAGAGTACTTTTATTCTCGGTAGCGATCGGTTGGTAATCTCGGGCAAGATATAAGAAAAAGTGATGACGTGGACTAAGCATCAAATCGTTCGATGAGTGCCGTCACTCCTCGAACTGTTCTGAACGTCGCCGGTGCTGTTGTGCTAAAGGACCATGCCTCCACTGCAGGCGGCTGCTTCGTCGAGTGATGAAATCAAGTATGAATGATAAAGCACGTGCTCGGATGTCGTGGTCAGCCAGTCCTAGGGTGCGAGCTAACTTCTCGGCGATGCGTTTCCCATGAAAAAAGGTAGCCCGTGCGAGCTATTCTCGACTGACCAAGTGCCGTTCGATCGCCCGGTAACGCCAATACTTGGCATGGATAGGCGGTGATGCCGGCTTTGCACGGAATCTTAAAAAGCACGTCCTGCAACCGCAAACACTTTTAAGAGACTCGGAATCTATGTTCCTCGTCCAAGGGTATGGATGGAACTCAATGGAACTGAATGTATCCCTGTATTGCGTGGATGAATATAATGCCTTTCCACCAACAGAGAAAGAGGTTCAGGTGAAAGAAATTCGTATTTGCATCGCGTTCTGGTGCAACTGGAATTAATGCCCACGATCTCGCGGTCCCTGGCCAACCATGACAAGCACTGTTCAAAAAATCCAGCACCCTGCACCTACCAAGCATGCAATTGGTGTTCCCGTGGGCTGTCCCGAGAAATCCCTGGTCTTCGTGCTGCTATACGACATCCCTTACATGGTCGACTACAAGAAAAGCCACCCGGACGGCTTTTCTGACGAGGCATATGACCCCATTGAAGATTCCCGCCAGCTCAACGAGGAAATTCGGGACGCCGTGCTGGCGCACCCGCGGATCGACCCCCGGGCCGTCCGGTTTTACACCGACCCTTACCTGCTGATGCGCGACCTGGCCACGTGCCACGATCGCGTGAAGGGCATCCTGAATTTTTGCGACGACTTCAACGACCGGGTCGAGCTCATGTCGATCCCCCTCCTTTTCGAGATGTATAGGATACCGTTCAGCTGCTACTCGGCGGATGGCCTGTTCCTGTCGCACAACAAGTTCCACGCGTACTCGATCGCAAAGCAGCTCGGGATACCCGTGCCCAGGAGCTACTACATTACGCGGGATATGGTCGGTGATTTTGGCATCGAGGCTTTTCCCGTGGTCGTCAAGCCGAACAACATGGGCGGCTCGGAAGGTGTCAGTTTCAGGAGCTTTGCCCGAGACCCGGAGGAATTGCGCGAGGCCGTCGAAGCCCTTCTTAAATTGTTCAACGAGCTGATCGCGTGCGAGTACCTGCCGGGCATGGAGCTCACGCTCGGCCTCGTGCGGCACGAGGACGAGATCATCCCGCTGGCGCTCAAGAGCATGCAGTTCGTGAACTTCGGCGGCAACCCCGCGATGTACACCTACGAGTTCAAGTGGGACGAGAGCCGCCTTGGCGATAAGCAATTGTTCATCAAGCCCTTCGATGGTGATCCCGCGATCAAGGAACGGGTCATCGACGATTCCATCAGGCTCTTTGAGGTGCTCGAATGCAGGGATTTCGCCCGCATCGACTGGAAATGCGACGCGCAAGGTGTGCCCCGGTTCATCGATTTCAACGAGAATCCGATGTTTGGCAACGAATCCTCGTTCCTGTATTGCTTGGAGCAGGCAGGCTACACGCGGCGGGACTTTTTCACCATGATCATCGATAACTTGCTACAAGGAATGAATTAATCACCATTCAAGCATTGAAGCTAAAAGCTTCCGGTCGTTGATCACAACCGGACAGCCGTAGGGCAGGGCGTCGGCGTCCTTGGTGACGACCGCGATGGCGAGGCCGTCCGTGACGAGACGGGTGCACTGCGCCTCGCCCTCGCCGGGTGCCTCCACGACGGGCTGGAGGGGGGACAGGGTTAAAATCGAACCGGGACCCGCAGGCAGCGAGTCACACGCCTTTCAAAGGCCTCCTCCCCGAGGAGGCCCCCGATGGACGAGTTGCTCCCGTTTCCGCCCGCGCCGGTCGAGTTCACGAATCCGCCGATGGTCCCGAGCGTGTTGTTCACCTTGCCGCCGCCCGTGAAGTTGCCGAGCTCCGTGATGGTGCTGTTCAGCTCCCTGCCAAGGCCGAAGTTGGAGAAGACCTGTTGGTTGAAGATGCCCTGCAAGAAGGTCACGTTCGCGTCGAGGCTGCCGACGTTCACGAGGCCCGTCAGGTTCCCCGCTTGCAGGGAGGCGACCAGCCCGCCCAGCTGGCTCGCGTTCAGCTCCGATCCGGCCGGGGCGAGCATGGGTGGCGAGCCGTAGAGCCCCGCCCCTTCGGGCTCGGGCACCTGGATGGTCGAGTTGCCCGGGCATACCATGGCGGGCGCGATGACGAAGCAGGCGGGGCCCGCGGGAAACTGGCCCGCGGGATAGAACACGACCTGCCCGGCGACGAACGACGAGTAGGCGACGAGGTTGCCCCCCGGCGCGGCCGCGAGCGCGGCCCACGACATATTGACGAGCGGCGCGTCGACCGTCTGGATGGTGAGGGCGGGGTTGTTGGTGACGGACATGACACGCGCTGCAAGGCACAGGACCGTGCCGGCGAGGGCGGGTGGGATGGTGTACTGGAGGTAAATGGCCTTCAGGACCGGCTGGTAGGTGTGGCCGAAGAGGTTGAAGGTCACGTCCGAGTCGTTGCCGGCGCTGGCGCTGAGGTTGAGCATGGGGTGCGAGCCGTCGCCCCGGATCTCGGCCATGGCCGCCGGCTGGAGGAGGGTGGTCTGGTTCGTGGCCGTCGCGCGAGGTATCGGCAGGGAGATAACAGTGATCGCGAGCGACGCGATCAGGAGAAAAAGTAATACCGATGTGGGAGAGAATGATGGCTTCATAACACGAATGGAAAGCCGATGATATTAAAGTAAAACGACCTGGCACCGCATGTTTAATCAGGTCGTGCCACGAAGCTGTGCTCGCACACGTCCCCCTCGAATACCATCAGGTGAAACATCGCATGGAATCTTCGTTAATAACCGGCCTCCTGAACAAGTATATTGCTTGTTCCTGTCGTTCTATTGATGCTCATGGACCAAGATATGTTCAAGGACATGGTTACCAAGGAAATAGAGCGGTTCGTGGAGGAAGACGAATCCAACCGCCTCGATAAACTTGATTGTTCCCCGATTTTCCAGAAACCTCTCGTGGGATTCGTGCCGGGAGACGACTCCATTTTTGTCCAGCTGAAATCCGTGATTGGCAAGTATCACATGACGCCTCGCGAAGCCATGACGAAATCCGCCGCGATCACGGGAAAGGAAATGGCCGACGACGAGCCGGCCTGCGCGATATCTTTTATCTTGCCAATCAACCAAGACACGCGTGACGAGAATGCGCGCGCGGACAACATGCCAACCGAGCGGTGGGTGCATACCCGGTTTTTTGGCCAAGAATTCATCGACAAGCTAGAACGCCACGTCGTCGAGTTTCTCATCCAACAAGGCTTCCTGCTCGCGTGCGCGCCGGACCTGGAAAAAAAGGTCTTCAACGGCCTGTACATCGATAAAGACGTCGGCTGGACCTCGAACTGGTCGCATCGCCATGTGGCCTTTGCATGCGGTCTTGGAACGTTCGGCTTGTCGGATGGACTCATCACGGCTGCTGGGAAGGCGCATCGTATCGGGAGCGTCGTCGTGAACCAGCGAGTTGATTCGCCAGACCGTCCAGAAGACATCCACGCGTATTGCACGTTTTTCCAAACCGGCGGGTGTATGAAATGTGCGAAGCGTTGTCCCGCTAATGCCATCAGCGAAAATGGCCACGACAAGAATAAATGCGGGGAATTCGTGTTTTCGCAAATACCTTACATCCGCGAAACATTTGGCATCAGCAGTTATTCTTGTGGAATGTGCCAAACAGGCGTGCCTTGCGAACGTGGCATTCCAGCCAATAAAACACTGCTTGAGGATGGCCGGCCGAACTCGAATCTCGCGTGATTTGATCGAACGTGCCTGGGAACGACACGTGGGGATGGCACACGTTCACACAAGGTTTTTGGGGTGTTCGACATCACCCGCAGCTGGTCTGCAATCCAGCTCCAAGTTGATCTAACCAATGATCAACATTGTTTTAAAAATTGATTGATTAATCATCTGCCGTATCTTCTTGATTTTTACCTAACTCTCCTACGATTTCATCGATCGAGTATTTATCAAGCCATTTATGCCGCTCTTTCGTGTAATCTCCTTCACCCTTATCAAATTGCATCAAGAACCGTGCCATGTCAACCGGACCCAATGCATCAGATAAAGCCTTGATTCCTTTGTTTCTCAATTCTTGGGGAGACAATGTCGTCATTCATACCACCTCTGCCATCCATGTTAAAGGATTTTGTATTTTGATCTTGAAATACTTAACGTTCTTGTTATATTTCTTGATAATGCCATCATCAGTCGTGAGAAAAATGTCAACTTGTGCATTTTCTGCACAAGCGATATGCATGGCATCGACATCCTTAATGCCTAATGCTCTGATATCTTTTGCACGTTTGGTGATTCCTGAATCAACGTGAATACTACTTTCGGCCAGATCTAAAAATGAAACAACTTTTTTCTTGCGCTCGGTGTCTGGAATCTTGGAGATTTCAAAATCGAGGATGTCACTTTTGACTAAAGAATATCGTCCATCCTGCACCCAAGTAATAATTGTAAGGATCGCTTCCCCTTCTAATCGCACGCGATCCTCTGAGTGATCATCGAAGGGACGATTCATGCAACACGCATCAAGGTATAGGCGCATATTACACCAGTTATACAGGGAAATTATGTCGATTTAAAGATACTAATTCAAACTAAAAAGAATTCCCTATGGGGAATAAAACACTGCTTGAGGATGGCCGGCTGAACTCGAATCTCGCGTGATTTGATCGAACGTGCCATGGGCACGTAGCCCAAGGCATAGAACCGCTCGCGATGTCATGTTTCGCGTTCGTTGGTGTGGTTCTTTGGCGTCCATGGCCCTCATGGATCTACATTCTCCTCGGGTTCCCCCAACGCAAACGCTCGCTCCTTCAAGATCGCCGACAGCGCCGAGAGGTCTTCGTCCACCCGGCGGGTTGCGATCAACCAGAACACGGCGCCTGCGAGACCGATCGGGATGCAGGCCAGTGCTACCGCCTGGAATCCCTGGTTAAACGCGGCCATCAGCAATCCTGCAAGCATCGGCCCCGCACCGTTTCCCAAGCTGGCCGTGAAGTTGTTGATCGACGAGATCAGGCCTTGACTCTCTGGCAGGTTCATCTCCTGGAGAATGACCGGCTGGTTCGAGTTATACAGGCCGGTCATGGTCCATGCCCCGGTAATGACCAAACCAATTACCCACGTCGTCGGCAGCGAGAATAACACTCCAGCATCATTTCCTTGCGAGATATCTAGGGCAGGCAGCGGCATGAACAGCACGATATTGACGAGCAGGACCATGATAACGATCGCGATGATGAGAATATAGATCCGGTACTTAACATGCTTCTTTCCATACCGATCCGATACTCCCATGAGGCCGATCGCTCCGATCATCGCTCCTGGGATGCCGAACACGACGAGGACGATCGAGGTCATGATCGATGATATGTTGTGCGGCGGGGTCTGCAGGAAAGGGACGATGATCATGTTCGTTATACCAAACATGGTTGCCGTGAACACGCCTTCCAGTATGGCAAAGAAGTTCGTCCTCGACGCCACGGTCGATCGCAGCGTGGTCCACGTGAGCTTGAACGTGTAGGTCGTCTTTCCAAGGGCCGCCTGCAACTCGGCCTGTTGGACCCCCCGTTTCGGTTCGGTGAGGAATACCCCATCGAAAACCGCGCTCGCGAGTTGGGAAGCCCCGAGGATGACATAAAACGGCCTCCAGAGGCCGGCCTCCACGAACACTGCACCCGAGATCGTGCCGAGCACTTGGAAGAGCTGGATCACGACGTTCAACGGGCCGAAAAATTTCGAGCGTTCATCCTTTTGGAGGGCATCGTTGGTAAAGGACGCCACGACCGGCCAGAGACCACCACCGAAGGCGCCTCGCAGGATATTGCACGCCAGGAAAAGGTAAAACGTGACCATGCCTTGGCCGGTTGGCACGACGGCGTTGATGATGCAACCGGCACCCGTGCCCACCATCATGATCGTGAATAGCACGTGGCGGGGATGCCGATCGGCAAGCATTCCGAAGAGCAGCGTTGAAAAAGCCGAGGCCAATAGGCCGCTGGAAATCAATGCTCCCATGGCCACGGCTTGGTACGGTTTTCCCGGAAACAGGATGGACGAGAAATTAAGGATATTGATCAAGATCGTCGAGAAATTCATGGCATAGGTACCCGCGCTGATGAATACCGGCCAAGTGAGCGAGGTGATCTGGTTGCGAGGCATGTTTGCACACCCAGTATGTATGGCAACGTATTGATTGAGTATAAACTGTTGATCATATTTGATGCCTTTTGGACGAGCACAACAACATAAGATCGCGATGCTTCCGCTGAAATGCAGGTGGCATCCCAACGACGCATAACATGCTAGATGACGATGTGTAAAAAGTGAGTACGTTTATAATCTCCTGGCGCATACTAGCTCAGGTAGAGGTGCATGACCGTGAATGACGAGGATGAAAAGAACGGTGGCGATCGAGATGGCGATGAGGAAGACATTACCAGGATTAATTTCACGATCCCGAAAAAAATGAAGGAACAATGGCAGGATGTCGCAAAGAGCATGACGACGAGCATTTCCCAGCTCATTAGAAATGCAGTTCAAGCCTACACGAAAGACATTGAAGATGAACTGGAGAAAATGAACGGTGAAATCGAGGACGCGGGCAAGGGACTTGGTACCGCATTGCGGATCCTAAACGCCCCGCAGGATCACGCCGTTCGCACGGGCACCGAGCATCGCGAACCTTACAAGGCGCACACTGACGCGGATCCTCTCGATCAATTAAAAAAGCTCAAGGAATTGCTCGACATTGGTGCCATCACCGAGGCAGAATTCGATCAGAAGAAAGCGAAACTGCTCTCCATGATTTGATCTTGGGTTTTATGGCCGATGCCACAAAACTGATAACTTCCCACTCCAAATGGGCACGTGGCGAGCGAATTGAATAATGAAGATACCGATGCTGGTTGCGAGGCGGGGAATGCCAAGCATACCATGGACAATAGAGAACGACACGAGGAGAAAGAGACAAATAAATTTCCGGTTGAGGTGCCTTCAATCGATGAATTGTATGAATCTTACGATGGAAAATACTTGGCGATATACAACGATCAGATTTATGCGGTTAATGACTCCTTTGCAGAGATTCATTCATTGGCGGATAGATATTTTCCAAAAAATGCGGAAGGAATTATCAGGCACGTTAAAAAAGGAGTATATATCTATGGAATTGCGAGAGCCTAACAAAAAGAATAATACCTAGGAACGCCCAATCTACCACGATCACGCGGGCTTTCAATGCCGGAATAGGTGTTCGATCATGCACCATGCGCAAGGTGGGCAAGTCGACAGCACTGCTGCCTATACAAAGGCTTGGAAGAGACGCCAAGCCGACCGTGACGCGGCATTGGTCGAGCGAAAGCAACGCATGATTCTCGCGGCGAGGGAATGCGCCGAAGTCTTGAAACGAGACTACCATGCGACCCATGTCATCTTGATCGGCTCGCTGACGGGGCACACGACGTTTCACGACATGTCGGATATCGATTTGTACGTCGTGGGTTTGGCGGACCCGATGTATTTCAAGGCATTGAACCGGCTCTACGCGATCGCCAAGTCCTTCACCGGCGAGGACGTGGACATCGACCTCGTCACCGATGACTGCGCAACGAGGGCCATGCTCGAATCCATCGATCACTACGGGGTCGAGTTGCCGTGAAGGACACCCGCCTTTCCATACTCCAAGCCGAGATCGGTGGCGAATTTGACTCGTTTGACGACGTTGTCACCGAATGGGAAAACTTCAAGACAGGTATTGACGAAAATAATCTTCAATCTTCTGAACTACGAGTGATCGGGAGTATTCTTCACGATGCCTATACCTGCATTGAAAAAATCCTTGCAAAAATCGCGATGGCAATTGATGGGGAGCTTCCATCCGGTGGGGCTTGGCATAGCGATTTGCTCGACCGAATGAGCCTTGACATTCCCGAGATTCGTCCACGTGTTATCAATGCTGAGCTCAAGGATCAACTTTACGATTACATGAGATTCAGGCACGTTTTTAGAAATGTATACGGTCCTAAATTGAAACCAAACAAGATGCTTCCTTTGATCCATTCCCTGCCACAATTATTCCTTGATTTTAAAGATGAAATCAATAAATTTTTCCAAAACTTGGAAACCATAACATCTGGATGATCGATTTTTTAATTCCAACGAGATGGTTCATCCCTATCGATCGGTTTCGGGAAGAGGCTGGTAGAATATGCCTGTCCAAGTCCCTTCGCGCACCCGACTCACGAGCTGCCATCGAGTGGCCCGTGGATGCATACCGCGATGGGCTCGTTGCACAACCGGCAGAGCCGCAGGGGTTCCGGGTGATCTGCCTGCTCGATGCAGGCAGAGTAAATAACTTTGTCCCGCAGGTTAGTGTCACGACAAAGGACTTGAATCCGTAGTCAGTAGTCTGTCTGCGACTGGCAGGAAGAACGCGGGGACGGGGTTAAAATCGAACCGGGTCCCGCAGGCGGCGAGTCACACGCCTTTCAAAGGCTTGGTAACTTGGAAAAAGAATCCGTGGCTTCTTTGAAACCGCGTGCCAAGGTAGGGTCGTTGCTGAATCTCGTCATCCTGCGCAACCGGCTGTCGAATCAGGTGGAAGTGGTGAGCGGGGCGGTCGATGTCGCCCTGATCTCGCGGTCGGAAGGATTCCGGTGGGTCAAATCGAAGAAACCTGAGTAATGCCGCACGATTATCAAGTTGTTAAAACATTGTGCTTAAAATCTTCCATTGGTCTCATTCCAGCAGTCACGAACGTGGAGGCGAGTCACCGAGCTAGCGGGGGCTGGCCCACACCCGGCTCGTCAAGATCTTTGGTGAAAAATGACATGCCTAATGATGAGAGAAAAATTCACTTGTATAACTTGCTATTCTCACCAAGTATAAATTTGAGTTATACCATTAGGTATTCATATGCAAGTGAAAAGAAGACTCGGTCCGAAAGGACAGATCGTGATTCCAAAGGATATTAGGGAGATGCTTGGCGTGAAACCTGGTAGTGATGTGATCTTGGAAGTAACAGGTGATGAGGTGAAGATCAAGCCCGCTAACAAGCCAGAAACGTATTTTGATCGATTCGGAAACACATCAAGAAAATTAACCAAGCTCGTGGATATTAAAAAAGTTATTGAAGAAGAATACCGATGATAGCTCAAGATTCGAGTGCATCAGGCCTTGTATACATCGATGCCAATGTTTTCTTGAATTATATCTTATATGATCCGCAATCAATCCCCCAAGCCCTTGTCGCAGGGCAATTTCTAGAGCATGTGAAAGATCGGCAAGTCAACGCCTGCACATCTCTGCTCACGTGGGATGAGCTCGTGTGGGTGGTGAGAAGGGAATTAACGCCTGAAGATGCCCGGCAACAAGGCTTGGAATTTCTGGATTTCCCTTGGCTGCAATTTTTGAATGTAACCAAGGATATTGTCAACAAGGCACAAGATTTGATCGAAACTTCGTCATTGAAACCTCGTGATGCCATTCATATTGCATCGGCATTGATTCATGGTGCTTCGGAGTTCATCACATTTGATGTAGACCTCATCAACAATTCATTCATTCCATGCCGAATACTAAAATAGGGATGCCCGGGGCGTTCGCGTCCAAGAATTCGTGGACGTGGGAAAGTATCCGGGGTAATCCAACTTTGGGAAGATTCGTAGCCTCCCATTCATGCATTTTGTTTCTCGTATCTTGAGAAATCGGTTCGCCGTTCGTGGGAAAAACGACTCGGGCGCCGCCACCTTCGAGTTCCAAGACTCGGGCTCGGCCGCCTGGCAATGGGTCAAGCGGTTCCGTGCATAGCCAACCTTATAACTAATTTCGGGCATGATGCATTCATCCTTTGGCATCTCAAGGGTGATATAAAAATGCAATTTGCAATGTTTGAAGCACCGGGCACGGAGAACACGATTCCAACGCTGAACCTCGCGAAATCCAATGCCGATGAATGTGGAATTACTTCTATCGTGATTGCATCCACGAGGGGTATTACCATCCAGGAGGCGGTGAAAATTCTCGATCCCCAGCAATATTCCATCGTGTGCGTCTTGCATAATTATGGGTTCAATGAAGAGGTTGAACAAGAATTTCCCGGCGAGTTACGTGCCGAGTTAAGCCAACAAGGCGTTAAATTTGTCATCGGCACGTTACCCTTCTCGGGGATTGGCAGCACGCTAGCACGGAAGTATCAGCTATTGGATCCACCAACGTTATTTGCCCGCTTGACCCGGACGATCTTGGGAGACGGGGTGAAAGTGTCAATCGAAATCGTCGTGATGGCCGTGGATGCTGGCGCCATCCCTCAAAACACCGAGGTCATTGCCATTGCAGGCACGGGCACCGGGGCCGATACTTGTTGTCTGATCCGATCGGCCAGCAGCAGGTATTTCGAGAACTTGCGTGTCGAAGCCATCTTGGCGAAACCCAAGGTGAGCCGAGAAGGATAAAGACCGAGGATTTATCATCAAGAAGGGCTCGACAGGACGTTTTTCCCGAAGCGCGCACGAGCGCACGTGCGCAGCATGACCACGCTGAGCCACGGCAACCAAACCTTCACTGGCATGTTCGAGATCGTGTTCAAACGCCAGAAATAAAGTAATCACGCCACCACGGGCACGTGCAGGCCCAACACAGCGAGCACGACCGAGAAGATGCCGCCGTTCGAGATCACCGACCCGAGGATCGTCATTATGCCACCCATGATCAGGCACTTCGGCCCCCAGTCGATCCTGGCGACCAGCATGACGAGCCCGAGCGGGATGCACAGGGCACCGATCAATGAAATGGCGGTGAAGCAGTAGCCGATGATCGTGTCGAATACCGACGTCACGGGCCCGCTCGGCAGGGAGGCCAAGCCCAGCCGCGCCACGCCGTGGAACGAGACGGGCACGCATTGGAACTGGAAGGCCGACAAGGAAAGCACCACGCCCGCCAGTATCAGGCCGTTCACGAGCATGGTCTTGGCTGCCCGCTGGTTGATGGCCAGGTAGAGCGTGCCGAACGCCAGCACGAGCGACGCCCCCATCAGCCCGATGACGACCGCGTTGGCGAACGCCGACGAGAACACCCACGACACGAGGCCCATCACGTCCACGCTGGCTCGCCCCCCTCGTCGGTCTCGTCCAATGGCTGCTGTTGAAATTCCACTTCCCTCGGCTCGATCCCCCCCGCCACGATGCGGTAGCGGCAGTCGTCGTCGCAGGACAGGTACTCGAACTCGCCCGACGGCCCGCCCGGCCCGATGATCGCCCTGGTGCACGCGATCTCGGCCCGCAGCTTCTCGAGCAGGCGCTCCCCGGTCGGCCGATCCTGGTCGAGCTTCAGCTTGTAGCCGACCGTGTTCAGGACCAAGACCGGCAGCTTGGCGACCGGCGCGAGCATCGAGATACGCCCGAGGATCTCGGTCGCAACGTCCCATGCCGCGCGCCGTGCGTCCTCGTCCTCCGACAGCACGTCGAGCGAGCCGAAGATCGTATCCACGACGAGCAGGCCGGGGCGCCACTCCTGCTGGTTCCGCGTGACCGCGCACAGCCCGAAGTCGAGCGCGTCGGCGGTCGGGGCCTTCATGTAAAGGACGTTCCGCGACCAGTCTATGCCGTGGGTGAGCCTTGATATTTCAGCGAATCTCGCGGGGGAGAAGCCCTTGGTCGAGTCGATCCAAGCGACCTTCCTGTCCCTCGCCGCGACCGACGCGGCGCAAGCCATGGCCATGGTGGTTTTCCCCGTGGCCGGGCCGCCAAATAGATGGTACACGCCGGGCGTCAAGCGCCCGTGGAGCAAATTGAGCAGGATGACCATCGTTCAATCAACCTCCACATGGTCGTCGGCGTGCATGGTCCACCACCGCACCAGTTCTTGGAAGGTTGCCGAGGTCCGGTCGATCTGGATGCTATCGGATGCCTCGTTGCCCCGCACGACCCCGTTCGCGTCGATGTAAACGACGTGTGCGTGGATGGGGTTGCCGTGTAGGATCACGTGGCACACGGGATATTTTGCGGCGTTCGTGATAGTAGCGACCGGGAGCCGGACCCGGAAGGCCTTGCCGCAGGCCGCGCACCGGCTCGTGGCCTTGAGCGTGATGAGCCCGTTATCTACCTGTTCTTGGCGAATGTCTATCATGATTCGATCGGAAAAAGCTCGGTCGAAGGGATTAAAGCAAAAAACAGATCAACGCGGCTTGAGGTGCATATTCCCGAGCCTTGTCTCGTCGCGATCGGTCCATTTTATTGGGTACTTAGGACCAGATTTCATCCAGCCAATCCGCGATAGCGTGGTTGGCCTGCATAACGTTGTTGCATTGGCAATGGATGTCCGCTCCGCTCTGCGCGTTAAACATCACCAGGGATTTTTGCGGGTTGGGTAGTGCTGCATGCACCTGGCGCGCCTTTTCAACGGTGCCAGCCCCTTCACTGGCGCTTACCAAGCACAGGGTTGGACAGGTGATCCGCTCGATCTCGGAAAACTTGAATTCGGCCATGCGCGCGAAGAAATTTGAAATCGAATTCACGTCCATGCTCTCGTACAAGCGTTTCAGGCTGGCCTGAAGCGTCTGAGGCTGCCAACGTATTCCGAACTTCATGAAAGCATCGGCGAAACGAGGTGGCCAAGTCCTTAGAAAGGTCGGGAAGTCACTGATGATCGTCTGGCCAAAGTCGGCCACTGGCGAGTCGGCAATCAGGGCTGTCAGCCGGGGCTCGTGGGCTGCCGCACGCAGCACGAGGTGCCCACCAAAACTGTAGCCTGTCAACCCGAGCCGCGCGGGGTCGACGTCCGGGCGAGCCAGCGCGTAATCCACCACGGCTTTGATAGGCGCCTCATAATCGGCGCGGAACGGCAGATCGGAATACACGTGGCACACGCCCCGTTGGCCAGGGCCTTCAAACATGAGCACGTTATAGTAGCGGTGAGAGAGACCGCAGCCAATGGTAAAATAAAGCGATTCAGCAGTGCCGTCGAAGCCGCTCATTGCCAGAAGCGTGCCTTTGGCCGGACCGAGGGCGGGCACAAAATAGCCTGGCAGGGTCTTGCCTTCATAAGGAATGGCCAGCACTTCGATCGGGGGATCAAACAAGGCGCATGCCTGTTTGAAGCAGGCCACACTCCGGCTCCAGTAGGTCTGGTAGTCGGGATGGGTGTTATCGGTATAGTGATCGGCGCCAAAGTAGTAGTTGGCGGCGCGCAGGAGACTTTCACGGGCACTGATGCGATGCTCTTTGGCCAATTGCTCACGCGCCTGCGCTTCAGCCTGGGCCCCAATCTGGCCGAAGGCGGCAATCCAACTGTTAATGTCGCCGCTGTGGATACGGTCGGCAGCGTAATAGCATTCGCCTAGGGAAGCGCCACCATAGATATCAGCCCCTGCAACGAACACGAAAAAGAAGTTCATTTGTGAATTCTTAAACGGTAGACTGCGCGAAGGGGCTGCCTGCATGTCGCGTCCGCCACTGATCTTGGTTTCATTCGTTGTTGCTGGCTCGTTCATCATTTGTCTCCTCGTGAAACACACTCGTGGGTTTCCTGATAACTGTAATGGAGTCTGTTGTTCATCATGCCAAACTCGACGGCGCCTAGCCGCATCTTGCTGGTTTGATCTGTAGATTGTTTCATCGATTATACCATCATTAACTAGACTCACGATTTTTCCATCGTGCCTTTTCCGGGCGAGGTAAGCGTGAAAGTAACCAAAGGCGAATGCGCGACGTTCGAGAATCTCGAAACCAGCCTGTTCGATGCCTGCTTCGAGTTCGGGGAAGTCAAAGCGGTAGTGGGGTTCTTCGATGAGCAGGTAACCACCATCAACAAGGCAACGTGCGAGCTCCCGGAGGGCGGTAGGCCAGTCTGGAATGTGATGGATTACTGCAAACACGAATGCAGCGTCGTGGCTGCCATTGGCTTCGGAGATGTCCAAGAGATTGCCCGTGCGAAATGTGATGTCGGGATAGCGAGATCTTGCCAGGTCGATTTGCTCCTGCATGAGATCGAAGGCCGTCAACTTGCTCGGATGGTATCGCCTCATGATGAGGCGCGAACTGTAACCCGAGCCGCACCCGGCATCCATTATTCGCTTTCCTTCGAGATCCACGTAATGTTTCCCGAGCATCGCTTTGAAGATGTGAAACTCAACGTTTTTTTGGTAAAACCTGCGGAACGAGTTATTCACGCCCTTGAATTCCCTCGTGCTAAGCCGCATCTGGCTTGGATCTGATTGTTGGGTTGTTGCCATTTCGATGGCCTTTTATTTGACTCTTGTTTTTCCGTGTCGATCCGTCTACAACACTCGAGACATTTCAGACGCTGGGATGATGCTCGGGAAGCCATATAAACCTTTTTGTCTGTCGATGACAGTTCGACACATTAATAAATCCTCGGGCAATGCGTGTACATATGCCTTTACAATCGCTTGATTCAGCTTTATTGGATGCACTTGTCGGCGCCGGCCTCACGCAAACCGAGGCATCGGTTTACTTGGAAATGTTGAAATACGGCGAGACGGGTACGAGGGTCTTTGATCTCCTCAAGTCAATTGAAAAGCTGAACCGCACGACGCTCTACTCGATCTTGACTAAAATGGAGTCCTCTGGAATCGTGCTCGTGTCTGAAAGCTCGAGCACGCCGAGGAATGCACGTTTATATTCTGCGATCCCCCCGATGCAGCTCCTGCAACGCAAAATTGAGGATTTGCAGTCGGAAATCGAGCGCCTGAAGGGACTCGAACCCATTTTCAAGACGAATCTCAACGATGTCTACATACACGGTGCCAGTATTGGCTTGGACGCTATCAACGACGCGATCAGGCCGTATATCGCGCCATTGCTGGACAACTTGGGGTGGAAGATAAAGAGTGTAGTCCAAGAAGAGCACCTCCCCGTGTTCAACTATTCAGTTTATGATGTCGTGTTACAAGTTGATAAATTCATTTTCTTAGATGAGATCCCGTTCCATCTCTTCGTTTTCGATGAGAATATCGAGTATAACGATCAATTAATGCAAATCATGATCCGCGGCATTACTTCCGAGAGTAAGAGGTACATTTCAGCATATTTGGGGAACATCCCCTACGAGATCCATGAAATGAGATGTCAAGTTCTCGGTCACGAACTCCCGGCCTTCCAGATCAGGATGAAAAAGGCAGATCTCGAACCGTTCGTGATCACGCCCATGCTCCGGTATTACGGGGTGTCAGACCTCGACGAGCTTCCTGGCGAGGTCGAGTGCACCTTCGGTGTGGCCATCACATTTAAAAACCGGATGTTCTACGTGTGGGCCGAATCCCGTGAACTGATCGAGCAAGCGATCGCCCCGATCTTTTCCATCGAGGAAGCCGCCGGGTTGTCAAGTTCGTGAGCAAGGCTCATTTAAATGTCATCATGTAGTGATTTACGGTTTCTATCAATATTTCCTTTTATATGGTACGCGACACGAAAAAAAGGATTTCAGGCAACGACCGGCACGTGCAGGCCCAACGCGGCGAGTACCACCGAGAAGATGCCGCCATCCGAAATAACGAAGCCAAGGATCAGCATGATGCCGCCCATAATGAGACCATTTGCGGTGGCCTGATCTTTGCGCGATCGAGATAAGTTCATATTCCGCGAGATTTTCTTGTCAACTTCGGAATTTTTAATTGCCTTTATATCTTCGCACGTGTTTTTAAACCATGCTAGTTATCTGGCGATTATTATGAGCAAGAGATCATTCAGTCAAAAACCCGCAATTGAGCCCGAGGAAGGGGAAGAATTCACCGAAGAGCTCGCTGGAGAAGTTGCTGCTGAACCAGTTGCGACCGAACCAATGAAACTTACCGTTGTACCAAGAGGAACAATCGAATTGAACAAGGATGAAATCCGGAAAAGGGCCTATAATCTTTCGATGTCAAAGAAATCGTACGATGACTACGTCTGGTTTTGGGCAGAGCAGGAAATGAAACTTGGCAAGGCCATCTCGGCGCCATTGACTGCAGATGCAAAAAGCGTCATCGTCGATGCAAAAAAGATCGTTGCAAAGCCCAAGGAGAGCGATATAAGGAAGCTCGCGGTTGAATTTGCGAGCAAGAAGGCCAAGGTGCAGGATATTCAATGGCTTATCGCCGAGCGCCAATTCATTTGCGATAAAGCCTTACCAAATCTCCAGAGATAGACGCGCATTTTCCTTTTTAGTTTTTAATTTCATGCAATAAATCACCTGATCAGGCCACCGCGGGCACGTGCAGGCCCAACACGTTCAAGATCATCGCGAAGATGCCCCCGTTCGAGATCACCAAGCCGAGAATCAGCATGATGCCGCCCATGATAAGACACTTCGGCCCCCAGTCGATCCTGGCGACCAGCATGACGATCCCGAGCGGCAGGCATAGGGCCCCGATGATCGAGATGCCCGTGAAGCACCAGCCGATGGCGGTGTCGAACAGGGACGTGACCGGCCCGCTCGGGAAGGAGGCCAGCCCGAGCCGCGCCACGCCATCGAATGAAACAGGGACACACTGGAACTGGGCCGCCGACAGGGGACAGCACGACCGCCGCAAGGATGAGCCCGTTCACGATCAGGGTCTTGGCCAGCCGCTGGTTGATGGCCAAGTAGAACGTGCCGAACGCTAGCACCAGCGACGCCCCCATCAGCCCGAAGACGAACATGTTGTCGAAGGCCAATAATTTTGCTTTGCCTTCAGGCGTCTTAAAATATGGAGTCGAACAGGATTTTTCACGGTTGAATAATTATATTAATGACTTGATAGAGGAATTGGATATAATGCAACAAAATCAACCTGTGAAAGCCTCTATATTATCACGTATAATATCGGTGTTTAATCACCCTGGCGTCATCAAATTCTGCCTCTATGGAGTCATCATTGCATGGGCTTTCGCATTAGGGGGCGGTTATTTATTTGCCCAGCTGAACCCTGGAGGTTATTCATTGCTAAGAAATTACATCAGCGATTTGGGCTCGTTGCATTATACCCCACTGCCAAATTTTTTAAATAATGGGTTGATGCTGACGGGAACCTTTATGGTGCCCACGGCGTTGTATTTAAGGCGATTCTTGAGCCCGGCAGGTGATACAAATTGGTTTCGGAAGATCTTTAGTTACATCATTCTCTGCGTCTATATGGTGGGATCGATAGGGATCTTTCTGACAGGTGTCATATCGGAAGATGTTGGGGCCAAGTGGGATGCATTATTCGGGATGCCCTTTCCCAACTACGCATGGCACGATTTCGTATCGGATCTCGCATTTTATTCCTTCATTGGCAATGGTTTTCTCATCTTCTTGCTTTTGGAAATCTTTCCGAGCATCCTTGAGAAGCATATGGGCGTCACTCGCAAAAGGAGCATCATCATTCGTGTCCTACTTGGTATTGACGTGTTCATTATCTGCCCGGTGTTTTTCGCGATCTTTTGGACGAGTTACCCTGATATGATCGTGTTCGGAATGTTTAGTTCGTTCTGGGAATGGTGCCTGGTATTATCATATACCGCGTGGCAAATACCGTTGGTTCTGCTGCTCATTAACACACAGAGAAAGATTCACCAGAATATGGCTGCAGGATCATGAAGCCGCCTTTGGTTCGACTTCGAGACGCCTTGATGACTCGATCGATCTAGCTTTCAAGCTGGAATGCCGTCCCGCTGCCCTCACGAGCATCTCGCGAGGGGACTACTTTGTGAAGAGGCCACAGCATGATCGGCTTCAAGCCAGCCGCCGATAATCGTTCGAATCAACTCAATCCAAACAATCCCAAGCACCAAGGAAAGAAATGAAAGAAACGTGCTGATTGACATGACACAGGAACGAAGATGTTGATATCTTCGTCGTCATGATTCGACCCTCCTTGAGGCTCATGCCCGAGACTGCTTGATCAAAGATGTAAGATTCCTTTTTTCACGGTAGTCGAATAGACTACTAAATTAGCTACTATACTAGCTACAAAACTAGCCCCGAATATTGACATCAAAATTCCAAGGATCGTGATCCCCGAGAACCGGCCTACAATCCAAGTAAATACAAGTGCGCCTGCTCCGATGATGATACAGATCGTTCCGATAACAATGCCTACTTTTACGCGGGTTTTCATTCGTGCCACCATAACCTATCACTACTAATACAAGTAAAGCGTTCGGTCCTTCACAGGAAGAGATCGACCTGATAATTGGATGAGTTTCATGCCAAGCATGCTAGCGAATAACGAGTGCAAGGGGTGCGCAGAAGCCCTCAAAACATCCAAAAAAGATTCCTTCAAGCAATGCTTGGTGTGTGATGCATATTTTTGCAAGGATCATGGTCATGGTTTTCTTTGCGATCAATGCGCCAAGCAGATGCCGCGTGAAGTCTTGGAACGCGTCGAATCCGTGTACGCCTCCTATCAGCGGCGCTCGAAGATCGATGCAAAATTAACTACTGCCTGCTTAATTGCCGTGGCTGCATGCCTCGTTCTTGCTGTCGTGGTTGCCCCAATCATGGCGATCGTCCGCCCACTGGATTCCAATGCAACAGGATTTCTTGATTATGGTTTCTTAGGTATAATATCGTTCCTTCTTGCCGCGGTGGCAATTGCGGCCTTGGAAAATCGCTGGGTCAAGCGATTACGCACCATTGCTCACGGGATTCTTTCAATCTAGGCAAAAGTCCCATTGACGAGCCGGTTAGGCCTTGCCCAGTTTCGCGGTCCGCTTGGCTCGCCTGACGCCAGCTCTATCGTCGCCTTGCCAATTTTCCTTTAAGATGTAACTGGCGTGAATCCATCGCAAAGAGTTCGCGTGCACGTGCTGGTTGAAGCCGAGAATCAAGATGAGGATATGCTTGAAAACGAGTGGCATAATAGGAAGACAAAATTCAAGGGCGGCGAGAGAGGGGGCATTGATACTCAAAAAGCTTTAAATAGATATCTGAGCGCGTATTTAATTTGAAACCACGGGGAATCCTTCAATGTTCAAATTCATTCCATTATACCTCTTTGAGAAAAGGAAAAACGCGAATCAACCATCAAGGCAGGAGCAAGCTTCAAGGAAAGCATCAGATATTCGACGCTGTTCGAGGTGTGAATCACCGTTGCCAAGAGGAGAGAGATTTTGCCCGTCATGCGGGGCATTTATCAACTGATTCAAGGAATCTATTGTCCCCAGCGGCCTCGCATGCCCCAATGGTCGAATGCAATGCTTGATTGATGCGAAATAGTGGGCTCACCAGCGACCTGGAGAAGGGGAGTGTTGCTTGGGTTTCCATGACACGTGCAGGCTTCAAGATGTCATGGAAAAGAAAAAATCACCAGCAGCTCTTGTAGAAAGAAATCAAGAAATCGAGAAGTTTGGAAGTCGAGTGGTTACCTCTTACCATACTTGGCTGGCCGCTTCTCAAAGAAGGCATGGGCCCCTTCCTTGGAATCCTCGGTTTGGCTGCAGATGTTCTGGTTCCGGTCTTCAAGTGCCAAGGCTGCTTCCAGCGATGGGCTATCGGCGTCAAACACGAGCGCTTCCTTCGTGAGGCGAAGGCCGAGCGGCGACTTCTCCAAGAGCGAAGCAGCAATCCCGAGCGCCTCGTCCATGACCCGGTCATCATCAACGAGCTTGGCCAAGAACCCGGCCTGGAGCATTTCTTCCGGGCCCACCTCGCGGCCTGTCATGATGATGTCCGTCGCCCTGGATAGGCCGATCTGCCGCGGGAGAAAGTAGGACACGCCGCAATCCGCCCCGCCGATGCCGATCCGGATGAAGGCGTTGATGAACCGGGCAGACATGCCCGCGACCCGGATGTCCGACGCACAGGTGCAAGCGAACCCCCAGCCCGCGGCCGCTCCCCGTATCGCCGCGATGATGGGCTGTGGGATGCTCCGCATCTTCCGGATGGTGTTCGTCAATTCCTTCTGGAACTTCCCCGAATGCTATGCAAACTTCATATAGCTTGTCAGCCATTCCGGTTATGATCTTCGAAAAGTTGAATCATCATGACCAAAGACGACCAAACTAAAGAAAAAATAACTAAAGACAATCAAGTGTGCATCCGGTTGACCGAGGATGAATATACCGTATGGTCCGCCAAGGCAACCGAACACAAGTGCAAATCTCTCTCCCAATTCGTCCGAAACTGCGTTATGCGGGTGATAGGAGACGAGAACACGAATCCCATTCTTGACATGCTGGCCGAGATAAAGAAGAACCAAGACCTTGGCCCCATCAGGGAAGAACTGGCAGAGTTGAAGAAGGTAATGGTCGAAACCCAAGCCATAACGATCGGCAAGGAACGACAGCTTGCCAGGTTAGCGAGGGAGATCAGCAGCCCCGCCGATAACGAGCTTGTTCTATCCTACATCCAAGCCAACGGGGAAAGCAACCTCGATCAAGTTGAAGAAGGAACCACCTTGCCCCGCGAGGATGCTTTCAGGGCTCTCCAGTTCCTAACACAGATGGACAGACTGGCTATGGATGCTCGTCGACGACCGGCAACCTGGAGGGTGATTTAAATGCAAAAAATCGCCAATTTCACCAATGATGAATACCTGGCCAATTGGCTCGGGGGCTTCAGCCTTGGCGTTTCTCAAGGAGCTCGCTACCACAATATGAAACGGTTCTTCTCATTCATCAACCACCGGCCTATCCTATCACTTACCTTCGAGGATTACATGGAATACTTCCGCGCCCTCAAGGCTAATCCCGAGCTCACCGATGGAACGAAGAAGCAGTATTGGAGGCAACTGCATTCCTTTGTGATATACCTTTCGGAAAGCACGGGCATTACCATCAATTTCCCGGTGAAGACAGCCAAATGGGGACACGAAGGGGGAAAGGCTGGCAATCCAACGACGGACACGGTGCTCAGCCGCGAGCAAGTGCTCGAGTTGCGGGAAAAGGCCAAGCTGCTCAACTATTCCCGATATTTCATGTTCTTGCTCCAATCGGACACGGGTATGCGTTGCACCCAGCTCGTTAGCATCGAGCTCTCGGATCTCCACTTGGATCAGCGAGTCGTCTACACCATTCACAAGGGGGGAGGGAAGAAGGACATCTATCCCTTCAGCGAACTGACCAGAGACGAACTGGCCAAGTACTTGCGTGGCAGGATCGAAGGAGAAAGCAAATACTTGTTCCCCGGCAACACGGGACATCACGCGAGCACCCGCATCTATGAAGATTTCATATTGGAGCTCTGTGGCAGGTTAACCAGGTGGACAGAACGTGATGCATCAGGCAATCGACACACAAGGGAAAAACGCCAACTGGGAACCTACCAAGCAGCTTCACACACCTTCAGGCGCACCTTGAACACCCTTCGGAAGAACATGGGTTGCCTAAACGAGGACCGGGAATTTCTCCTAAACCAGAAAGTTTCCATGAATGGCGAGCTGTACGTTAAAATGTCCGTGGAAAGCCGGGTGGCCCTTTTCGACAAGTGGAACCCGTTCGTTTAATTTCCCCTATAATCCCCAGCATATGAGCGATAGGGCTTGATTTCTGCCTTTTCTTGGCCGCCTTGAAAAATCTTCAATATCTCCTTTTGTTGGGCACCAAGAGCCTCAATAAAACTCTTTTGCTGAGTCTCCATTGCATCAACAAAGCTCTTTTGCTGAGCACCCAAAGCATCAGTAAAGCTCTTCTGTTGAGCCTCAAGGGCATTCTTGATTTCTTGATTGCTTTTCTCTACATTCACCAATTTAGATTCAATAGAGGAAAGCTCGGTCTCAAGTACCCTGGCAATAAAATCAACTGTTTCTTCTTCGCCTTCCAATCCATCTTTAGGGGTTTTGTCAAATCGAGTCCTTTGTTTTGGATGAATAGTTGAATGCCGTTTATCGTTAAAAATTGCATTAAAATCAGTTCGGAGCTCATCAATCACACTCATATGAAATATTTTTGCAAACCGGCCGAAGAGGTCCCAAGCCAACTTATATTGATTTTTTTTAATTTCATTGCGGTCATCTGCCTCGCTCGGTATGAAGAATTTGGCGAGATGATCGGTCATTTGAATGGTAAAGTCGGGATCCTTGAAGTTTTTGAAACCAAAGTAATTGAGCTCGGCATCCGTGATGCAAGTCCAGCCCTTTTCCCAGTTTACCATCGCGCTATTAAATTCCGTGAAACCTCTGCGAGTTTTCTTGAACTTTTCTTCACGCCCAGGCATGGGATAAATATAACAGACCGTTCCATGCTTCCCACGTTGGAATAATGGTTCATATATAGGTTCGGCCGGAGGTGAGGCGACTTTCTTTACTCGTGGCCAGTTATCTCCAAGCAAATATGTTTTACATGGCCAGTCTTTTTGCGTTACAAATCCTACGATTTTTCCTGCGTCGGGACCCGTGGTTTTAAATGCAGGGGTCTTGGAATCTCCCAATTCCTTAATCCATCCTTTCTTGATATATTTCTGCACCTGACGACATTTTGTCGTTTTATTCCATCCTTCTTGCATGCCAAGATTAGCTTGGCCGACCACCATATCATTTTCAGGACCGCCGAACCATTCCTGGATCCTTTTCCGGTCCTTCTCGGGAATTTCGTTTTCCCTCGTCGCCGCAGGGGGGGCTGACTCGGGAGTTACATCCTGGCCACTTGATTGGCTGATCCCAGTGTAACCATCCTTCTTATCTCCTGCCGTGGCATCTGGTGGCATATTTTGATCTGAGAAATCATCCTGGTACGCCATTTCTTTGGCGTACTGCCCGTCTATCTCGGGGTTCTGCTCGGCCGATTGAGGCGCTGTAACTGGGCTGTGGGGCTCTTCGATGGGATTTGTGCCGGTGGCCGAGTTTTCATTAGATATAACTTGGCCCTCCGAGTCGGGAACGATATTGAGTTCCCCTTTTTTACCTGTGACAGGTATGAGGCGAGGGCATGCCGGGCATTTCTTCCTCGGGCGCTTGGTATCATCACCAGGGTTATAATCTGATATGGCCCCGCATCTATCGCACTTTACCTTCACGATTTAATCACCATTTCTCATCCATCAAGTTGTGAAATAATATCTAATGGCTATTTCCAAATCACCAAACTCCAATGCTAATTTAGCAATCTCATCGATTTTCTTACTAATATCATTCGTGGAAAGCTCGGGAATGCTCTCGGGAAGATTAAGTCTCGATCTCATAAAACAATAGCATTCCCAACAAATCACGTCGTTTCGATGCTTGAAAGGAACGGTTTCATTCCATTCCTCATCGGAAACAAGAAAGAAATCCGGATCCACTTTCCCGCATTTAGAACAAAAAGTCGGGAAATCAAAGAATGGAGCCGATTCAGCATCACAAAGGCATCCACCAATCTGTTCGCCACAGGCATTGCATTCGGCCAGATCGCATCCATCTAAATGCAATTCCCCTTCGTGAACACTGCAGCCATAGCATCTTATATCACATTTAATGGTGAAATGACGCCCGCAGCCCGAGCAAAGTTTCCTACCCTTCTCGGTTTTACTTCTGGGCTCATAATGAAGATCTGCGTTACAATAGGGACATTTTACCCACATGATTTGAGCACCGACCTCTATATTTTAAAATGGATAAGATATTCTTGATTTGTGCCTGTTTTTATGTTCCATTCTATTTTGTGAGCCTTCTGTCGATTCGGATTTCAAATGATGGTAGAGGGCTTTTGGCTTGCTTGATTCGATGCAATCCAAGACGATCTTCTTGACTTGGGCAATCAGGCCATAAATCTCGGCCATTTCAACGTGATTCGCCATACAGACACATACAAGCTCGCTATTGAACCGAGAACCGTCGAAAAGAAGCTCGTGCTCGTCGATAGGCAGGACAGGCTTCGCTAGCTTGGCAAATTGATTCGTGATAGCACCGATCATATCCGATGCCAGGTTATCTGGCCAAGCCTTTTCGATAGAAGCGAGTTTGTCAGGGATTCGTGCATTGAGATAACGCAGGAAATCCCCCCTATCAACAAGGATATCGGTCAAGGCCCCCGTACCTCGGATTTACCTTCTTTCTTGATGCTTCGATTCAGGATTATCTTGGCCATTACGATCATGAAGGCAATCATCACGACCAGCCAGGCCGAGGAAAAAAAGAGGCGCCTTACCTCGCTCATGGATTCTCGCCCCCGAATGGCTCTTCGAGATATGTCACGAAGGCCCATACATCACGATCGACTACGCGAAAAGTGAGATACCTGCCAACAGGGGGTAACTTTTTGAAGGACTGAATCGATTGGTTACTTGGTGCCCGTTTCTCCCCGCGAGACACACCCGTTGGCCCCCTGGCCGGGGCTGACGCATATTTTTTCATGTGCTACCCCCTTCCGTCCCTGGCTTCTCTTCGACTTGCTCGCCAGGCAAGAACCAAACCCGGGTGCATCCGATCGGGGCCGATGCGACTTCACCCTGATGCTTAAGGCGCGAGAGAATCATCGCGGCGCTGCGGGCATCCAGATCCATGGCCGTGGCTATCTGTTCCGAGGTCATTGGCTTCTTTGATAACTTGAGAACATCAAAGGCCTTCTTGCCCACGCTCCGAGTGAATTTAACGTACTTGGCCATCCTCCTCTACCATCCTGCCCGTATTCGGAGAATCGCCATGATCTCCTCGTGGGATTTATTTCCGTACTTTGCGATGTCATCCATGGTATCGAGAAATTCCCGCCAATCGTTTTCCGAAACCTCGGCAGGATAGACATGATGCAGCATCCGCCTTACCTGCCCATCGTTGAGCCAGTAACGGGTTTTGGCACGATAGTATTCGCAAGTTCCGAGAACCTGGGCCGCGAGAGAATGCAACTTGTACGAGGCAGAGATGGGGTGCGTCTGGCCGAAGAGATGAGAGACCATCGGTTTTTCACCCCTGCCTTCACATCAGCCCGAGGTCCCGGAGGACCTTCTCGATCTCGATAACGCGGGCGTCCATAGCGTCAAGTCGTTTCTGCTCTTCCTCATATTCGGCAAACAGGCGCCTATACTCGGCCAACTTTTCGGCTTCTGGAGGCTCGGCCCCTCCGAAGTGGTCTTTACCCGAATCGGCCATAAATTTCCCCCCTTTTGTTGCAAGGATAGGCTTTTATGCCGACAAAATCCGCTTTCCCTTGGAGCTGCACGCTTTCTCCCACAAAAGAAGGATCGGCTCCAGTGGCCACGGTGCCAGCCGTGGCCACATTTGCCCTCACACTTCGGCTCATTTTTCGACCGCACCTCGCCCGGGTTGCATTCCCTGGCTGGCTTGAAGATAGGCTTTTATTGCATCCCTGATCGTCTCGCTACGTGTCAGGCCGGTGGATTCCTTGTAATGGTCCAATTGCTCGACCATGTTCTGGGATATCGAGACATGGATTGATTTCATGGGTCTTCACCAACGATAATGCTGATTTTGTCGAAGGCTACCGAATGGCCCGAGAAGGGGCACATTCTGGCACTCTCGACGAGAAGACAGATATTTCCAGAGCTTTTGAACCTATCTTGCTAAGGAGTTATTATCTTCGGTTGAACCTCGGTTGAACCTGTTAAACAGGTTAAACCTTAAATAAATAAAACAATATTTAAATGAAACTTGTCGGTGCTACCTCGGGTGACGGCTCGGGTGACGGCTCGGGTGACGGCTCGAGTGCTATCACAGTGTGATACACCATTTAAATCGAATGTAACCCGGGCAACACAGGAAGAAGAAGCGCTATCAGAAGCGCTATCAGAAGCGCTTCTGGCATCGGTAGCGCTCCCGGGAGCGCTACCGATAGCGTAGCTCAGGCAACACGTAACTCGAGCAACGCGGTTTAACAATAAAAAAAGTTTAATTAATGGCCGAGAAGACCTGGCATCTTCTCCTTGAGCAAGGAAACGACCCGGAAGGTGTCCAAATTCGCATTCTTGGCCTGCATCTTGCTATTGCACCTCGGGCACCGTCCAAAGCTCAACCCGATCGGCTCCCCTGCAAAAAGGATGAATGTCTTCTCCATATCACACTTCGGGCAGGAGAAATCGAGGGTGATGTTGGCCAGGGGGACCTTGATGATACGACCGCGATTCTTGAGCTCTGGCTCCTCCTCCTTCTTCTCCACGATTTCTTTCATGGTGCTCGCCTTGTTTATTTTAAATCCGATTTATCAAGGTCGTAGGCTGTTTCCTCCTCGACCGTGTTCCGCATGGTGTCGATCACGCTGCCAATGATGAGCTGTTTGATATCCCAACGATGGGCTTTACAAACGACCTCGAATTGACGGTAGAGCGAGGGGAGATCTTGTTCCGATTCAGCCGCTTCGGCTGATGGATCCCCGTTATCGATCAAGCCCTTGATGATGTCCACGAAATCGAGCCAATTGTCTTCAGGCAGCCCGAGAAAGTTTGCCAGGTGCTCCGACATGTGCTCTTCGATGTTACTCTTGGTCGTGAAGCTTTCCAAGAACTCGGAGAAGTAGCCTTCTAACGACCAACCTTGCTCCTTCAGCCACGCATCCACTGCCATGAAATTGATAGGAAACCTAGCGGCTATGGCGATCGTATAGTATTCAGCTTTGTCCGTGGTGTTGTTGTTTTCTAAAATGATAATTGCCTCCACCTGGGCTAAATGCCCGGCGGGTTTAGGAGACAAACCGGCTTCCTGCCGGTATAGATTCGTGAAGTCCCAGAACGTGATCGGCGTTGCTTGCTCACCCGGCTCAGCCGGTCTTGACGTGCCACTTGGCAATCCACTTCGAGACATAAGACTGCTTGTCCACGCACGCATCGCAGCCATGCAGGATGATTTTTCCATCCTCCATCACGTCGACGAGATAGGCATTAGCCGTATGACAATTTGGGCATTTGCCATATTCGTCGACGTAGAAGATCCTGTTGTACTGGTCTGCTTCAAAGGCCTTATCGTAAATGACCCTTCTGGCTTCATTCCTCACAAGAAGCTCTTCCTCCTTGGGCAATCCCTCCAGCTCCGCAAGGTCTTCCGCGAGCATGTCGTCCAAGTTGATGCAATTCTCGAGCATGTTCTCGACGTGATAGGTGAGCCAATCCACGAAGCTCCACGTATGGCTTTCCTTCAACCAAGCATCCACATTATCGAACCGGGCCGGCACCTTGATCTCCAGGGCGACGGTACGGGTTCCTTCTGACGAGTTTGATAGCATGATATACAGCCCCTTGAATGGTTATGCAGGGTAATGGAAGTATCTACATTTCCCTGCATAATACTAACGTGGTGATACCTATATTTAAGTGCATCTATGTGCAGTAAAGTAATGGTGATCACGCCACGGAGACCAAAGCAAAGAAAAATCGAATCCAGGAGACCACGATGAAGATCTTCGAGGAGCTGGCAAAGGATTCCAAGAGGACCATTTCAGATCTGGTAAATGCCACCGGGTATCATCCGGTAACGATACGGGGGTATCTGGAGCTGATCGAATATATCCAGAAACAAGACCACTTAAACTTGGAGCGAACCGGGCATTCCTACCTGGCGAGCTTGCAAAAGCGAGAATCTTCCCTTTCCAACGAGCCTGCCGAACATGAAAAGTGAGCCCCGTGGAGAATGACCAAGGCACTTGTTCCAAATGTGGCCGAAAACTGACCGATCCCGCATCCGTCGTAAGGGGGATCGGCCCTGTTTGTGTCAAGAAGGTTGATCCAAAGAAAAAGGATCGGGACCCGAGCTCCCTGGATTATTATTTCCCACGGCCTCCAGGTAGCAATTTTTAGAATCAGTTCAGGGGAATAAATAGGGCTTCCATCGGACCCTGTCGAGCTCTTTTGTGCCCACGCCAGCCCCCGACACGTACTCTCACACAGGGGCATCGTGCAACCTGCATGTACGATGCCAGCTGCGGCCCCTCTCTCCGCATCGTGCACGATGCAAGCGGTTAGTCGCTGCAGCTTCCGGAGCCCTCCGCAACGTGCACGATGCCAGCTGCTGCGGCCACGTCCTCTCCACGCGGACAAGCCTGCAAGGTTCCAGCTCCACGCGGACAAGCCCGCAAGCTCATTCCCCACTACCTGCTAGCGGAATTGCCTATCCCAGCCTCGACAGCTCCATTTGTCAGACCCGGGACCTTCCCGAACCATCTTCCCGCCTATAAGCCAATCGATAGAGCCATGCTCAATCTTCCAGCCAACTTATGGAAACCCGGGTTTCCATGGCCAGGCCAGATCCAGCTTGCCAACTGGATCCAGCAACCCAGGTGCCAGCCGACAAGCCTCCGGCCACCTCGAGACGACCGAAACTGCCTGGCACCGGACCCCCCTGGCTGCCACCCGCACCCGCACGATGCACGACGAGCGAGAGGGTCTGACAGTACCCAGGAATGGAAAATACAACAAGCCGAAAATGCCCCTGTAAGCCCCGGGGGACCCCCTCCCGGCGAGAATGTCCATGGTAATGAGATACGCCTCAAAGGATGCCAGAAAAGGGGCAGGTAGCTCAAGCCGGGGCCCAGATTCCGATTACAAATGACACAACCAGTAAACGAGGATGCCACTTTTCACCCATGTATCAGCTTTTCCAATAGATGCATCACGATTCCAAGCCGGAGATTCCCTATTGCTGGCTTCGATCGCACTTACCTGCAACCCGCATGGCATCCGGGGAAGGAGAAGGGGCGAAGGTGGTGGGGAAATTCATTTCGAACAAGGATCGCAGGGATGGAACGAAAATAATGGCACATGGGGCATAATCCGCCTTGACATTCATCCCTTCCTTGCGGCAAGGAATTTCCCGCTCGAAAAACGCTGACCGTTTCTCAGCATTATATTGGTTTTTCTCATGGATCTGCTCGTTCGATCCGAGGTCCCGATCTCCCGGCTGCACCTGGCAGCCAAGCCTGGCAGAAATAATAAAAAAAGATCAAGCCATAAATGCCCCGAACAATCGTGTGTTCACGGGGCCAGGAATCGTGGCTTGTGGATAAGCTTTAATGAACCGATCCCCGATATCACGCAGGTACTTGGTTGCATCCTTCCGGCCGCTGGATCGGGCCATGAATAGCAGGGAATCGGCCTCGTGGAACGTGAAATGATGATCCCCGGTTGTCATTCCTGCCATTGCCCCTAATCCGCATTCTTTTGCATATGCGGCAATCGCAGTAAACAGGCCACCATCGAGGTCTGCATCACCCTCGCCACGGTGATAGATGGATAACCCATCTTTCAGGATGTATAGTGAATCCACGTTCTCCTGGCACGGGCAGCTGTCACCGGCTGCATGGGCCCAGTATTTGCGTTTTTTACCCACGCGGGCATATATTTTATGCCCCGCCAGGCATTGCGAAGTTTGCCCCTTTCGGGCAGGCGGTATTCCATTCTTATCGAATTTCATGACCTTCACCTATTGGGGAAGATAATACACGGAAACTTGGTATTCAAACCGCTTGATCTTCATTTGGACCTCTGCAGTGTTCCAATTTTTCCTAAGAAACGAATCCAATCGTGCATTGGATAACTTCCGGCTCGTCTTGCCTGCGATTATCCAATAATAGGACCTCTTCACCTCGTTAGGAAATTGCAGCACGGCCTCGAGGTCGATAGCCGGGAGCTCGGGCTCTGGCAACTCGGGTTCCCGTTCGGGCTTGGCCCTCGGCTTCGGAGTGGGCTTCTCGATCTTGGCCTTTTCGACAGCTTCGAGCTCGTCTTGTTCCATCAATTCTCTCAGGCTTGGCATAGTTTCTCGACCTCGTCAAATTCCTCGTGGGATCGCACGTATTGTTTGATTTCGGGATTACCGGCCAGATACTTGTGATTGGCCTTGAAGAATTCGTTCATAAATCGCAACTTGGCCCTGAGATTCTCGTTCTCAGCCTGTATGGCAGGATCGGGCGTAGCGAGCGCGGCCTGACGAGCCGGGGATCCAAGTGCGTACACCTTCTCCCGGCCAATCTTCGATGCCTCACGAACCCTGCCCTCTTCCTTGAGCCGGCCAAGGTAAACGCGGGCGTTATTGGAGTTTGTCCCGAGCTTCTCGGCTATTTGGGACACGCTCAGACTCCCATCGCGGAGAAGAAGCAGGATCTGGTCACATTTGGTTGACATAGCGATCACGATTGTCTGTGTTGCGTTTGTTATGGGATCAGGGGCATATAAATGTTGCGTTTGTTATGTATGATAACCAAGAGCGGGCTATACCATCACGACAAGCCGCAACAACACGAACCCGATCAGGATGGATCAACTGTTGCGTTTGTCGCGTTTCACCTATCCCGAATGGCAAGAAGTATAACATCCGTGCTGATCGCGATAGTTGGCCCGTTGGCCCGCATCGTGCAACCCTGCCCCCACGATGCAGGGACTCGATCCTATAGAAAATACGGATTGCCAAGACAAGGCTCGCGTTTTCTTCGACCGGCTATTGTCAGCTCTACTCGAAAGTTGTTAAATCCGAAACGGAAACAAGGTTTTTGGCAAGAGACCTGCATGGCATAACCCCCCCATCGCGTTCGTTGATTCTACAGGGATTCTGTGCCCCTGCATACCTATTTAAGGTGTTCAATAGATGACCGGCCCGATTTAAATGCTGGATCCTTATCTATATAGCATTTTCAAGGCCATCGGGCTGAACAAGGAAGCTTGGCTTCTTATTTAAATTAGAATATATAGTTTTAAGAGACTATATGGTAATTGAAGAAGCAACGGGTTCGGCTAAACGTTATCATAACCATACAGAAACGCTAAGGCACGAAGGCACTTCAAGCGGGCGGGGAGCCAACAAACAAGCAAGGCATTGAATATGGGAATGGTAGCACTACCAGATTCACATCAAACGGGACGGTACAAGGATTATGCGGGCGAAATCCTTCACATCCTCCAGGAATCGGACCATTGGCTCAAGGCCAAGGCAATTGCCAGCAAACTCGGCCTTGAAAGCATCCAATGTATCAGCCATGCACTTGGAAAGCTGGTTCGTGAAGGCTCGATCATCAAGGATCCTCGATGCCGAAAGGGTCATTATCGAATAAGTCCAATTACCCCGTTGGGTGCATAACTATAAAATAAATTGAAAGGTAAAGAGGAGTAAACTGAAAGGCGAATGAAAATGATCAAGAATTCCTCGCTCGTGACGGTTACCCGCACGATCAGGATAACCTCGCTGGCATCTAAGAGGCTCAAGGAAATCGTGAAGGACACGGGCATGAAAAAATGGGCGGTCATTGACCGGGCGATCCAGCTCTACCCCGTGGAGAATCCCACGTGCCGGACCGAAACCATGGCGGGACCGAGCGGTAATGATCGGGAACTGGCCGGTGTTCCCCCCGTTGCTGTTAATTTCAGGGTCCGTGCCGCCAACATTGACAAGCTGTCCAAGATCTGCCGCGACCAAGGTTTTTATGAATCGGACATTCTCAGCCGTGCCATTATCTGGTATGCCAGGCACAGGGACAAGAGCCCGGGAAAACCCGTTGCAAAGCAACCGGCAGGGCAAGCACCTTCCAGGCGTTACTAAACTCCTGTTCTTTTCTACCATTCCCGTGGAGGTTGCTACCTTTCTCCCGCCATTCCCGTGCGGATTGCTTCCGACCCATAGATGTAATGCCGATCCATCGTCCAACGGGGCATTCCGCGAGGGACGAACTGGATCGCGGGAAAGGGGGCATGATCTCGCCCTTGTTTCCTGGTGATCATAGATGTGATCGCGTAAAATTTTCGAAATACACGGGCTCCTCCATACGGGCCATCTCTCGCCTCCTCCTTCCCTTCGAGGCTATTCAACGGCATTCTGTCTCGCCATCGCGGGCGGGAGATAAGCATCCTCGCCGCTTCGGCCACAGGCGTTCACGACGCATTCAAACGGCCAAATCAATTCAAGCGATCAAATCAGTTGGGGATGGGGAACGGGGGGGGCGGGGGCTGGAAGGGTGCCGGGAGCCGGTGGCATCCGGGAGGTGCCGGGAGCCGGTGGCATCCGGGAGGTGCTGCTCCCTGTCCGGTACGAGGATCCCCCCCCACAGTCATGCATTGGCGTTGGCAGCACGGCATGCCTGCCGCTCAACATCCCCCCTCAAATTGCCTCGATATTGCGTTTTCCCTTCAAAACATGACGTTTTGTGCCTTTATGACGCTTTATTGCCATGTTTTGTCGGCAAACATAACGCTTTAGTGGTTGTAATGGAGCCCTGCCCCCCGGCCTCGATCCCCCGAACCGGAGGCCACGCCAGCCGGTAGAAAAAATACGCAATTGCACGAAAGTTATATCACCCTAAGCCCTCAAACGTTCAGCACTTGGGCCTTCGGGGACCGTGCCGATGCCCGTGGCCCGGACGGGCATCCGGGCCGCATTCCCGGCCAGATTCACGAAACCCCGTTACTCCGATGATCGGCCTTGCCAGGCCGGGCACGGGCAGGATAGAAGGACTCCATTACAACTGCCGAGATCGAATACGCTACCCACCCGCGTAAAATCATGTTGTACGGGGCAAACTGGGCCTTGATTTTCGATTACGCAGATCGTTAGGCTCACGCCGGTTGTGGCGATCGAGGCCTTCCAGATTCTCAAGTTTTGGGACCCTTCCAGGGTGTCTTGCATCCTGGGCGGGATCCCAACTCGATCGCGATCCCGATGCGGGCGGCGTCCGATGGCGAGACGGAGCCAGATGCGGGGTCATATAGTGCTGGCCGGGAAGGGAAACAAGGCGTCTAACAAAGTGGCAACCGTTGCCACCTTGAAAAACGATGATGTCACAGTGACATCGTCGTGTATCGAATAGAATGAGGAGATACGGCTTCTAACGATGGCATCAAAGTGATACCGACAAACCAACATTTCAGCAAAGATCGTTGGGACCGGGTGAAGTCTTGGCGTGGCCGATAAAAAGGAACACAAATCCCCAATTGTTGGGGAATCGTATATTGAATTCAAGAAGGAGATGGACCCTGTAACGATGGTGCAACTGTTACTCCATCGAATCCTTGTTTGGGCGGGATTTCTCGATGCGGGGATAATCCCTGCCGTGGCCATTAATGAAGAACACGATGTATTTACTGTCGATATATCGTGTATCGAATAGAACGAGGAGATGAGCCTTCTAACGACATGGCAACCGTTGCCAAGTCGAATCATAGAATCAACAGATGACCATCGAGAAAATGGAGCACACCTCCGTTTCGCCTTCTTTTCGGGCGTCACTTTGACTCCATTTTCCGAAGGCGTATCGCGTGCTTCAAAGGCTTTTGTACCGTGGTCTTTAGTAATTAAGATAAGCCCTCTAACAATGGAGTCAAAATGACCCCTAAAGCTCTTGATTCTGGTAGAAAACATCAATCCATAATAACGTCTTAACTCGCCCGTAGAATGAGGGGTTAAAGTTCTGACTTCCAGAACCATAGACATGAAATTGAAGGCATCCAGAAGCCGCAACTCGCCCCACGATGCGGATGCCTCCCGATGCCAAGGTAACGCCCATCCTCGATATGTGGCATCAAAAACGAACCTGACATGATGTCAGATTCGATTTATGGCTTGTCTTTGCTTCCGATCCGGTGTCTGTGGTGCCAACAGTTGGCACCATATCCCCTTCTTCGACAGACGCCCCATGGCCCAACTCTTAATCGAAAGAATCCATGATCCAGCCCTTCCGGGGCGGTCGCATCCTGGAACAAGGATCCCCCGCCCGCATCGTGTGATGACCATCTCTTGATACAGGGGCGGGAAGATGCGACGAAAAGAGGGTGCTTGGCCTGATCATTTTTGTCAACCTCAGTTCCATTTTTGTCCGAAATCCTTGTCCAAGGCAGGCAGGCTCTCGGATCCCCCCGAGGGGGTTTTGGCGTACTCTGAGGGCAAATGGCTGATCCAAGTGGCGTACTGCAATATCCCCTTGAACGTGGTGCGTGTCGAGTGATTCCTTCTGGAACTGGAAGAATCGTTTCGATGGATCGGGAAAGTCGAGCCAATCTGGCCCGCCCTCGGGCCACTTCTTCTCGTCGACGATGTTCGCCTCCTTGAGATCGAACTCCTTGACATCGAGCCCGGCGGAGAACGCGGGGCGTCCGTCGGGCCGATCGGCACCGGTGATTATCAAGATACGAGTGTCGAAGGCGCGGTTCAGCTGGTCCATGGCCGCGTTGAATTCATCGATCATCTGCATGTTTATCGCGTTGATAAACTCGGGGCGGTTCAACGTGAGGACGGCGATGCCATCCTCTCCAATTTCAAGTGAAAGCGTGGTGAAGTCCATGATAGTTCATCTATCAGTCGTGGATTTAAGCTCGCCTCGCCTCGAACACCGGCAACATTTTCTCGCGGGGTATTCCGCTCAATCGACCCATTTTACTTTCGGCATCGACCGTGGCGCGGTCCGGTAGAACTTCACGTCCGGATAACCAACTGCAATGGCCCCAAATCGCGCTCCTTTAGCGCCCGTCATTTTCTGGAGGTCCTTGTTGCTTTTCAATGCGATTTGCGTCCAACCATTCCAACACGTGCCCAAGCCCAAGGTTTCCGCGGCAAAACGACCATACGTCAGGCAAATGCCGATGTTCGTGTCCTCCTGATCCATGTCGAGTTGCGAATACGCGATGATCAGGTGCGGAGCATCAAAATACACGGCATTCTTGAACCGCTGTTGATAAAATTCGAATGCCTGTTCATAGGTTGCACGCACCCCCGGGTTCCGAAGCATTTCGTGAATGACCGACTCGGATACCTGGTGAAGGAGTCCAATATTTGAAATGACGACATATTTTTCGGTTCGCAAATTGGAACTAGTCGGCGCATACCGCATTGCATCAATGACCTTTTCCAAGACATCCCTCGGAACCGGGTCGGGCTTGTAATGGCGAATCGATCGGCTCGTTCGCATCATGTTAAGCATATTCTCATACGGGATCGTGGCCTGGTCATTTGGGATCGAATCTATCTCTATTGGCATGTCGCCGAAATCACCGTGCAAGATCGCGTCTTCGGGACACACGGCAATGCAATGGCCACATTCATGGCAGGAATTGTCCGGGTCCGAAAAAACCACCTTGTTGGCATTCTCGTCAAAGATAAACCGGCGACATTCCTCCATACACGTCCTACACGCACTGCATTTTGTTTCGTCAATTCCTTGAATGTTCAGCTTCATCACCTTCGTTCCGTGATCCTCAGGAAAAGGCAATATAAGCATTCACGTGGGAATGCAGAAGGTTTTATTTATTGATTAGAGCTCGCCCAGGCATCGACTTTCAGACGAACAAGAATATGGTGGGAAAGGCGCTGGAGAAATCCGCGGCCGAGTGGCGGGCCTTGCTGGATGCCACCGTGCCGCCGCATTTAGTACCGGACGTGGTCTACCCGCTCGTCGGGGCCGTACCTCCCGAGCCGCTTTCAAATGTGTAACGGCTGTGAGTTTGCCATGACCATCAGGCCTATGAATTGGTTAAAGAACTTCACACATCCCTTGTCATCGCTGATTATGCACTCCACGGATTCATCCGTGATTGCATCATTGGCGAATAGTATCTCCTCGTGGTCTTGGACGACCCCCCAATAGTCGCAATATAACTTCATTTGTCTAAGCCTGATGTTGGGATGCTCGGACAAGTTATGGATGGTAGCGTGATCTATGAGGTTCCAGCTCGTTGTATAGAAGAACGTTTGCCCGTGTAGATCGTGCGCCATAGATGGGAGTATTTCCACGACCTCTGGCACGGCGGCCGGCGTGATGATGAAGATTGCTGACCTGGTCCGCCACATCACGCCGATCGTGTTCTCGATCAAAAGGTGTTTACCAGCTGCAAACCTCACGCCATCGGCCACGATATTGAGCAAGAAACTTTGATACGCTTTCTTGTCTTTCGCGCGCGCCATTTCTGAAAACTTTCCAAAAACGTGCTCCACCTTTAAAGCCAAAGGCGTGATTTGCGGCATCTCCTTCTTGTTCATAATAATGACACCCGCGTCTTTTTCATGAGCAGTCCTATGACGTTACCTGGAATGGGAGCTTTGCATCGTACTCCGATCGATCGCATTCTTGGAGACCTTTGACTTGGCCTCTTCTTTTGGAGACGTGCTTTCCTTGGTCTTCTTGGCCTGCTTGGATTTCGTTTGGCGTTCCTTCAACTCGTTAAAAGCATTGTATGGCATGTTTCAATCTCCAATTATTCGGACTGACATCTTCTCGGCCGTCTCGTGAACTACCAGATCAGGCTTTCGTAGTAGGCGGCCACATCGCCCGCGTTGCTGTCGTCCACCTGCAGAGCCTCGTCGGGATACTGCTCGTTGGCCCGTGCGATCGCCTCGAGGATGCCGAGCCCGTCCGCGAGCCCGCGCAGGACCGCTGCGTCGTAATCGGCCTCGGCGGTCGTCCGGTCGCCAGAGATGCTGTCTTGCATGTCCTCGGGGAATTTCTCTAAGTTCATAATGATCGTCGAGATGCGCGACAGGGTTAATTAACAGTTCGATGAAGCCATATTTTCAATAACGGTAATGAAGTCACCTGCCATCCCCGAGATAGCCCCACTGCGGTGCGAAGTTCAATTAGAACTTCAGCCTTATATTCAGGCTACCTATTCTGATTAACGATATTCCAGTCAATGATATTTCGTTCGACGGTATCTCGGTCAACGATATGTACAGTTACATCCTGGACGCGATCACCGACCGCATACTGAAAGCAATCCCGGTTTCGGTCAATTCAAGTAAGGCAACGATCATCGCAGCGCCATAAAATGAATAGAGATTTCTCATGGTTGATTAACCGCTAATCTTCTTGCCAGTTCAACCACGCGCGTGCCAACTGACCGGGCTTCGCTCAAGGCCGTGGAATTCACGGCGCCCCCGACGCCTTCCAAGACATCTCCTGGCTCCCGGCCATAGCCAATGCCTGCACCAGCAACAATCATGCCGTGAGCGACACAGAATGACGTGATCAACGAGCGCGCTTGCACGGCGCCCACTCGCCGGGTCGCGACGATGACCCCGACGACCTTGTCTTGCAACGATCGTCGTGGTAACAAGGCGAATGTCCGGTCCATAACTGCTTTTGCCTGGGCACTGACGTTGCCGAAATAAACAGGGCTGCCGAAGATCACGGCATCCGCATCGCTAAATAACTGATACAGCTCTTGCATGTCATCGTCGATCACGCAAGTCCCCGTGGTAAAGCAGGAACCACAGGCGTCGCATGGTCCGACGTGTTTTTCCGACAACAAGAACAAATCAGTGTCCCATCCGGCTTCTTGCGCCGGTTGCATGGCTTCTCTCACGAGAATTTCCGTGTTCCCGCCTTTTCGCGGGCTGCACGCAATGCCTAGTAGTTTCATGCAGGTTATCCTCCAGTAAAGTGGATTTCTTCTACGGGATTTATCACCATGATCTCGATGCAAGTAAGCTCGTGTATTTTCGCATCGTGCAAGAACATCAGTTTTATCCTTAATGAGATTTCACGTTTCAGCCAGCATTGAGCCTTGTCGCCAACGCCTCTCCCGCACCTGAACCCGGCTTCCGCTCTTCGTAAGAATTTCTCTATTCCTTCAATCCCTGCTTCGCTGCTGGTTGGAACGTGAAATATATTCTTGTCTTTTTTTTTGAGAATGTAGGCCGAGCTCAGGTTCTTTAATCAACGATCTTTTCTTCCAGAATATCGAGCAAAGCGATAACTTCTTGGCCTACATCGATTGCTTTGGCAGACAATTCAGTCAAGATATCCGGGTCTCGTTCATCCTTTTCCAACTGGAAAATGGCATTCTGCACGTGTTGCAGGGCAAATACGAGGTTCCATAAATCTTTTTCAGACTTATCCCTCAGCATTTCGATTCCGTGGGCTGATAATGTCATCTTTTTCAACACCTGCACGATTTATATGAAAATTCATGCTATCAATAAACGTTTCTTTCTCCTTCATCCAAGGTCGATGGATATTGATGTGGGATTTTCCAGTACCTATTCTAGGTGTTCCAGATATCGTTCATAATATGATCGCCTAGCCAGGTGGAATTTTCCCATATCTTGACGATCGGAAATCTTGCGCGGGTTGATCAAATCGGAACATCCGCACCTGTCACACGCTTCAGGTTTGGAATCCTTGTCGGAAATGGTGTTATATTCGATGAAAACCGCCGTGTCATCAACGATGCCCATGACATACAAGATGTCCTTGAACAATTTGAAGTTATCTATCGTCCAAAGGATAAACGAAAGCGTCCCGTGCGAGAACACCGATTTTCGTCAGGAAGACAAAAATACATGGCATGCGGACTAACTTTTAGGCCGTATTGTCATGTTTCATTGAAAAAGATCTTGACTAAAAAAAGAAGTTTGATCATGGATGACAGAGAATAATGAAAAAATTGAATTAATGGTTGATTCCAAAAAATGTGGTCTTTGCAACAATTATACCCTTGGATTCTGTAACATACTTGAGATTGAGGTGGCACCGTCGGACCTGTATCCGTGCCCGGCTTTTAAAAAAGTGGATTCGGCCATAGATCTTAATCGATTGGAAGATGAATATAAGAAAAAAGAGGAAGAAGTGCCACTTTACAAAATAGATTTCACCCAATTTGATATAAAGCCTCCATTGATAACCCGGTTCCTAATCTTTCTCAAAAAACATAGATTAAATCCATTAATCCTCAATATAATCTTTGGAACAATTTTAGCAGGTCTGAATTATTATTTTTTTACCCTCGATCCCAGTAATGGCCGTCCCTACTCCTTTGGAATATTCTCCGCGAATTTTGCCCTTCTTATCACACCATACCTTGTTTATTACTGGTTTATAGAACGAATATTCAGATGGCTCAACATCCTTCGACATAAAATATCGATGACCGATTTTGACAAGTTAGTACTGTCCAAAATCCAGAAGATTTTTTCTCGTCGTTATCTGGTGATTTCCCTATTAATTGTTGGCATTTTCGTATACTGGATTAACTCCCCCTCAGAGGGATTTCATATCGGTCTATACTATTTTACATACACGATTTGTTGGTTAATTGATGGATTTATAACAGGTTTTGCCATGTATGCCGTGTTTGTATTATTAGCAATAATGATGCAAATCCCAAAGATGAAATTATACATTCGAATTTTGCACCAAGATCATTTCGGGGGACAAAAATACATGGGCGATTTTGCTCTTCAAATCTCGTTCTTTATTGCGCTTGGTGCTTTTGCCATTCCGATGTTGATTGAATTTGTCCTCCAGCAAAATCTTCCAATCCAGTTCAAAACGTTAACATTTCTAGCCATATTTCTCTATCCTGCGGTGATGGTTATTTTCTTCATGACACCTACCATCGCGCTGAATAAGGTTGTATGTAAAGAACGAGACCGTTTGTTGGACGACGCGAGCATGAAATATAGATATGCGCTGAACAAATTTACTTTTTCCCCTGAACATGAAGCATTGGGAATCCGGGTGTTTGTGACACAATCCATTTTTAATTCTATTGAAAATATAAATATATGGCCTTGGAAAGCCGACGTTTTAATGAAACTCGCGTTATCAGCATTTACGCCCATTTTATTAGCGATCATCAAATTTTATTTACCAAATTTTGGCAACTTGTTATAAAAGGGAATGTATTACAGGCAGATGGATCTTAAAATGATCTTTTTCATTTTGAACCTGTGCTTCTTATTCATGTTCACTCTAAATTTCCTTGTCAACCTTCTGACCATAGTAGGTGCCAGATCCACTTCAAAGTGGAGCGGCCGGATAACCGTTTCTCGAAGGCGATGGAATACTCGGCGGCAGGCTTGGGCGCGAGCTTGGCCAGCTCGTCGGCCGCCGCCTTGGGTTCCGCTTGGGCTTCCTTTTTCGAGGCAAGCGAACCGAGTTTGTCCCCAGCCACGATGAGCGCCAGGGCCTTGATCGCGTCGGCGAGGACCGGGTCGCCTGCCTGTTTCGGTGCTTTTTTCGACTTCCGCTTGATGAACATCCATTACGTGATGATCGCGGCGTCGACCAGGAGTCCGATCGGGAACGACCAGATCGCCACGACGAATAGCACCACGAATAGGACGTATTTGGCGTTGAGCAGCCCCATGGCGGGATCTTGCAAGGATGGTTAAAAGCAAAAAGAAAGATTCTAACTCGATATGGGTGCGCCGCATCCGGGGCAGAATCGCATGATTTCGAGATTATTCGGCAGTTTATCTCCACACGAGGCGCAATATTTCGCACCACTGGTGATGGTCCGAGCGTCGAGCGACACGGCTGACCTTTTTTCCTTCTCTTGAATCGCGTTGAAAACTGCTCGGAATTGCTCGATGCGCTTGGAATCCAGCAACACGTCCTTGTTTCGCAAAAGTTTCCTGAAAGTATTGTAGCCAAAATTCGGCATCATGGATCGATAGATGAAATTTGGCCCACCTATCTTGAATGAATACTCGATTGCTTTGAGAGGTTTCTTCAATTCGACGCGTATCTCATTTCCCTCGATTTCTGCATTGCAAAAGGATAATTCCCATCTCATGTCTATCACGTTCTTACTACTGAGCTCAACTAGCCATTCTTATTCCTAATAAAGATTTTTGACTGAACAGGGCAGATTGATTGCAATGTTGCGGCGATGAAGAGTTGCTCGGCTGAGCCCGGCCGAGCACGTGATGATGCGTCTGTGTAACGATTTGGTTCAGCTAAGCAGCCTATATTTCATCGTCCTTGTCGTCTTCGTTGGAGATGTCCTTGCCGCAGTTCTCGCAGAAATCGTCGTCGCATTCCGCGCCGCAATGGGGGCATTGTTGGCCGCCACCAAATTTTGGCCCGCTCGCGTCAGCGTTGCGACGCTTTCGTTCGGTTATCGGTCCATGATTCATCGGCACTCCTGTCTCCCTATATAACGGGTCGCTTGCCAGCCCTATATCGTACGTTGATTTAACACCCACTCGCCTTGTTAAAACGCCACGGCTCATAGGCAACGGACGGTCATCCCCAGCAGGGAGAATCAGGGGAACGAGACAATGATACACTACCAATATTCACGCCCTCGATGCCAGTATTCCTTGGAGGCATGGGACGAGGGCGCGTTGCACGTGAGCGATGATAAGGACAACCGGATCCCCCGCTGCAGGAGCAGCGGGGAACAGACGTGCTTCGATCGTTTCTTCAGCTCAACTCCCGAGGTGTTCAGCCCATGACGAACCGAAACGCATCCACAGACTTTAAATCGTTCCTGAGAGCATTCCCTTCGTGCCCCGTGTGCGGCAGGCGAAACGAGACTAAATACCTCAAAGATTTCTTTTTCAGTACCCGGGCCGACGACATCCAGCTCAAGAACGTCCTGATGTCCACGATCAAGGATCGTTCGGATTTTTTTAATGCAAACAACGATCGCGTGAAGCTTGGAATCCCGTGCTGCGGATGCTATCACGTATATTTTGGAACCCGGGAAACCGTGCATCTTGGGTCCACGGACACGGTGGCAGCGTGGATACTCAAGCTCGTTGTTGCCGGCGCAGAGGGATCGGGCAATAGCGAGATATTACGTCGTTTTTCCACGAGCACGTTCAGCATCGATCATAAGCTGACGATCGGCGCGTCCTTCAGCGTTAAAGACGTCCCCATCGACAACAGACTCAGCGTCAAGCTACAGATCTGGGACTTTGCGACCGAGGAGCGGTTCCGCTGGCTGCTCCCCGAATATTGCAGGGGCGCATCAGGGGCTCTCGTGTACTTCGATGTGAACGATTACGAGACCTTCGCGCAAGTCCCCGAGTGGATCGACGTGATCCGGAAGGAAGCAAAGGACATTCCGGTCATGCTCGTGGGAACGAGATGCGATCTTCCCAGCCCGCAGGTCTCGCGCGAAGTCGCGAACGAATATGCGATGGATTCAGGATGCGTCGGGGTGATGTTTTGCTCGTGCGAGAACTCGACGGGCGTTGAAGAAACCTTTTCGTCAATGGCACAATGGATGGTGCAGTATTTTAATTCGATTGCTGGCAATTAACATTTCACAGGCCATGAAATCGAATAACAGGTGAGAGAACAGGCCATTTTCTCAAAAATCAGGAAAATAGGTTTATAATTGGAGAGATTGACGATGAAATATAGCATGCACGCCGGTCAGAATCGCTGCCAGTTGATTTAACAACCGCCGCGCGGTGGTGGCCGCCTTGTTAAAACGCCACGGCTCATAGGCAACGGACGGTCATCCCCGGCAAGGAGAACCGGGGGAACGAGACAATGGAACCATACAAATATTCATGCCCTCGATGCCAGTATTCCTTGGAGGCATGGGACGAGGGGGCGTTGCACGTGAGCGATGATGAGGACAGCCGGATCATGTGCCCCCACCCGCTCGAGCATTTTTTCGTCGCAGCAGTGCTGGGCATCGATCCCGAAGCGATCTTTGGCTATCCCTACATGAAGATCCTGGACCCGGCATTGGACGGCCTGGTAACTGAACGCACGGGAACCCTTAAAAGGAAATTCGATTTGTGGGCATACCCGCCGGCAACGTTTTGACTGCTGGGAGACCATGTTTTTTAAAAAAAGCCTTTAGGATAATTTGTGAAGTTTTTTGACACGAATAAAATATAATTGGGGGAATTAAAAATGGAATGGGAAATGGCTTGTTTATCGATATCGTGCCGTTTCCTGGCTTGCTTGCTATCGATTACCTTGAATCAAGGCAAATCAAGGCACTCAACTGCTGGATGGCTCAGTCTTCTGCAATGCCTGCGGGGAGAAGATCCAACAGCCCTGATCATTTATTTTTCAATCAAATCCATACTTGGCTTTGCGGGTGAGATGCCCGCGCCAAGTGATCACCTCCAATGTAGGAAAAAGTGGAAAAAGATGAAAAACAAGGGCCGTTACGGCACAAGCCCGCTGCTCGGGCTTGGAATTGGTATTGTGGGCATCGCAATCGTGCTGAAGAAAAAACGCGTGAACACGTGATCTTGTATCGTGATTTTTTTTGTTCCAATCACCCCAAACGATGCTTGGAAATGCGGGTTTAATCCCCGCACCAAGCGATCACCTCCAAAACAAAATCGTGATAGAAACAATGGCAAAAGCGTTGTCGATCATCGGTGGCATCCTTGCCATCTTGATCGTTATACTCGGGATGTATATCGGTTTCTTCGGGATGTGGAATTTCGCGGCTACAGGAACAGGACTTTCGGGAACCATCTGGATAAATGCGTTCGGTGGGTTCACGTCGAACCTCCAACTCTCGATCCTGCCGACCTTGAATGAAAGCCTGAACGCGTCGCCTGGCTTATTATGGGTGCTGCCCGGTCTCGTGATATTGGTGGGCGGCGTCTTGGCCATCATTCCCAAACGGGGAACGGAGATAGCCGGAGGCGTGATTCTGCTCGTGAGCTTCGGATTGGTGTTGTTGTACATATTTTCTGGCGGATACTTTCAATCGTCTACTGATCTCAATACCGAAATCCAAGCAATAGAAGTGCTCGCGCCAGGTGTCCAATCGATGCCGATCTATGGTAGCACGACATTCAATCTCTTGCTCGTGTCGTGGACGCTTTCATGGCAGATCGGCTGGGGCGCGATATTGCTCGTCCTGTGTGGGATCTTCGCGCTGGCCGGGTCCGGGAAGTCGAAGTCGAAGTAAAGGCAAGCACGGTCTTTCCCCATTTTTTCCATTAAATCCGTGCTTGGCTTTGTGGTCCAGTTTATCATTCCTCTTCGGCGTGCTGTTAAACACGATACCTTTTTAGGAACTCTCAAAGATTTGTCTTTAGCCTATTTAGGGACATCCATTTCCGGAAAACGGTCAATTGGTTACTACTGAATAGCAGAAGGGCGCAAGCACGCCAATTAAGGCACGCCCGTCCTTGGATGGCGCAACACGAACCTGGGAAGAAGATGAAACGGCGAAAACCCAGTGCCGAGACGGCGGCCGAGCCCTCGCCATCAGTTGAGGCGTTGCTCAAGGACGTGAAAATTCTAGATGATAGGGATATGCGCTCGCAGGGCTGCAGGGAGTGGCAGGGCATCGCCGAGCAGGACCTGGCAGCTGACCAAGAAAACGTGTGGCACATATTCGAGGAAAAATCCGATGACATTCGGTTGCCAACACGGCGACTCATTCAAGCGCAACCCGTTCAGAAAAATTTAAAAAAGAATGAAACCGTTTTCGCGGGTTTTTCTGCAATCGCGAGAGTGGTGGGACCTATTTTAAAATAGAATCGAATAAAATTGGTGAAAATGAGAAATGGAAAAGAAAAAAGCTTGTTTCGTGGTATTGGCATGCTTTGCTTTGGCATGTCTGACATCAGCTGCCTTCGCGCAGGGCAATATTAGTCAAAGAGTAGAAAACACGATCGGGAACGCGAACGTGAAACCGAGTTCAACGTACACCGCAGCACCGGCACCACGTTCCGGCAACACTGATCCTGCAAATTCTGTGCATGCAATACAAGACGTTGGCAAGTTCATAGCACCACCTACGCATGCGAGCGTGCCGTCTGATCATTCTCTTTCAGGGCTGAATGAGACAACATCGGAACAGATAAACCCGAATTATTTCTATTCGAATGAACCCGCTCCGATGGGGATAACTGACTATGGCATCAATCCAAATACCAACACGTTCTATACGTACGCGACGACATCCTTTATGGGAAGTGCTGAAATAAATAGCCTCGTCACCAGTGGCGGTGCTTATAGCGGATGGGCAGGAATTCAACTCAACGTGGTCTTGAAATTCCAAGCTCGATCAGCGACGTATTATTACTGGTTGCAAGACGTGGGACAAATCAACGAAAATTCCGGTTATCCTGGTTATCCAAACCTGTTTTATTTTCTCGACAATATCTGGAACATGTCGAGCAACACCGCTTCGATCTCCCTCTCGGGACTTTCTGGCAGTGGAACGACCGGAACGTATGGATCCACCACGTATTATTATTGCGAAGCGCCGTCTTACGACGACTGGTATATATCGTATCCGAATCCGATGCAGCTTGAGATCAATTCGACCGAGATCAATTTTCAACCAGTGGTCTCGTTTTCCTTCAATATTGGAAATGGTTGGGTGACTTATGATAAAGTCACGTTTACACCTGGATCTGGTCCTCTTCAAGATTGGAACCTTGTCGTGGACGGATCGAATTACGTGCCACATAATTATAACATGGCGGATGCAGAATTTGTCTTGTGCGGGGAAGGAAATTCGGCCACGACCACCGACACGAGTTCTAACATAGATTTCACGCTGAGTTACTACAACGGAAATAATATGCAATTCATTCCATTCCAATACGATTTCGGGAGCGACACAGCTGAAACGATCTCGAACGTCCATGACGTCTTAAGTGAATATCCTTCTGGAGGAGCGTTTTACGCGGTATTAACGCAAGGTTCTGGCACTCTAGGGCATTTCACGGGGGTACCTGCAACAGGAAGATTTAGCATTCCAGATGCGAACGGGGGAACATTCTACATCGGAAATTCGCCAGAATCGGGTGTTACTTTTACCGGGCAATCTGCTCAAGTAACGATTTACCCCGGCACTTACACGGTAAGCATCGGGAATTGGGAAAATTCGTACACTTTTTCCAGTGGCAACAATCCAGTCATCACGTTGCCCGACGTTCCTGGTGCACCCTTGTCGTTGAGCGCGTCTTCTGCTGTTGGTGGACCTGTAACATTAACATGGTCAGCCCCCGCGAGCAATGGCGGATTGACCATAGGTTCTTATAATATTAATCGTGGCACTTCCGAGGGTGAAGAATCCTATCTTTGCACGGTATATTCCACGAGTTACGTGGATAACAGCACGAATCCGGGAATGATTTACTATTACACGGTCGCCGCGGACAACGATGTTGGCGAGGGATCACAGTCAGATGAAACAAGCGTTTTGGTGCCTACACTTTTACCACCACCCATCGAAATCGATAGTCCTTCGGACGGGGCTAACTGGTCTGCTACAATATTTGAAGGGGGGTATGCTCAATCATATTATATCGAATGGACAGAATTATCCGGTAGTTCCTATGCAGAAATTGGCCCCTATGTAGAAATCGAGTTGAATGGCATAAGCAATGATTCACATTGTTCGGTCATATCGATTGCGCCCAATACGGGAAACTATTCGTGGACGATTCCTTCGCTTGCCAATGATTCTTCCGCAGGCGTACCTTCTGGTTATTATTACATAAGTATCGACGATTTGAGCGCTAATACGATTGCGATTAGCAACACGTTATATATTTTCGATCCCTATACCACGATCACGAATCCGACGAGTTCAAGTAACGTCACGGCTGGGACATCGTGTTCGATCGATTGGTCATCCTACAGTTGCAGTTCTGACGTGGATATTGGACTGGTCTACGGAAATGAAAGCATTTATGATGGTTTTGGTGCCACGATAGCATCTCAAGTAGTTAATAACGGTCAGTTCTCCTGGATTGTTCCTTCAGGTCTATTCGGAGTTCCTTCTGGCTATTATAGGATATGTATCAGCGATTATGGCCAAATTTACGGATACAGCGATGAGTTCTATATATCAAATTACTATGTCCTGACGACCTACATGCAGTCGTGGAATTTCGAGGATCAATCGTTATCCGATTGGACATTATATGGGTATCCGTCAACAAGTACCCCCGCAATCTCCGATGCGGTCGCGCACAGCGGCTCGTATTCTGTTTGTTTAAATGGCACGGATGGTGGCACTTCCGAGTTGTATAGATCAGATTACCCTCTCGTGATCAATAGTTTTTCCTCGTGGGTGTACGTGACGAGTTTTTCCACGAACGCCACGATGGTAATATTTAGCAGTCAGAACTATCAATTTGTTGCTTCCGTCTGTTTCATGGAAGATGGGCAAATAGCTCTCTTCAATTTCACGACACACTCGAGCTACGCCAACTTGGGAGCTTATTCGCTGAACACGTGGTATCATATCGGGCTTGTCGATGATCATAATGGATTATGTGCTATCTACGTGAATGGCGTGCTGAAAACCACGGCGTTATATACATCTGGTGTTGTTGCAGATTCGTTCGGGTTCCTTGTTTCTGGTGGAAACACCGGGAACAATATGGCATTCGTGGATGACGTGCAAGTAAACGATGCGCCGTCAGTCACAGTACCATCGGGTTCGGTTTCTTGGGCCATTGGTTCTTTCAATAATATCGAATGGGATTCAAGCGGATTTGGGTCTTACGTTAATATCTTCCTTTCCAACTCCTCGGGTAGCTGGGCAATAGCAGCAGGCGTGTCTAATACCGGGTATTATTCTTGGGAGATTCCATTGAGTCAAGCGGCAGGTATGTATAAAATCAAGATCGTTGATGTCACCTATTCTGGTGTTTGCGCATTAAGTGGCACGTTCACCATAACAACACCTTCCATCACGCAACCTGCCAACGTGAAGTACGACGTGGGCACCACGGGGCACTCGATCTCGTGGACGATCACGTCCTCGAGCACGGGCACGACCTCGTACACGATCTACCGCAACGGCACGTCGATCACCAGCGGTTCGTGGATATCTGGCACGCCTGTCGTGCAGGTCGTCGATGGATTGGCCGTCGGCAGCTACAATTACACGATAATCGCCAATGATGGCTTTGGTGCCACGGTGAAAAGCACGGTCATCGTGACGGTGATCGCTCTGCCTTCCATCACGCAACCGGCCAACGTGAAGTACGACGTGGGCACCACGGGGCACTTGATCTCGTGGACGATCACGTCCGCGAGCACGGGCACGACCTCGTACACGATCTACCGCAACGGGACTTCACTGGCGAGCAGTTCGTGGGCTTCCGGAACGCCGATCGCGTGGAACGTTGATTACCTTCAAGTCGGCAGCTACAATTACACGATCAGTGCCAGCGATGGCCTCGGTGGGACGGTGAAGAGCACGGTCATCGTGACGGTGATCGCGCTGCCTTCCATCACGCAACCGGCCAACGTGAAGTACGACGTGGGCACCACGGGGCACTCGATCTCGTGGACGATCACGTCCTCGAGCACGGGCACGACCTCGTACACGATCTACCGCAACGGCACGTCGATCACCAGCGGTTCGTGGACATCTGGCACGCCTGTCGTGCAGGTCGTCGATGGATTGGCCGTCGGCAGCTACAATTACACGATAATCGCCACTGATGGCTTCGGTGGAACGGTGAAGAGCACGGTCATCGTGACGGTGATCGCTCTGCCTTCCATCACGCAACCGGCCAACGTGAAGTACGACGTGGGCACCACGGGGCACTCGATCTCGTGGACGATCAAGTCCGCGAGCACGGACACGACCTCGTACACGATCTACCGCAACGGGACTTCACTGGCGAGCAGTTCGTGGGTTTCCGGAACGCCGATCGCGTGGAACGTTGATTACCTTCAAGTCGGCAGCTACAATTACACGATCAGTGCCAGCGATGGCCTCGGTGGGACGGTGAAGAGCACGGTCATCGTGACGGTGATCGCGCTGCCTTCCATCACGCAACTGGCCAACGTGAAGTACGACGTGGGCACCACGGGGCACTCGATCTCGTGGACGATCACGTCCTCGAGCACGGGCACGACCTCGTACACGATCTACCGCAACGGCACGTCGATCGCCAGTGGTTCGTGGGTATCTGGCACGCCAGTCGTGCAGGTCATCGATGGATTGGCTATCGGCAGCTACAATTACACGATAATCGCCACTGATGGCCTCGGTGGCACGGTGAAGAGCACGGCCATCGTGACGGTGATCGCTCTGCCTTCCATCACGCAACCTCCCAACGTGCAATGCGATGCGGGCACCACCGGGCACTCGATCTCGTGGACGATCACGTCCACGAGCACGGGCACGACCTCGTACACGATCTACCGCAACGGCACGTCGCTCGCCAGCGGTTCGTGGGCATCTGGCACGCCAGTCGTGCAGGTCGTCGATGGATTGGCTGTCGGCAGCTACAATTACACGATAATCGCCACTGATGGCCTCGGTGGAACGGTGAAGAGCACGGTCATCGTGACGGTGATCGCTCTGCCTTCCATCACGCAACTGGCCAACGTGAAGTACGACGTGGGCACCACCGGGCACTCGATCTCGTGGACGATCACGTCCGCGAGCACGGGCACGACCTCGTACACGATCTACCGCAACGGGACTTCACTGGCGAGCAGTTCGTGGGCTTCCGGAACGCCGATCGCGTGGAACGTTGATTACCTT
>Ga0326727_10003524_pt1 | contig 49755 bp, 35 predicted proteins | sample MB2enrmetagenome_FD_207643 | JGI IMG/M metagenome (GOLD analysis project Ga0326727, IMG submission 207643) | Lab enriched peat soil microbial communities from McLean, Ithaca, NY, United States - MB29MY | ecosystem: Environmental > Terrestrial > Soil > Wetlands > Peat | place: USA: New York... | reverse complement strand
CCTGCATCCGTGCCACCGCAAGGCGCCGGAACTCCTCCGTGTAAACCCTCTTCCTTCGCATTTGCAGCCCCCCATTCGCTGCAAACTGTGCCCTTCTCGACTGTCTCACTTTTGGGGGGCAGTCCACACCCCAGTAGTGTGAACAGGCCCTAAGCTCAATCCGCCGCTTTGGCCTTTTTTACCGCGGGCCTGGCTGGTGGTTTTTCCGCTGGCAATGCAGGAATCGCGTCGAGATCGGTCTTGCCTTCGGCCAAATGCATCAGGAAATCCTGACTCGAGAAAGACGGCGCATCCTTGAAGAGCTTGCTGGCGTGCACATAGGCGCCATCGGGCTGTTGCAGCCGCGCCTTCACCGTGTCGGCCAGGTAGGCCGGCAGAATCTCGTTGTGAATACGGTTGATGGACGCGGAGTCGCGCACCGGAAAGACCACCTCGCAGCGCTCGAAGAGATTGCGCGGCATCCAGTCGGCTGAGCCCATGTAGAACTCGTCGTTGCCGCCGTTGGCAAAGTGGAAGATGCGCGAGTGCTCAAGGAAGCGGCCGACGATCGACCGCACCCGGATATTGTCCGAGAGTCCTTTCACCCCGGGGCGCAGAATCGAAAGCCCGCGCACGATCAGGTCAATCTGAACGCCGGCTTGCGATGCCTGGTAGAGCGCCTCGATCACCGAGGGCTCGAGCAGCGCATTCATCTTGGCTACAATGTGCGCCGGGCGGCCCGCCCTGGCGTGCTCGGCCTCGCGGCGGATCAGCCGCAGAAAGCTCTCGGCCATGGTCAGCGGCGCCACCAGCAGCGGGCTGTAGTCGTCGATTTCCGCGTGCGCGGTGAGATAGTTGAACACCATATGCACGCGCTCGGTAATCTGCGGATCGCTGGTGAGCAAACTCAGGTCGGTGTAGAAGCGCGCGGTGACCGGGTTGTAGTTGCCGGTGCCCAGATGGCAGTAGCGGCGGGTTACGCCGTCTTCGTCGCGGCGCACCAGCATGGATAGCTTGCAGTGCGTCTTGAGGCCAACGACGCCGTGGAATACCTGCACGCCCGCATCTTCCATCGACCGCGCCCAGCGGATATTCGATGCCTCGTCAAAGCGCGCCATCAGCTCCACGACGACGGTCGCTTCTTTGGTGGCGCCGGCTTCGGTCAGAGCCTGGAACATGGGCGAGTCGTGGCTAGTGCGGTAGAGCGTCTGCTTCATCGTCACTACAGCGGGGTCCTGCGCTCCCTGCTGCACAAACTCCACCACCGGGTCGTAGGAGTCATAGGGGTGGTGGAGCAGGATGTCGCGGTGGCGCAATTCGTCGAAGATGCCGGTCGATTTGCGGCTTAGATGCAGCGGCTTGGGCGTAAAGGGCTGGAACTTGAGGTCGGGCCGCCTGACGTCGTCCAGGAAAAACATCACGCGCGACAGGTTAACGGGCCCATCGCTGCGGAAGACCTGGTTCTCGTTGAGCTCGAAGTTGACGCGCAGCCGCTCCACGATCTCCGGATGGGCGCCGGTCTCAATCTCAAGCCGTACGGCGTCGCCCTTGCGGCGGTTGTGCAGCTCCACGCGGATGGCCTCGAGCAGAGACCGCGCTTCTTCCTCCTCAAAGTAGAGGTTGGAGTTGCGCGTCACGCGGAACGATGCGTGGGCCAGCACCTCGTAGCCGCGGTACATACCGCCCAGGTGCTGCGCAATCAGGTCCTGCAGCAGCAGGTAGTCGTAAATGCCTTCGCTTGCCGGCAGGCGGACAAAGCGGGGCAGGGCGCGCGGAACCGTAACCACTCCCAGCACCTGTGGGCCCGAGCTGCGCCGCTTGGCGCGCAGCAGAATCGCCAGGCACAGCGCCTTGTTCAACACCCGTGGAAACGGGTGCGCAGGGTCAATTGAGATGGGCGTCAGAAGCGGATCGACCTCGCGCTGAAAGTAGTCGCGGGCAAAGGCCCGGGCGACGTCGCTCAGCTCGTCCCACACCAGCAGCCTGATGCCATGTTTTCTGAGTTCGGGCATCAACTGGTTGTTCCAGCAGCTGTACTGCGCGGCCACAAAGTCGTGGATATCGGCGGTCAGGATCGCGAGCGATTCATCGGGGCGCAGGCCGTCGTAGCCGGGCTCGCGGTAGCCGTCTTCCATGCGCTGCAAAAGGCCGGCCTGGCGGACCTCGACATACTCATCCAGATTCGAGCCGGTAATGGCCAGAAACTTCACCCTTTCAAGCAGGGGATTGGAGGGGTCTTGAGCCTCTTCGAGGACGCGGCGGTTGAACTGTATCCAGGAGTGGTCGCGTCCGTTGAAGAGCTTTTGTTTCTGCGAAGGTTTGGCCATGTTGCCTTCCGATGCCGTGTTGGAAGTCTATCGCGTTTCAGCGGGATGTGGCATCCCGTTGCGCCGGTTGGGGAAAAGCCGGCGTCTCATCTTGAACTCATACAGCACGAGGGGCTTGCGCGGTGTTAAGAGTCTGTTATTAACCTTTCCGCAGGCAGCGTTGCGAGCGAAAAACGCACCAGGCGCGGCGGAGCCCGCAGGCTTTGGCGGCTCCAAGGTCAAGGGCGACAACAAAGCATGGCGCGATTTACGCTGCAACCCTTCGGGCTGGGGCCAATTTTCCCGATTTCGTTGTCACTCGTCGCTAGCAGGCGTCCAGTCTCCACCCCATGAACGGAGTTCATGGGGACCCCGGTTGTCTGCGTCGCTCCTCGCTTCTAGAACTCGGAAAATCTGGCTCCCAGCGCTGCCTACGCAAAGGTTAATAACAGACTCTTAGGGGCTGCAAAAAGCAAAGCGAACCGGTTTGAAACCGCGGTTGCGGCTCCTTCGTATTCTGTTGCGCGCCCCCATTCCCGGGCGCGGCAGACCGCGTACTTTTCCGCCGGTTGACGCGCAACCCGGCCGGGTTTGAGGATAAAGATGGGGGTTTGCATCCTGCGAGGGGAGATTTCGCCATGTCTGAGACGCATGAAAGCGAGCACGAGAGCCTGATTTCTGCCAAGACCACGCCCGAGGGTGTCGAGGCTTTTAACCGGAGCGTTCAAGGCCTGCTCGACGGCCGGGCCAAGGACGACGCAACGGTGGTACAGGCCCTCGAAGGCATGGACGATATGTTCGATCGGATTGCCGCGGGGATGTACTCGCTGGCCTCAATGCTGGTGGGCGAGGGCGAAGAGAGCGTGCGGCTGGTTGAGACGGCCGTAGCCACGGCCGAGGCGCCGGCCTGTGACGGTGCGATTCAGGCGCGGCAAAACAGCCAGCTGGCGCTGGCCAAGGCCGCGCTTGAGACTATCGCCCGCCGCGTGCCCGGCAGCCTGACCGCTCCCGAGGGCTCAAACGGCCCCGCGACCTGCATCGAAGACGACGATCTGGATTCAGCCGGCGTCTCGGCCAAAGAGCTCGAGCAGATGATCGCCGGGCCCGATCGTGACCGGGTGCGCAAGTGGCTTGCCAATCTGCCCACCGCGCTCCGCACCGTCTTTGTCCTGCGCGCCGTGGCGGGATTCACCTCGGCAGAAACGGCGGCCCTGCTGGCCGCGCATGGCGGCCCGGGGTCCGAGGGCTGGACCGAAAACGCCGTCCGCGACGTCTTCCGCCAGGGACTCTGCTCGCTCGCTTCGCAACTGATTCACGCGTCGGCCGGGCGGTGAATAAAGCTGGGACCAGGGAATAGGGACTGAGGGACTAAGAGACTGAGGGATCAGGGAACAGGGGTCAGGGATCAGCTTCCAGCCCCTAGCGCTCGCTGCCCGAGGCGGCCGATGCCGGCTTTCTGACTTATCGGCTCGCTGACTTGCCGACTTGCTGCTCTTCCCGTTCCAACTCTTGTGGTAGGCGCCAGCCGCGACCGGAATCCGTTTCGATACACTAGTTTTAAGAAGCCTCTCGCAATCCGGGCGCATCCATTCTTTAATAGCAATTTTTTGCGGAATCTTTTGCCGCCGATGGGGCAAGGTTGAATTTGCACAATCACATCGTCAAGAGCGCGATCTTTTCCTGTCTCGCCGTTTTCCTGTTGAGTCTTACGCTTCTCCAAGGCCCGTGCGCCGAGGGGCAAACGGCGCCGCAGGCCGCCGCGCCCACGGCCAGCTCGTTCCAGGGCAGCGTGGTCAAGGGAAACGTTTCGGCGGACTCCATCGGGCTTTCGTTCGACGACGCCATCCAGCGGGGATTGACGGCGAACCTGGGGATCATCCTGAGCGGGAATGAGACGTCGGCAGCGCGGGGCGAGCGGTTGAGCCAGCTGCAATCGTTGCTGCCTGAAGTGGATTTCGCGGCGCGCGAGACGGTGAGCCAGGTCGATCTTCCCGCCGAGGGCCTCCGGCTGCCGAATTTCCCCACAATCATTGGACCGTTCGGATACACGGATGTCCGGGCCTCGCTGAGCTGGTCGCTGGTCGATCTCTCCTCGCTGAGGAATTACCTGGCGGCGCGGCACAACTTCAGGGCGGCCGAGCTTTCGGCCCAGGATGCGCGGGACCTGGTGGTTTTGACTGTAGGCAACGCCTACCTGCTGGTACTGGCCGATGAAGAGTTGGTGGAGAGCGCGCAGGCACAGGTGGCCACTTCTCAGGTTTCATTGGACCAGGCCATCGCCAATCATGAGGCCGGCACAGCGCCCAAGCTGGATGAACTGCGGGCGCGCGTGGACTATCAGCAGCAGCAGCAACTGCTGATAGTGGCGCAGACCCAGCTTGAAAAAGACAAGCTGGCGCTGGCCCGCACCATCGGCCTGCCGCTTGAGCAGAAGTTCACGCTTACCGACAAGGCGCCATATGCAGTCTTTGACCAGGTGGATGTGAATGCGCTGATCGCGCAGGCCCAGGCCAACCGGAAAGATCTGGCCGCGCTGGTTGAGCAGGCGGCAGCGGCGGCCGAACAGCGCAAGGCAGCCACCGGCGAGCGGCTGCCCACGCTCAAAGCCAATGCGGACTACGGCGACATCGGCACCACGCTGGCGCACTCGCACGGGACCGTGGATGCGACGGGGGCGGTGAGTTTTCCGTTGTTCAAAGAGTTTGGACTGCGCGGCGACGCCCAGCAGGCGCAGGCGCAGCTGGATACGGTCGAGGCGCAGTTGAGCGATAAAAAGGCCCAGGTCGACGCCGACGTGCGCGACGCACTGCTCGATATTGAAGCGGCGCAGAAGCTGGTTGAAGTGGCGCGCTCCAGCGTCGACCTGGCCAATGAGGAGCTGCGCGAGGCGCAGGAGCGCTATGCCAACGGCGTGAATGACAACCTGGCCGTAAGCCGGGCGCAGCAATCGGTGGCACAGGCGAACCTACAGTACGTCGCCAGCCTTTACCGGCACAACGTGGCCAAGCTCAGCCTGGCGCGCGCTCTGGGGGCGGGCGAGAACTACAGGAACTATGTGAAGCAGACCCAGTAGCAGGCGCGCTGCGGCAAGCGGGCGCGCACGGTTCTTCCTTGAGGGCGCGGCCCTTTGGCGATGAACGACCGGATTTGCAATGGAGGGAAGCAACGTGGCGGAGACGAATGAAGCAGCGGCGCAAGCCGAACCGGTAGAGGAGACTGAGGTCACACCGGCGCCAAAACGCAAGCGGAGCTTTGTCATCGCGGTGGTGGTGCTGCTGGTGCTGCTGGGCCTGGAGCTGTGGTGGCGCTCCACCTACATCGAAGACACTGACGATGCCCAGGTGAACGGCCACCTCATCCAGGTGAGTGCGCGCATCTCGGGCCAAGTGGTGAAGGTCGACGTGGATGAGAACCAGCAGGTGAAGAAGGGCGACCCGATCGCCGAGCTCGACCCGAGCGACTACCAGGTTGCGGTTGAGAACGCGCAAGCGGCGCTCGACAGCGCGATGGCCAACGCCCAGGCGGCCGGCGTGAACGTGCCCATCACCGAAGTAAACACGGGAAGCAACCTGACCTCGGCCAATGCCGATGTGAGCGGCGCGCACGCCTCAGTGCAGCAGGCCCAGAAGCAGCTGGCTGCGGCCGATGCGCGTGTGGCAGAGGCCATTGCCAATAACACCAAGGCCCAGGCCGACCTGAAGCGCTACACGCCGCTGGTTGAGAAAGACGTGATCAGCAAGCTGCAGTACGATGCCGCAGTGGCTGCCGCGCAATCGACCGCCGCAGCGTTGGCCGACGCCGAAGCCAGCGATGAGGCGGCGCGGGACGGCATTCGCGTGGCCACCGAGCGCGAGAAACAGGCCCAGGCCTCGCAGAAATATGCGCTCACCGGCCCGCAGCAGGTTGCGGTGCAGAACGCCCGCCACAAGCAGGCCCAGGCCCAGGTGGAGCAGGCGCAGGCCCAGCTCGACCAGGCCAGGCTGAACCTAAGCTACACCAAAATCGTTGCGCCCGAAGACGGAATCATCACTCGCAAGAGCGTTGAGATCAACCAGAATGTTTCGCCGGGGCAGAACCTGCTCACGCTGGTCTCGCTTGCCGACATCTGGGTGACGGCGAACTTCAAGGAGACGCAGCTCAGGCATATGCAAGCGGGCCAAAGTGTCAAAATCCACGTCGACTCGACCGGCAAGGATTACAGCGGCAAGGTGACGCAGGTCGGCGGCGCAACCGGCTCAGTGCTTTCGCTCTTCCCGCCTGAGAACGCAACCGGCAACTACGTGAAAGTAGTGCAGCGCGTGCCTGTGCGCGTCGACTTTACCAACCTGGCCAGCGAAGACCCGAAGCACGAGCTGCGGCCGGGACTTTCGGTCGAGCCGAAGGTGAGGGTGAAGTAGGGTAGTTGTCAGTGAGCAGTTGTCAGTTTTCAGCCCCCAGTCTTGAGTTGATGGCTGGGGGCTTGGTTTTTTGGGGCTCCATCGCTGTGCGGCGAGATTGAATTGAACGCCCCTGTCGCGCGCAGAAGATTTAAAGTGGATGGAGCGCATCCATGAAAGACTCCATCCACGTTTCGAAGGAGAACTACCTCAAGGCTATTCTCGAAGCCGAGGCCGAGGGCCGCGAGGTGATTCCTGCGCTGCTGGCGCACTGGCTTGAGGTCTCGCCGCCGGCCGTGACCATGGCGCTCAAGAGGCTCAAGCGCGATGGCTGCGTCGAGGTGGGCGAGGACGGCATTGTGCGCCTGACCGAAGCCGGCCGCGAAACGGCCTACCACACTGCGCTGCGCCACCACCTCATCGAGCGCATGCTGAGCGAGGTCTTCGGCATGGAGTGGCACGAGATCCACGAGGAGGCCGAGCGGCTGGAGCACGCGGTTTCGCCCGCCTTCGAGGCCAAGCTGCGCGAGAGGCTGGGCGAGGGCGGCGCCTGTCCCCATGGCAATGCCGTTTTGCCGGTGCGGCCCGAGGAACGCAAGCGCCGCGGCGAGACGCCGCTGTCAGAGGCGGCGGAGGGCCGCTCGTACACGGTGGCCAGCCTGCAGGAGCGCGACACCAAATTGCTCCTCTTTCTGCACCGTGCCGGCATCGGCCCCGGCGTACGGCTCAAGGTAGTGAGCCAGAACTACGACCAGACCGTGACCATCGAGCTCAAGTCGGGAAATTCAATTCTCGGCCGGCCCGCGGCCGAGGCGGTGTGGCTCAAGGATCTGAATTACGTTTAACGGTGGACGGAGGACCGTGAACGGTGAACGACGGGGTATCCCCCTCCCCCCTATGTAGATGGGTTAAGTCATTTATTTTCAGTTATTTATACCCCCGGCACCCCTACCGTAACCTGCTGAAAACAAAAGAGTTAATATGCAAAGTCCTCATAAATAAGGAGTTACGGGGCGTTTTTTCGGATTTTAGCGCTCTCGGTCCAGCTGGGCGCTTTTCTCCTGGTTATGAACATATCGCAAACAAGGGAAATTATCTGCAATTGAGGAGCGGGTTCTTTCGCCCGCTGAAGCGGGCTACCGTTGCAGTTCGCGGTACTGTGTCCCACGGCTTGCGCCGTGGAGCTACCATATTACGCCCGCGCTGCGGGCTACGGGACAGTGCTGCATATTTCAGATAATTTAATCTAAGAAAATTCATTAACTACAGTTAATGAGTTGTGGCATACTGTCGTTGAGGGAGCACTGCACGTGCCTCCCCCGACCCTGCCTATGTCCACAGAGACCATTCCTCAACCTGTAGCAAGTCGGCCGGCCGCGGCAGCCTTGCCCTCGTTGCCTGAGGTTCATTCGAGCGTCCAGGTATCGCGCTCGCGTCTCTACTGGCGCCGCGTTCTGGGTTTTATGGGGCCGGGCTTCCTCATCTCGGTTGGCTACATGGATCCCGGCAATTGGGCCACCGACATCGCCGGCGGATCGCGCTTCGGCTACACGCTGCTCTTCGTCGTCATGGCCTCGAACCTGATGGCCATCCTGCTGCAGAGTCTTTCACTCAAGTTGGGCGTGGCCACGGAGCGCGATCTGGCCCAGCTTTGCCGCGAGCGATACGGCAAACGGACCAGCTTTGCGCTGTGGATTCTTGCCGAGGTTGCAATTGCGGCCTGCGACCTGGCCGAGGTCATCGGTTCAGCCATTGCGCTTCAACTGCTTTTTCACATTCCGCTCTTCTACGGCGTTCTGATCACCGGGCTCGATGTGCTGCTGATCCTGCTTTTGCAGCGCTGGGGTTTCCGCTACATTGAGTCGCTGGTGATTGCGCTCATCGGCATTATCATCGCCATGTTCGGCGTGCAGATGTTTTTCTCGCGGCCCGATTATCTGCCCGCTCTGCGCTGTTTGTTTATCCCCTCACCGTCAATCGTCACCAACCCCGACATGCTGTACATCGCCATCGGCATTCTGGGCGCAACGGTAATGCCGCACAACCTCTACCTGCACTCGTCCATCGTGCAGAGCCGCAACTACAAGCGCACGCCCGCCGGCAAGCGCGAAGCGATAACCATGGCGAATGTGGATTCAGCGCTGGCGCTCTCCATTGCTCTTTTTGTGAATGCGGCTATCCTCATCGTTGCCGCGGCGGTGTTCTATCGCAGCGGCCACTTTGAGGTTGCGGCCATCCAGGATGCGTTCAAACTCCTCAGCCCGCTGGTGGGAGCAGCCAGCGCCAGTACGCTGTTTGCCATCGCGCTGCTGGCCTCGGGACAGAACTCCTCCATCACCGGAACGCTCGCCGGCCAGGTGGTGATGGAGGGGTTCATCCACATCCGCCTGGCGCCGTGGCTGCGCCGGCTCATCACCCGCTCGCTGGCCATTATCCCTACCATCATCGTGGTCGCTATTACCGGCGAGGCAGGCACTGAAAAGCTGCTCATCCTCAGCCAAGTGATTCTCTCGCTGCAACTGAGCTTCGCAGTGGTTCCCCTGGTCGTTTTCACCGGCAGCCGCGCCATGATGGGCGAGTTTGTGAACGGCCGCGCCATGAAGATTCTGGCGTGGTTTACGGCCGGACTCATCGCCGTGCTCAATGCGTGGCTCCTGATACAAACCGCACTCGGTCGCTGATTCTTCTCCGCTTTCTCCCTCGGAGGTTACTCAAATGCGCAGTACAAGAATCGGGTGGACGTCTCTCCTTCTTCTTCTTCTGTTAGCCGCAGTTAACGGAATGGACTTGCTGGCGCAAAGCGGAACCTCAAGCGCTATCTCAGTCACGGTCATCGATGCAACCGGCGCGGCCGTCAAAGGTGCGGATGTGACAGCGACCGATGCAGCGACCCGAGCAACGCGCACCGCAAAAACCGATGAGAATGGGCGCGTTCTTTTCGCAGAAGTGAATCCGGGCAACTACATCGTCGCCACGGACGCGCGCGGATTTACGCGGCAAATCTCAGGCCCCGTTGCCGTCGAAGTTGGCCGTACCGTGACATTGAACTTCAGGCTCGCCATCTCCACGGCAACCCAAACCGTCGAAGTGACTGCCAATCAGGCACTCTTGAGTCTCGATAATCCCAACACCACCTCTACGCTTGATTCAAAGACCATAGCGAACCTGCCCAACGCGGGCCAGGACCTGACCTTTATTACGCAGTTCGCGCCCGGCGCGTTGATGAACACCGCCGGCTCATCGAACGACGCTAAAGCTCCCGGAGGATACGGGAACGTCGAGTTCAACGGCCTGCCGGCCACATCGAACGGATACATTCTGGACGGCTACGACAGCAACGATCCCTGGCTGGGCTTGAATATCGGCCTTTCGACTAATCTGGTCATCGGTCTCGATGCGCTCGCTGAGTCAACGGTCAACACAAACTCCTATTCCGTTGATCAGGGCCGCTATGGCGCATCGCAGGTAAACTACTTCACCAAGTCCGGCTCAAACGAGTTTCACGGCGACGCGTACGAGGTCTGGAACGGTTCCCAAATGAACGCTGAGGATTTCTTTCTTCACGCCAACGACACGCCGGGACACGCCGGGAAACATCACCCCCAAGCCACATTCCAATGTGAACCAGTTTGGCGTGAGCCTCGGTGGACCTGTACGGAAGAATAAGCTTTTCTTCTTCGCCCACTACGAGGGAATCCGAATCGATTTGCCTTTCGTGGAGCAGCTTGTGGCTCCGTCGCCTGCCTACCAGCAATACGTGCTCAGCCAGTTGCCGCAGGGAGGGGTCGACCCGATTACCGGCAGCACGCTCCCTGCCGAACCCGGCGAGATTGCCCTTTATCGAACGATCTTCGGGCTTTATCGCAGCACTTCAGGAACGCCTTTGGCCGTCAGCTCATGCCCGCTCGATGCGAATGGCTCGCTGATTCCGGGCGCGCAGGGTAGTGGAAACCTCTCCGACGGCAGCGGCTGCGCAAAGCAGTCGCAGGAATCGCTGACCAACAGCGATTACGAGAATCTGTTAGTGGTCAAGATCGATCACACCATCGATGCGAAGAACAGCGTCTGGTACCGGTTCCAGCAGGACACCGGCCTGCAGGCGGCGTACACCGACCCGGTGAACCCCATCTTCAACTCATTCTCTCCGCAGCCGCAACGCACGCTGGTGGCCGGTTACACGCACCTCTTCAGCGCCAACCTGGTCAATCAGTTCAATCCAGGGGCGAGCTGGTACAGCAGCGTCTTTGAGCCCAACAACTTTTCTGCGGCACGGGCCGAGGTTCCCATCGTGCTCGCCTCCGGCACCAACAGTGCTCCATTCACAACTGCCGGCGGAAACGACAACATTTACCCGCAGGGACGCAACGTCACGCAATGGCAGCTCAACGACAACCTGATGTGGACGCGCGGGCGCGACACCTTCAAGTTCGGCGTGAATACGCGCCGCGTTGACACCAGCGACTACGACCTGGGCGAGGGAATTGTGCCGGCTGCCATCTACAACGACCTGGCCGAGTTCACCTACGGCGCGGCCTACCAGCTAAGCCAGACCTTTCCCGCTTCGCTCAAGGAGCGAGTCGCAGAAGGCAATCTCGATCTTTACGCGATGGACACGCGCAAGCCGTCTCAGCGACTCACGATCACAGCGGGTTTCCGCGCGACGTGGAACACCAATCCCGTTAACCAGCATCGCTTGTTCGCAAGGCCGGCCGGCTCGTTCCTCGATCTCAATCACGCCTCCAGCCAGCCGCTCGATCAGGTGATCGAAACCGGCGAGCGCACGCTGTTTCCGGCCACGCCCGTTCTGGTGTGGCAGCCGCGCGTCTCATTGGCGGCTCAGGTGGCCGAGGGGACAGTGGTTCACGCTGGATTCGGCGTCTTCAACGACATCATTCCGGCGCAGGTCGCAGATCTGGCGGCAACCAACCCGCCCTATTCGCCCACATTCGTGGGCGGCATCGGCGGCCAGGCGGGCGGCGTGGGAATCGCCGACGCCATGAATTCGGTGGCAAACGCCAATCATGACTTTCAAACGGTCTTTGCTTCAGGAGCACCGCCATGCGCGGGCATTCAGCCCGGCGCGCCAACCTGCCCGTTGGCGGTGAGTCTGAACACGTTTTCCACCGGCAGGCTCAAGACGCCCTACTACTACCAGTTCAGCGTGGGCGTAGAGCGGCAGACGGGTTCGCACGGCTCAATCAAAGCAGACTACGTGGGCACCGTCGGATTGCATGAGCCGTTCCAGGTGGAGTTGAACGGCTACCAGACGGTCTGCCCAGGATGTTTTGCGCCGTATCCTTACGCACAGCCTCTCGACCAGCGCTTCGGCAGCGTAAACGAGTTCCGGACCGGCGCCGGCAGTAATTACGCGGGCCTGCAGACTGAGCTGAACGAGAAGATCGGCGGGCTCCTCGTCCAGATCAATTACACCTTGAGCCATTGCCTCGATGAGGTGTCGAACGGGGGCCTGCTTTCGTTTTCGAGCCTGGGTATTCTTGCCCCATTGCCCGGCGAGCTGCGGCGCGAGTACAGCAACTGCGACTACGACGTACGCCATAACGTCTCGGCATTCGGCGTCTACCAGATTCCGTTTTTATCTTCGCACCGCGCACTGCGCACGATCTTTGCCGGGTGGTCGTTCTCTGAGACTGCGTTTCTGCACAGCGGCTTGCCCTTTACGGTACTCAGTCAGCCCTACACCGCAAACGGCAACGGAGTCTTCCAGAACAGCGGTCCGCAGTTTGCGCGCCGCCTTCCCGGCGTTCCGGTCTATCGCAAGACTGCCTATCCCGGCGTCACCGTTGCCGGCACACGGCAATGGCTCAACCCCGAGGCATTTGAATCTGTCGTCGACCCCAGGACCGGCGCATGCACCGGTGGCGATTCGCCCGCCAACTGCCAATTTGGAAACGCGGGACGGAACACGGTGCGCGGACCCCACTTTACCGACTCCGATATGTACCTCACGCGGAAATTCGCGTTGCGTGAAGGTCTGTCATTGCGGCTCGATGCGCAGTTCTTCAACGCTTTCAATCACCCCAACTTCGCATTGCCCGTCGATGTCGAGGCCGGTGTCCCGGACCAAAACGTGCCCGCCAGGTTCGGCACGCTCGAGAGCACAATCTCGCCGCCCACAGGACTTCTGGGGGTGGGTCTGGGGGGAGACGGTTCGCCACGTATGGTTGCTTTTCAGGCGCGCGTCGAGTTTTAAGAGGTCGACGAGCTGATGAGAACCTCCGGCCTCGGCGGTTCGTTGGCGCGGGCCTGGAATCCTCGTTCCGGCCGCGATGGGCCGGCTAGTGCATTACTCCTGTGAATTCAAGCGTTTTTCAATTTACTGCCGGCATCTCGCTGGCTTGCGACTTTCTGCCCAACGTGTTTCAATTGCATTGGTTACCCCGGATTCAATCTCCGGTCCCAGGAAATCAGGCTCATCTCCGGCTAGTTCGGAGCTTCCTTATGGCTTTGGTATTCTTCGTGCCCACCGGAGAAGAAGCAAAGGTGTTCCTTGATAAACAACGAGGACGAGCCAGATTCGCAAGAGACCAACGAGGACGAAGAGCCGCGGGAAGAAAAACTGCGTTACGATACTGTGCCTTACGAAGTGAGGCCCGAGGAAGAGCTCTACGCCTACCGTGAGGCGTTGAACACTCCCGAGCAACCTCCGCAGCAGGTGCAAGTAGTCATGGATGCTGCCGGCGTTCCGGTTGCCCAGCCAGCTGCTCCGGCAGATAAGAAGAAGTCAAGGACGCTGCTGGTCATTGCAACGATTGGTTGCCTTGTTCTGGCGATACTGGCCATCTGGTCCTTGCAGCAGAGCCCACCGCCCCCGCCCTACGTCGATCTTGGAAACAGCAATGTAGCGAACTCCGGACTGAGCGGGGAATTTGTGGCGCGCTGGACGGGAAAAGCCAACTACCTGTTTTATGTCAATCCGCTTTCTTCCGATGACCTGGCGGGCTTTGCCGCGGTTGCTGCCAATCCACCGCGCCAGATCGTGTTCACCATCCAATTGAAAGACGCCTCGGGAATCACAGTCTGCGAAAAGGAGATCGTCTTTCCGTTCAAGGCGCCGGAAGGCGGCAGCGCGGCGCCGACACAGGGTCCTCCTGAAAGAACCATGGATGGGGACGCCATCAGCTATGAGCGTGGAAGCCAGGGCGAGATTGTGCGTATTGAAGTTAATGGTCCGATGAACTGCGCTGAGAAATTCTACGATCGCATCGCTGCCTGGGGTTTCACAACCACCTATCCGGTGAGGGGCGACCAGAACGACTGGGTCAAGAATCTGGAGGGTGGACCCGCCGTAAAGCAAGTGATCAAGAAGAAGAGTGGATCAGCTTCCCTGGTACGCACGCTGCCTGCGCCAATTGACGGCGACGACGTGATTGTGGGCGACAACCCCACGCGGGGAACAGTGGAAACGCGCGCCGGGCGTCAATTCTTTGTGGGGCCGGGCGGGCTGAGCACGCGCGGACAGGGCTGGGGATTCTTTCCGGCAGCCATCCACGTCCACTGCGATGTGAAAGCCAACTGCACGCTCACCCGCGCGGGGGCTTCAGCCGCAGTATCGGCCCGTTTGATGAAATAGAGGCGATGCGGGTACTTTCAGCAGCCGAGATGCAGGCCTGCGACCGCGCTACCACGGAGCGCTTCGGAATACCCTCGTTCGAGCTCATGCGCAACGCGGCATCGGCCGTGGCGGCCTTCGCTAGCGAGCAGTTTCCTCACGCGCGGAAGATAACCGTGCTGTGCGGGCGCGGCAATAATGGCGGCGACGGCATGGCCACAGCGCGGCTGCTGCACCTGGCGGGGCTCGAAGTTGCGACCATTCTGCTGGGAGGCAGCCAAGGTCTGGCGGGCGATGCAGCCGAAGCGTGGCGCGAACTGATCGCGGTTCCAGGCGTATCAATTCATGTTGTCGGGAATGCGGCCGATCTGGAGGATCTCAATCCGGCGCGCGAGGCGGACCTTTTGATAGACGCGGTGCTGGGCACGGGATTCAAGCCGCCGATCAAGGGGCTGGCGCTCAATGCACTCGAGTGGATCAATAAAGGGAGCGGGGCCAGCCGCGGGCCGATTCTCGCGGTCGATCTGCCTTCGGGCTGGCCGGCCGACGCAACCAGCGCAACGGTCGACACGCCGGTTTTTCCCGCCGACGCCGTCATCACATTCACCGCGCCCAAGCCCGCGCACGTCTTTGGCGCGTTGACACGCGCCTGGAACCAGCCGATTGTGGTTGCGCCCATCGGCTCGCCCGAAGAGTTGATGATTTCCCGGATGGGCATCGAATGGGCGGGCTCTTCCATCGAGCTGGTGCGGGCGCCCCGCGCCGCCGCTGCCAACAAGGGCAGCTTCGGGCACGTTCTTGTGATGGGGGGAACCTTTGGATCGGCCGGCGGCAAAGCCGGCGCGCCTGCCATGGCGGCGCTGGCAGCCTTGCGCGTTGGGGCCGGGCTGGTCACGGCCGCGGTTCCCGCGCCGGCAATGCCCGTGGTGGGGTCCGTAGCGCCTGAACTCATGACCTGGCAACTCGAAGCCAGCCCAGCGGGACACATCGCCGCCGAAAATCTTGAGCCGGCACGACTTTCCGCGCTCCTGGCAGGCAAAACCGTGCTGGCGCTGGGTCCGGGGCTGGGCCAGAGCCCGGAAACAATCAAGTTCACAACGGGTCTGCTTTCATCCACTGAACTGCCCGCCGTGCTTGACGCCGATGCTCTCAACATTCTGGCGGCAAAGCCCGTGTTGCTGGCCAAACTGGCGCGCAAAGGCAAGCGAGCGCTGGTGCTTACTCCGCATCCGGGCGAAATGGCGAGGCTCGCCGGAACCACGGTTGCCGAAGTCCAGGCCAATCGCCTTGAAGCGGCCCGCGGCTTTGCCACAAAAATGGGCGTAACTCTTGTGTTGAAAGGCGCCCGGACCCTCATCGCTCATCCCGATGGGCGCGTGGCCGTAAACACCACCGGCAATCCCGGCATGGCCAAAGGCGGCAGCGGCGACCTGCTGACAGGAATGATCGCCGGACTTTTGGCGCAGTACCCAAGCGATGCGGCGCGGGCAGTCGAGGCCGCGGTCTATCTGCACGGCCTTGCCGCCGACCTCGCCGTCAGTGTCCAGGATGAGCACACTCTGCTCGCCACCGATTCACTCCAGCACCTTTCACGGGCTTTTCGCTTTCAATCACGCGGCACAAACGGGTATGTTTGGATACAGGGCGCTCAAACGAGGAGCCCGCGCGAGGCTGAGCAATGACCAACGCCGCACCCGCTGCCGCAGGCCGGGTTCACGAGTTCACGACCAGGAGCGGTCCCGATACGGTTGAGGTGGGGCGCAAGCTGGTGAAGATTCTGAAACCGCCGCAACTGCTGCTGCTGCGCGGCGAGCTGGGAACCGGCAAAACCACGCTGGTGAAGGGAATTGCGCAGGCGCTGGGTGCTGCCGAGCCCGACGAGGTGACCAGTCCCACCTTCACCCTGGTGCACGAGTACAACGGCACGCGTGAAGGCAAGCCGGTAAAGCTCTTCCATCTTGACGTGTACCGGCTCGAAGGCGAGCGTCAGCTTGAGACTCTGGGTCTCGATGAACTGCTCACGCCCGACTCGCTGGTGCTGGTTGAGTGGGGCGACAAGTTCAAGAGCATCCGCAAGCGCGCCACCGGCGAAATCGTCATTACGGCGGAGGGCGGCGACGCGCGCAAGATCACGGTGACGCTGAAAGAGTAGACATTCTCGCCGGGGCACTGCTATTTGCGGACGACAGCCTCTGGTCAAGTTTCCCCAAAACGTCTTGTTTCGGGAGGGAGTTTGAAGATGAAGCTATTGACTCTTCTTGCCGTTGTGCTGACAGGGGTTGCGTCGTTGATTAAAGCACAGCAACCACCGATCATTGACCGCCAATTGTTCTTTGGGGAAGTGCAAATCGCGGGGGCGCAGATCTCACCCAATGGTGAGTACCTCTCTTTCCTCAAGCCGTACAAAGGCACGCGGAATATCTGGGTGAAAAAGGCCGATGAGCCATTCAGCGCAGCTCGTCCGTTGAGTTCCGAGGCAACGCGACCCATCCGATCGTACTTCTGGAGCCGTGACTCGAAGTACATTCTCTACTCGCAGGACGCTGGGGGTGACGAGAACTTCAACGTATACGCCATCGATCCGAAGGCGCAGGCCGATCCCAAGACCGGAGTGCCGCCGACCCGGGCATTGACCAACCTGAAGGGCGTGCGCACCGAAATCTTCGCAGCGCCACGGTCCAGGCCCGACATCCTCTACATTGGTCTCAACGACCGCGATCCGCAATGGCACGACTTGTATGAGCTGCACATCTCCTCAGGCGAGAAGACTCTCCTGCGCAAGAATACTGAGCGCGTTGAGTCGTGGAATTTCGATCACGATGGCAACCTGCGGCTCGCCGAACGGACCACCCAGGCCGGCGACACTGAGATTCTGCGTGTGGATCCTGACGGGTTCAAGCTGATCTACAGTTGCGGCGTATTGGAGAACTGCGGCGTGGCAGGCTTCGAGGCGGGGAACAAGCGGGCTTATCTCGAAACCAACAAGGGCGCACTGGATCTGAGCGAACTTGAGATGCTGGACATTGCTGCCGGGGGGACAACCACCTTCGAGAGCGACCCCGAACATCGCGTCGATGTCGGCGACCTGGGAATTTCCGACGTGGACTATCACGTGTACTTCACAACTTACGAAGATGATCGTACGCGGTGGTACTTCAAGGACAAGGCGTTCGAGAATCAGTTTCATTGGCTCCAGTCGAAGCTGCCGGGCAAAGAGATCGACTTGGGAGCGCGATCGGCAGACGAAAACATCTGGATGGTGACGGCACAAAGCGACACGGAGCCGGGTGAAACCTATGTGTGGAACCGCCAGGCTCAGACATTGGTTTTGCAATACCGCATTCGCGAAGAATTGCCGCGCGCCTCGCTTTCAGAGCGGAAGCCGTATCGCTACACCTCGTCGGACGGGCTTGAGATTCCGGCTTACCTGACGCTGCCCAAGGGCTTGCCGGCGAAGAATCTGCCGTTGATGGTATTTCCTCACGGTGGGCCGTGGGCGCGCGATAGCTTCGGCTACGACACGTATGCTGAGTTCTTTGCCAACCGCGGCTATGCCGTGCTGCAGCCGAACTTCCGCGGATCCGCCGGCTTCGGCAAGAAGTTCCTGAACGCAGGCAACGGCGAATGGGGCCGAAAGATGCAGGACGATCTGACCTGGGGTGTGAAAGCGCTGATAGCAGACGGAACCGTCGACCCCAGGCGTGTGGGCATCTTCGGTGGTTCTTATGGCGGCTACGCAACGCTGGCAGGCGTGGCCTTTACACCGGATGTTTACGCTGCGGCGGTGGCCTACGTTGCTCCTTCAAACCTGATCACCCTGCTGGATGCGATTCCGCCATACTGGGAAGCGGGCCGCAAGCAAATGTACACGCGGATGGCCGACCCGACGACACCGGAGGGAAAGGCGTTGTTAATTGCGGAGTCGCCGCTGACCCAGGCCAAGGCGATTGTGACGCCGCTGATGGTTGTGCAGGGCAAGAACGATCCCCGCGTGAATATTCGCGAGAGCAACCAGATTGTGGCCGCGGTGCGCGACAACGGCAAGCCGGTTGAATACCTCGTAGCGGCGGATGAAGGGCACGGTTTTGCGCGACCCATCAATAATTTGGCCATGGTGACCGGGATGGAGGCGTTCTTTGCCAAATACTTGGGAGGACGCTACCAGGCCGATGCTCCGCCTGACGTGGAAGCCAAGCTGAAGGAGATGATCGTCGATCCCAAGACAGTGAGCGGAGCCGTGACCCTGAAGGGCGCACCCGCTACGGCGGCGCCGTAGATGGCGACGTGGTCAACAGAAATCGGGATGCAAATCATCCGCGCCGGGTACCGCGAGCGCATTCCCCGCTGAACCCGAAGTCCGGGCCCGGATTCCGGAGGCGTAACGAGCCCTCGCAATTCTCATGCGGCAGCGCCTCCGCTATCCTGAATCCATGGACCTGCGCCCGCTGCCGAAGGTTGAGCTTCATTTACATCTCGATTGCTCGCTGAGCTACAAGGCGGTTTCGCGGCTGGCTCCCGGCGTGACTCTCGCTGAGTACAAACGCGATTACGTTGCCCCGGCGCGGTGCACCAACCTCGCCGAATTCCTCTCACGCTCGCACATGGGCTTCGACCTGATGCAGAGCGAAGAGTCGCTGCGCCTGGTGACGGAAGACGTGTTTGAGCAGCTCGCCGCAGATGGCGTCGTCTATGCCGAGATACGATTTGCGCCGTTGTTGCACACGCTCAATGGCCTGGCGCCCGAATGCGTGGTGGAAATCGTCGAACGCGCAATCGACGAGCAGAGCCGCGCGACCGGGATCGAGGCCTGCGCGATCCTTTGCACGCTGCGACATTTCTCAGCCGGGGAGAGCATGGCGACTGCCGAGCTGGTGGAGAGGTTTCGCGGCAGCCGGGTGGCCGCGCTCGATCTGGCCGGAGACGAGGCGGGATTCCCGCTCGATGCGCACGTTGCTGCCTATCGCTACTCCCGCGACCATGGATTGCAGAGGACGGCCCATGCCGGCGAGGCATGCGGGCCCGAAAGCGTGTGGGAGACCCTGCGGTTGCTCGATCCGCAGCGCATCGGCCACGGGACGCGCAGCCACGAGGACGAGAGCCTGGTGGCGCATCTGCGCGCACGTGGTGTTCACCTCGAGCTTTGCCCGTCTTCAAACGTGCAAATTATTCCGTCGATCGAGAGCTGGCGGGACCACCCCATCGACAAGCTCTATCGCGCCGGCGTCTCACTGAGCGTGAGCACCGACTCGCGCATGTTGACGCCGGCAACGCTGACCGGTGAATACGAGGGTCTGCAGCGGACATTTGGCTGGAGCGCGCAAGACTTTCTCAACGCCAACCTGATGGGGATTGATGCGGCATTTGTCGAAGCGCCAGTCAAAGAGCGGATCAGGAAGCGCCTGACGGAGTCGTATGGATCCTTGGCGCGGGCTGGCTGATGCTGCGCGAACCAAGGGAACTGAATCCTGGGGATGAAACGATGGAGTCGTCCTCACAACGCGGAAACTTGACTCACTGCCGCGATTCCTGTGCTGCACCCGCCATGATTCCGCGCCCGGTCTTCCGGCTTCAAACCGTCACGCTTGTCTGGATGCTGGTGGAGTGCGCCGCTGCTCTCATCGCGGCGGCCAGATCTCACAGTGTGGCGCTCATGGCATTCGGCGCCGACAGTTTTATCGAGCTCCTCTCCGCCGCCGTTGTTCTTCTCGCTTTCCTGCCGTGGGTTTCGCGCCGGAAACAGATCGCCGAGCGAGCTGCCGCAGTCCTGCTGTTTCTTCTCGCCGGCGTTGTGATCGCGATCGCAGCCGGGTCATGGCGCGGCCCGGTTGAGACCAGTTGGCTTGGCATCGCGGTCACCTCACTGGCGCTGGCGATCATGCCCATCCTCGCCTGGCTCAAGCGGCGTCAGGCGCGGGCGCTCAATCATCGCGCTCTTGCCGCCGATGCAACGCAGTCGGCAGCCTGCGCTTGGCTGGCCGCCGTCACGCTGGCAGGCCTGGCAGCATTCGCAATCTGGCACATTCGATGGGTTGACTCGCTGGCAGCCCTTGTCGCCGTACCGATCCTCATTGTCGAGGGCCGGCGCGCCTGGCGCGGCGATGGCTGTGGGTGCGGAAGCTGATCCGAGAAGATTTTATGTCGCTCTAACGAATCTGGCTACAGACACTCCCCGCTCTCTTTCGCACACAACCCACGTCAATCGTTTAAGATTTCCCCATCCTAAATGGAGGCTCGCATGCCTGCGATCCGGAAAATCACTGCCAGGTATCTCTTCGCGTTTATCGCCGCAGTTTGCGCCGTAAGCGCCGCTCTCGCTGCTCATGCATCCTCGGGCCCGCATATCTTCCAGCGGCCCGCCATCAGCAAAGACATGATCGCCTTCGGTTATGCCGACGATCTGTGGGTGGTGCCGCGCACGGGCGGGCGCGCCACGCGCCTGACCACCGGAGTGGGAATTGAAACCATGCCCATCTTCTCGCCCGACGGCAAGACCATCGCCTTTACCGGCCAGTACGACGGCAACTACGACGTCTACACCATTCCCGTCACCGGCGGCATTCCCTTCCGCGTCACCTATCACCCCGCGCCCGACTTCGCGGTGGGCTGGAGCCCCGACGGCAAGGAGATCCTCTTCCGCTCCAACCGCGATTCCGCCAGCCGTTACGTGCAGCTCTACACCGTTCCCGCGCAGGGCGGAATCGCCAAGGTGCTACCGCTGCCCATGGCTTTCGAGGGCCAATTCTCGCCCGATGGCAAAGAGATCGCCTACTCGCCCGCGCCCCTCGCTTTCGGCTTCAACTACACCTCCTATGTTTCGTGGGGCAACTATCGCGGCGGCACCGCCAGCACCATCCGGATCACTACGCTGCCCGGTCTCGACTCGATTGAGATTCCCCACGAGAACGCGTCGGACTTCGATCCGGTCTACGTGGACGGCAAGATCTACTTCCTCTCCGGCCGCGAGGGGACGATCACGATTTTCAAGTACGATCCCGATGCGAAGAAGGTGACGAGGGTCTTTGAAAACCACGGCCCCGGCATCCACACCCTCTCTGGCGATGGCGACACTCTGGTCTACGACCAACTCGGCGAAATTCACACCTTCGATACCACGACCGGCAAAGACAGCGTTGTGCCGATCGAGGTCGATGCCGATCTGCCCGAGGTGAGGCCGCGCATCCAGAACGTGGCCGGCGAGGTTCAGGGCGTGACCATCTCGCCCACCGGCGTGCGTGTCGCCCTTGAGGCGCATGGCGAAATCCTGACCGTCGCCACCAAGCACGGTCCCACGCGCGACATCACCAATACTCCTGGCATTGAAGAGCGCAACCCGGCCTGGTCGCCCGACGGCCAATCGATCGCCTACTTCTCTGACGAGTCGGGACTTTACACGCTCGATGTTGCGCCGCAAACCGGCAATGCAGTGGCCGGCGCCGCCGCAGTAAAGAAGTTCTCGATCTCCACCGATCCCGCCTACTACTTCAATCCCAAGTGGTCGCCCGATTCCAAGCTCATCGTCTTCAACGACAACCGGAACAAGGTGTGGGTGCTCGACACAACCACAGGCAAGGTGACGCTGGTCTGCGACCAGAACGAATACGGCGGATTCTCGAACCTGGCCTTCGAATTCGCCTGGTCGCCCGATTCAAAGTGGCTTGCGTATGAGCGCTCGCTCGGCAATCACCTGCACGCCATCTATCTCTACTCCGTCGATGGCGACAAATCGACGCAGATTACCGACCAGATAGGCGACGCCGATAATCCAGCCTTCGATCGCGACGGCAAGTATTTATATTTCACGGCCAGCACCAACGGCGGAGCCGCATCCGACGGCCTCGACATGACCAGCGATCTCTACATCGAGACCTCAAAGGTGTATGCGGCTGTGCTGCAGGCGGATGGAGCGTCACCGCTTGCGCCGGAACTGGGTGACGAAAAACCGGCCGACAAGAAGGACGATAAAAAGGACGACAAAAAAGACGAAAAAAAGGACACTGCAGCAGCCGGTTCAACAGACAAGAAGCCGGATGCGAAAGAGTCCGGCGACGAAGGCGCCTCGAAATCGAAAGAGCCAAAGCCGGTCAAGATCGATCTTGAAGGTATTCAGTCGCGCATCGTGGTCATGCCCATGCCGGAAGGCATTTATCTTGCCCTCGGAACAGGATTAAAGGGCAGCCTGTATTACCTCTGGGCTCCGCCCGAGCGCGATTTTGAGGGGGCCGGCACCCTCAGCCGCTGGACGCCCGAAGAGCGCAAGACCGATAAGCTGGCCGATCGCGTTGGCAGCTTTGAGATTTCGGCCGACGGCAACAAGATGCTGCTGGCCATTGCGCCTCCGCACAGCGACGACGGCGAGGGTGGTCCGCCGTCGTGGGTCGTGGCGCCGGCAGATCAGCCCGTCAAACCGGGAGAAGGCGCCCTCAACTTCTCAGGCCTCAAGGTGCGCGTCGAGCCCAAGGCAGAGTGGGCGCAGATGTACCACGAGGTGTGGCGCATTGAGCGCGCGTTCTTCTACGATCCGCACTTCCACGGCACTGACACGGTGGCCCAGGAGAAGAAGTTCGAACCTTACGTCGATGCCATCGCGGCGCGCGCCGATCTCAACTACATCTTCCAGGAGATGCTGGGCGCGTTCTCCGTGGGCCATCTGCGCGGATACGGCGGACGCATTCCCGAGGCCGAACACGTTGCAGGCGGATTGCTCGGCGCCGACTACGAGATCAAAGACAACCGTTACTGCTTCACGAAAATCTACACTGGCGAAGATTTCAACCCGCAGATCAAGGCGCCGCTCGCTCAGCCAGGGCTGAACGTCAAGATGGGCGACTGCATCCTGGCCATCAACGGAACCGACCTGACCGCGGCCACCGATATTCAACAGCTGCTCGAGGGCACGGCCGGCCAGGTGATCAGCCTGCGCATTGCCTCAGCCGACGGCAAAAACCCGCGCGACATCTCGGTGATTCCGGTGGCGAACGAAGGCGCGCTGCGCAACGTTGACTGGATCGAGAGCAATCGCCGCAAGGTGGACAAGCTCTCGAACGGCCAGCTCGCCTACGTTTATTTGCCCGACACCGGCGGTGGCGGCTTCACCAACTTCAACCGCTACTACTTTGCGCAGACTGATAAGAAGGGCGCCATCATCGACGAGCGCTTCAACGGCGGTGGCCAGGTGGCCGACTACTTCATTGAAGTGATGTCGCGCCACATCGAGAGCTACTGGGCGCCGCGCTACGGCCTCGTCGAGCACACGCCCAACGCCGGCATCTACGGCCCCAAGGTGATGCTGGCCAACGAGTATTCCGGTTCAGGCGGCGATGCGCTGCCGTGGCTCTTCAAGCAGGCCAAGCTCGGCCCGGTGGTGGGCAAGCGTACCTGGGGCGGGCTGGTCGGCATCGGGCAGATTCCAACGTTGATGGACGGTGGCCAGGTGACCTCGCCCAGCGTCGCCTTCTTCTCGCCCAAGGGACAGTGGGACGTGGAGAATCACGGCGTCGATCCTGACTACGACGTGGAGCAGGACCCGAAACTGGTGAGCGAGGGCCACGATCCGCAACTCGAGAAGGCTGTGGACCTGGCGTTGCAGGAGCTGAAGGAACATCCGCCGCAGCCGGCGCCCGAAAAGCCGGCGTATCCGGACTACCATGGAGTGTATTGATCGTTCGTGAATCGTGAATCGTGAATCGTGGTTCGTGAATCGTGGTTCGTGAATCGTGGTTTCCCAGGTCTCAAAAGCGAGACCTGGGGCACCCGGCCCCGGGCGGCACAGAAACTGCGCGCAGCTGCACAGAATCTGTACGGGTTCTGTACAACTGTGAAGGGGAAAAGTCTCTCCAAGTTGTTGATAATGCTGGAGCGGACCGCGGCCGTGCAGATTCTGCGTGGATTTTGAGCGGCGGGAATAAAAGGGGATGGGGAGCGCAGCGGTCGCGATTCGTGGGCCGTGTACGCCATTATCTTCGGTGATCGCATTCCATTCATACATAGTAATGTGCTCCGAGAGGGGTAAATTCCCCGCAATTTGAAGTGCTTTAGATGGAGCGCGGGCGGGAGTGTGCGCTTGACGAGCCGGCGGCTGGTTTTGCGGTTGAGGGTCGTCCAAACGCGGGGTTGCGTTTGAGATCTCCCCGGTCCCCAAAAGCGAGGGACCGGGGGCACCCTCAACTTGATAAGATCCCTCTTGAGGTCGGGGCCACCTGCCAAAGGGAAGGGGCGGTTACGCCGGTCCCCGAAACATTTCGAGAAAATTGACGCAGCGGTTAATACGGTATATGCTGCCGACGAAATCCGCAAAGTCGAAATCCGGGCCCGAAGCTGCGCTATCGCGGAATGCGCGTGCTTCCTTTAGTGCGTCACAGCACAATTGTGCTGGAGAAAATCATGACAAATTCTCTGAGTGTTTCCTTTCATGCGAATGCTCATTCCAGAATTGGCGCTTTCAAATGCAGTCGAGCGGCAAGCTTTTCAAACGCGTTTTATGGCCGTCTGATTTTGTTCCTGTCGCTGGCGGCAGCGGGCTTCTGCGCCGGGCCATTAGCCGCGCAGACGGCCTACGTCGGCCAGCCGCTGGGCGGCGGTTTCAACGCTCCCGAAGGCATAGCGGTCGATAGTAGCGGGAATGTGTACGTCGCCGACACCTATAACAACGCGGTAAAAGAGATTCCTGCCGGTTGTACAGCAGCACTTTATAGCAACTCCAGTTGCACGATCACTGCGCTCGGTGGAGGATTCGAAGAGCCCGCCGGTGTGGCAGTCGACTCCAACGGCAACGTCTATGTCACTAGCTTGCTTAATCTGGTGGAGGAGATGCCGCCGGGATGCACATCGGCAAGTTGCGTAACCACGCTGGGCGGCGGTTTCTACAATCCCCTAGGATTGGCGGTGGACTCGAGCGGTAACGTCTACGTTGCCGATAGCAACAACAGTGCGGTAAAGGAGATGCCCGCCGGTTGCGCCTCGTCGGCTTGCGTGACCACGCTGGGTGGGGGTTTCAGCCTCCCATATGGCGTAGCGGTGGACTCGAGCGGCAACGTCTATGTCGCCGATCTAAACCACAGTGCGGTAAAGGAGATGCCTCCTGGCTGTACCGCCGCACTTTACAGCAGTTCCGGTTGCACGATTACCACGCTGGGCGGCGGTTTCAATTCCCCTCAGGGGGTGGCGGTTGACTCGTGGGGCAACGTCTATGTTGCCGATAGCGCCGACTTAAAAGAGATGCCCTCGGGTTGCACCTCGTCCAGTTGCGTGACCGCGCTAGGCGGCGGATTTGGAATCTTGGGACCCTGGAGCGCGGCGGTGGATGGGAGCGGGAACGTCTATGCCGCTGTCAACGATAACTCGGCTCCGGTAATTGAGATCGTTCGGCATGCGTTGAACGCCGGCTCCGTCGCAGTGAATACCACCAGCTCGCCAACCATCGCGGTAACCTTTACTTTCACATCGGACGGCACCATCGCCGCTCCAGCGGTGCTCTCCCATGGCGCAGCCGGGCTGGACTTTACCGATGCCGGGACCGGTTCCTGCACCACCAATGGAACCAGCTATTTTTACCAGAGAAATTACACCTGCACGGTGAATGTCAACTTCAAGCCACTGGTCGCTGGCACGCGATACGGCGCAGTCGTACTTTCGAACTCGTCCGGCACAGCGATTCAAACGGCCTACCTGCAAGGCACGGGTACCGGCCCGCAGGTCAACTTCTTGCCGGGCAGCCAAACTGCGATTGTATCCAACAGCATTGCCAGTCCTCTTGGACTCGCGGTTGATGGAAATGACAATGTTTATGTGGCTGATTTTGGTCATGAAAGGGTTGTCAAGGAGACTTTATCGTCCGGAATCTATACCGAAAGCTTGGTGGTTTCGACCAGTCCAGCTGCTCCATCCCAAATCGCCGTGGATGGTAGCGGGAACGTCTACATCCACACGGGCAGTCAGGTATTGAAAGAGACGCCGTCAAGCACCGGATATATCCAAAGCACCGTGACAAATAACCAATACGTGGCTGGGATGGCAGTGGACGGAAGTGGCAATGTTTATCTAACGGACTCCGAATACAGCAGCGTGCTGAGGGAGGCGCCCTTGGGAGGCGGGTACACAGAAAGCACAATCCCGACCACTGGTCTGCTTGATCCATTCGGAATTGCTGTCGACGGCAGCGGAAACCTTTATATCGCTGATCCGAATAATTTGCGCGTGGTAAAGGAAACGCTGTCTGCGAGCGGGTATACGCAGAGCACGGTCCCTACCAGCGGCCTGACAGCTTCGGCCCAATGGATAGCAGTCGATGGGAATTCCAACATATATATCTCTGATTCTGGTTCGAAGTTGGTTTTGAAAGAAACGCCGTCAGGAAACAGCTATGTCCAGAGCACGGTTCCCGCCAATGGCTTAAGCTACAACGCCGGGGTTGCTATCGATGGCGGGGGGAATGTTTATATAGCTGATGCCAACCTGAATGAAGTGCTGAGGGAGGATCTTGCCGATCCGCCAAATCTAAGTTTTGCTTCGACGGTCGTTGGTCAGACGAGCAGCGACAGTCCGCAGATGGTGACAGTCCAGAACATCGGCAACGCGACTTTAAACTTCCCGGTACCGAGTACCGGAACGAATGCCAGTATTTCCAACAGCTTTACGCTGGGCAGCGCGACCACTTGCCCGCAGATATCCGCTTCCGGCACGGCAGAGACACTTGCGTCGGGCGGCTCCTGCGTCTACTCCGTCGATTTCAGTCCGGCAGCTGCAGGACCCATAAGCGGTTCACTAGTGCTCACGGACGACGCGCTGAACACGGTCGGCGCTGCCCAATCTGTCTCGCTGAGCGGCACAGCAACTCAGGCCACCCCCGCCATTGCGTGGGCGACACCCTCACCCATTTCTTACGGCACGGCCCTGAGCGCGACGCAGTTGGATGCAACCTCTACGGTCCCCGGAACCTTTACCTACATGCCGGCCGCGGGCGCGGTGCTGAAGGTCGGAAGCCAGACGCTCAGCGTCACATTCACTCCCACCGACACCACGGACTACACGACGGCAACTGCGACCGTGACCTTGGTTGTCAATCAGTCCACGCCGACCCTCACCTGGTCCACGCCGGCCGCGATCACCTATGGGACGGCCCTGAGCGCGACGCAGTTGGATGCAACCTCTACGGTCCCTGGAACTTTCGTTTACAATCCGACGGCGGGAACCGTGCCGGCCGTAGGAAATGACACGCTGTCTGTCACGTTTACCCCGGGCGACTCGACAGACTACACCACGGCGACGGCGTCAGTGACGCTGACTGTGAACCCGGCACCAAATTTTACTCTGTCAGCTTCGCCGTCGAACCTGTCGGTTGCGCAGAATGGCAGTGTGACGAGCACGATCGCAGTCACGGGCACCGGCGGGTTCAGCGGAGCGGTTACGTTTGCGGCGTCTGGCTTGCCGAACGGTGTCACAGCGACTTTCGCCGCAGGGGCAGCCGCAGGTACTCAGGTCGTGACGCTCACTGCCAGCAGTTCAGCCGCGCTGGGGGGGCCGGCGACGGTAACAGTGACTGGAACCTCCGGAGAGTTGGGCGCAACGACGACCGTTTTGCTCACGGTGACGGCGGAGGCAAGCTTTGGGCCGAGCGGCGCCACCGGAAGCGATGGGACGATCTCGGTGAGTCCGGGCGCGACGACGGGAAATACCTCAATGATCAGCGTGGCGGGAACGAATGGGTTCTCGGGAACAGTGAACCTGAGCTGTTCCATCAGCCCGGCTGCGGCCAACGATCCGGCTACCTGCAGCTTGAGCCCGGCCTCAGTGACACTCAATGGCAGTTCTGCGCAGACTTCGACACTGACAGTGACGACCACGGCAGCGACGGAGGCAGAGAACCAGGTCAAGAAGCTGTTGTGGCCTTCGGCGGGCGGCACTGCGCTGGCATTCCTGCTGCTGATTGGGGTCCCGCGACGTCGGCGTAACTGGTTCGCGATCGTTGCATTGGCGGCTTTGTTTGCATCTATTGGTGCGATCGGCTGCGGCGGGGGAAGCCACAAAAGCGGCGGTGGCAATTCTGGAACTACGGCGGGGACCTATACGATCACTGTGACGGGCACCGGAACATCGAGCGGCTCATCCAGTTCGGTGACGGCTACGGTGGGCACAGTTACTCTGACCGTAAACTAGCTTTCGCCGGGTGCCCCATGTCCCTCGCCTATGAGGACCGGGGAGTCCGGCCAGCCCCTCAGAACCCCATGATGTTGTAGCCGCAATCCACGTAGAGCGTTTCGCCGGTAACTGCGCTGGAGAGATCGCTGGCGAGAAAGAGCGCCGTTCCGCCTACTTCGAGCTGATCCACGTTGCGCTTGAGCGGGGCGCGGTCGGCTGCGGCCCTCAGCATGTCGCCCAGCGCGCCGATGCCGCGCGCGGCCAGAGTTTTGATCGGCCCGGCGGAGATGGCGTTCACGCGAATGTTTCTGGGACCCAGGTTCCACGCCAGATACCGCACCGCCGACTCGAGCGACGCCTTGGCCAGGGCCATCACGTTGTAGTTGGGCACAACTTTTTCGGCGGCGAAATAGGTCATGGTCATGATGCTGCCGCCCTCGGTCATCAGCGGCACAGCGGCGCGGCTGACGGCGATGAGCGAGTAGACGCTCACCTCGTGGGCAATGCGAAAACCCTCGCGGCTGGTGTTGATGAACTCGCCTTTCAGGTCTTCGGCGGGGGCATAGGCTACGGCGTGCACCAGGATCGAGAGCTTGCCGTACTTCTCCTTGAGCGCCTCAAAGAGCGCCTCGATCTCGGCATCGCTAGAGACGTCGCACTGGAAGCCTGAGGCGCCGGGCAACTCATGAATCAGATCTTCGGCCTCAGCCTTCATGCGCTCGTTCTGGTAACAGATGGCTAGTGTCGCGCCGGCCTGGTGCAGCTTCTGGGCGATGCCCCATGCGATGGACCGCTTGTTGGCCAGCCCGAAGACCACGGCCGTCCTGCCCGACAAATCAATCATGCGTTGTTGGTTCCTCCAGGGAACTGCTCCAAAGAGTTAAACGGCGGAGCCGCCGCCGTTGTTTAGGATATCAGCCGCATACAGGCCAGATATCCGGTGAGCCTTGTAAAAGGGCGGGGCTGCAGTTGAACCTTGAGTCAGCCGCCCAGATCGAGCAGCTCAACCTTGCCCACGGGACGGCCGAGGAAGCGCGAGCCGAGCCGCTCGAACTTCTCAACTGAGTCGGTCGCGAAACAGCGAATCTCTGTCTGCGGCACCTCGATGGAGGCCCCTCCCACCCTAACGGAGTCCGCAGCAGCGGGCTCCGCTAGGATGGGGCACCCGCGGCCGTTGAAGATCTGCGCGGCAACCTGCGCCGTGGCCTCGGCGGAATCGATCACCTTCACTCCCGGCCGCACCGCACGCTCAATGAGCGGCCGCAGCAATGGATAGTGGGTGCATCCCAGAACCAGCGTGTCGGGATTGAGCCCGCGCAACCACGCTTCGGCGCGCAGTTCATTCAGATAGATGTCGATGACTTCCTCGGTAACCGGATGGTTGGTCCAGCCCTCTTCGACGAGAGGAACGAGCAGCGGGCAGGCCTTTTCAAGCGCGCGCAAACCCTGCGCGCGGCATGCGCCCGTGTACGCCTGGCTCTGCACCGTGGCGTCGGTCGCGATCACCAGCACGTCGTTGGTCTTCGAAGCATGGCGCGCGGCCGTTGCGCCCGGTTCGATCACACCCAGCACCGGCACCGGAACCGCATCTTGAATCGCATCGAGCGCGAGGGCGCTGGCTGTGTTGCAGGCGATTACCAGGTATTCGGCGCCCTGCTCGCGCACCAGGAACTGCGCGCTCTCGACGGCGTAGCGCGCAATGGTCCTGCGCGACTTGGAACCGTAGGGAAGCCGGGCCGTATCGCCCACAAATGCGAAACGCGCCCGCGGCAGCTTCTCGATAAGCGCCCGCAAAACGGTAAGCCCGCCGAAACCAGAGTCGAAAACGCCGATGGTGGGAGCGTTTGCCGGTTGCGATTCGATCACTGCGTTACTCCTTCCGCCGGCACATATTGCGAGGTCAGATACGTGCGAGTCAGGTCGGCGTGGCCGGCGAGCGTGTCGCGCTGCTGTCCGTCGACCAGGAATCGCACCGACTCAATTCGCGGCAAATTCGCGTGCAGCGTGGCGCAGATTGACAGCACTGTAAGCGTCTCGGTCTCGATTCCCGAAGGGTGGTTCGCCGCAAACGAACCTGAGAGATTCACCACGGCAAGCTGCGGGCCGGTCTGTGAATCCCTGGCGGCCGCTGCCGGCGGATCGGGCCCTTTCGCCGGCTCAGGCAGCAGAAACACCTGCCCCACCGATCGAGCGCCGCCCGGAACCGGATGCGCGGAATCCGGCGCCGCGTAAAGATCGAGCAGCTTGCCCAGGATCGCGCGCGCCCTTGCTCCGGGATTAGCCTCGAGCGACGGCAGCGGCAACGACAGAACCCGCGGCTGAAGCGAGCCGTCGCCGTCGCTGGCCACCATCAGAGTCGCCGATTCGGCCGGAGCCACTTGCGGCGCCTGCGTGGGCGCCGAACTCTGGCCCTCAAGCATGCGCTGGTGGGCGCGGTCGAGCTGCCGCCACAGCAGCACTGTCATAGTGACCGAAGCCGCCAGCAGAACAACAAAAAGCACGGTCTGGTAGCGGGGAATCACGGCTGGCCGGCTCCTGCGCCCGATCCCGAAGAGCGCCACTCAACGATTGCCGCGGCTATTGCATCGGCAACGCGTGCCTGGTAGCCCGCATCGTTCAGGCTGTCTACCGGAGAGTGGCCAGAAGCGGAAGAAGCGCCGCTCTCGGGGCTCATTTCAATCGCAATGGCGGGGCAGGCCATGCTGTCAACAACCGGCAACGCTGTGCGACCCAGCGTCACGTTCAAACCGGCGTGCTGCAATGCGGAATTCAATACGCCTGCCAGCGCCAGGCTGCGATTGATCCAGGGCGCCTGCGCGGTCGACCAGGGCTGAATCCTGGCCGGCTGAGCCGGCGCCAGTGACGATGTGAACAGATGCACGCCCCTGCCGCTCAGCGAAGCATGCAGAACGATGCAGGCCTGCGCATTGGCGTGGTTCGCCAGTTCGTCGCGGCGCACGCGGTCTACGTTGGTGTCGTCTTCGCGGGTGGTTACCACGGCGATGCCGCGCGCCGCCAACAGCGAGCGCAGGCGCACGCTCAAGGCCAGCGTCAGGTCCTTTTCCGCCCAATATCCGCCTTCGGTTCCGCTTCGGGTTCCGCTGTGGCCGCCCGTGTCGTCGCCACCGTGAGCGGCATCGAGAACAACCGTATACCGCTGAGCCGGAGCCGGCGGGGCCTGCGCGAATACCGCCATCGACGCAGTCGCAAGGCAGATCAACGCCACCGCCCAGCGTCTTCGTCCGTCGCCCTCGTCCATCCGCATGAAGGGCCCCTTACTCCAACGCATAAATCGTCAGGCCGCTGAGCAGCTTGGGATAAAAGTCGGTTGATTTCTGCGGCATCACGTCGCCGGCAAAGGCCACCTCGCGCAGTTGCTCCATGGTCACGGGGTTGGTGAGGAAGGCAACATCGGCCTCGCCGCGGCGCACCTGTTCAACGGCCTCGCCGGCGTCGCGCAGGTATCGGATGTTGGTCTGCTCGCGCACCTTTTCGGCGTCGAGGCCCAGCAGCCGGTCGAGAACGATCGAGTGCAGTTGTGTCAGGTCCAGCTGGCGCTGGCGATCGGGTATGCCGGCCAGCGCCCCAGCCACAGCCTCCGGCTTCGAACGCAGCAGGAAATCCCCGCCGTGCGTCACCGCGATAAATGCCGTACCGCTCTCGGTCTTTAGAGTTTCAATCAGGTTTGCAGCTTCACCTTCCGTCTGGGGCTCAACGGTGAAAAACTGTCTCGCCGCGGCGCAAAAAGCAGCCGGATCGAAGTTGGCCAGGCTGTGCACCACGCGATGCGTGGGCAGAATCACCAGCCCGTCTGAATCCATGTTCACAAAGGTCATCATCACGGCAGCTTCAGGGTAGGCCGGCTGCGGCAGATGGTTGGCCGTGTACTCGGGCTTGGGCACGCCGGTGCGCGCATGTTCCTTTGAGTAGTTCAGCGCCGTCTCATAGCGGTGATGACCGTCGGCGATGATCAGCTTCTTGTCGGCCATGGCCGTGGTCAGCATATTGATTGCCGCCGGATCGCCGATGCGCCATACGCGGTGCAGCACTCCGTACTCGTCGGTCACTTCGGCGTCGGCCGGGCCGCTGCCGTCGTACAGAATCCCCTCCACCGTGCCGCCCGGGTCGCTGTAGAGCATGAAAATCTGTCCGAAGTGAGCGCGCGTTGCCTTCAGCAGGTTCAGCCGGTCGCTCTTGGGCTTTGAAAGCGTCTGCTCGTGGCGAAAAACCACTCCCTCTGCGTAGTCGTGCAGCTTGCCCAGTGCGATAAAGCCGCGCCGCTCCTTCACCTCGCCTGAACCGGGCACTTCAAAACGCTGCGAGTAGGCAAAGACGCAGGGTTCCTTCTCCTGGGTCAGGATGCCCTGTTCGCGCCAGGCTTTGAAATCCCGCGCCGCCCGGGTGTAAACGTTCTCGCCCCGCTCAGCATCGAACAGTTCAGGCAGACCCAGAATAATGCGGACCAGGTTGTAGGGACTGCGCTGGTAGTACCCCTGCTGCATGGCAGGGGAGATCTTGTCGTAGGGCTGGGTGACTACGTCATCCAGTCGGACGGCGGACGGATTGTAATGCCAGGCGCGAAAGGGATAGATGCGAGCCATGAAGAGAGTCGTGCTCCGCGTTGAAGCCGTTGGAGATGTGAGCCACGGCATCTGCTTGTAGAGTAAGAACAAGGCGCCGGGGCGCTCAGCTTCGATTGTATCCCAGCATTCGCTGCTACCCTGCATGCGTGCCGCGCGTCACACAGTCATCGCCGATCCTGTCTTTGGCCGCGCCGGAGGTGTGCAAATCGTGCTACTATCGCCTCCAACCTCAGGGTGCAGTGGCATGACGATCCCTCCCCAGTTTCGCGAACGGCAATTTGGGGGCGGCCAACAAGGAATGTTCCGCCGCCAGGCTTGGTTAACTGTACTTATCGTGTTGATTTTTCTGGGCCGCGCGCAAGCGCAGGACGACCAGCTCAACAAGGTGCATGTGCAGCCGCCCGGTTCAACCGCCACGCAGGGAACCGAGCCTGCAGGGGCTGAGGCCCAGCCTGAATCCGGCGTGAAGGCCCTCAAAATCCACCCCGGTTCCTTCATTCGCATGGATGTGAACATGGTGCTGGTTCCGGTTACCATCACCGATCCCATGAACCGGCTGGTTACCGGCCTTGAAAAAGAGGACTTTCAGATTTACGAGAACAGCAACGAGCAGAAGATCGAGAGTTTTGCCAGCGAGGACGCCCCGGTTTCGATCGGCATCATCTTCGATCTCTCCGGATCGATGACCTCCAAGCTTGTCCGCGCCAAGGATGCCATCCTGCAGTTCATCAAGACGGCCAATCCCCAGGACGAGTTTTTCGTCATCGGATTCAATGACCGGCCCGAGCTGATCGAGGACTTTACCAGCTCGGTGGAAAACATCCAGGCCCGCCTGGCGCTGGTGCGCGCCGGTCACCGCACGGCCCTTCTCGACGCCATCTACTACGGCGTTGAAAAGACGAAGGACGCGCACCATGAACGCAAAGCGCTGCTGGTGGTTTCTGACGGCGGCGACAACCGCTCCCGCTACACCGAGGGCGAGGTGCGGGCCCAGGTGCGCGAGTCAGATGTGGAGATCTACTCGATCGGCATCTTTGACGAATACGCGCCCACCCCCGAGGAGCGCACCGGCCCGCAGCTCCTTGAAGATCTGAGCGACTCGACCGGAGGGCGCCTCTTCCGCGTAGGCGACGTGGACGAGATGAGCGACATCGCCGAAAAAATCTCAAATGAGCTGCGCAACCAGTATGTGATTGGCTACAAGCCCAAGGACCTGGCCCACGACGGCAAGTGGCGCAAAGTGAAGGTGAGGGTCAATCCGCCTCCGGGACTGCCTCCGCTATCGGTCTATGCTCGCTCCGGCTACTATGCGCCTTTGCAATAGAACGGCATTTGCGGCAATTCTGGCTGGGACCGCGTTGCTGCTGCCAGCGCAACAATCTCCCGGCTTCAATGTTCAAATTCCGGTTGGCGTAACCGACCGGGACAATCGTCCGGCGATCGGATTGAAGCGGGATAACTTTCTGATTCTGGAGAATGGCAAGAAGCAGCAGATCAGCACAGTGGAGGGCGAGGACACCCCCGTTTCCATCGGCATCCTGGTTGATCTATCCGGGTCGATGGCTCCTAAACTCGCCGGCGAACGTACAGCCATTCTGCAATTCATCAGCTCGGCCAACCCGCAGGACGAGTTTTTTCTGGTCGGCTTCAACGAGCAGCCAGAGTTGATCGCGGATTTTACCAGTTCGAGAGACGAGATTGAAGCTGGCCTGGCCAACGTCAAAACCGGTCATCGCAAGGCCCTGCTCGACGCCATCGAATTCGGTCTTGAAAAAATGAAGGGCGCGCACAACCAGCGCAAGGTTCTGCTCGTGATTTCTAACGGGGCCGACAACTTCTCGCACCACTCCGAGGGCGAGATGCGGGCCGCAATTCGTAAATCGGACGTGGAGGTTTTTTCTATCGGCATCTTTAACGCCTACGCGCCCACTCCCGAGGAGCGCGTCGGGCCGCAGTTGCTTTCAAATATCAGTGGAGAAAGCGGCGGACTGCTCTTTCGCTTGGATGATCTCGGCGACGCGGGACCGGTGGCCGAAACTATCTCTTCTCTTTTGCGTCATCAATATGTGATTCGTTATGTTTCCGGCGACCTGGCCCACGACGGCAAGTGGCGTAAAGTGAAGGTGAGGGTCAATCCGCCTCCGGGACTGTCTCCACTTACGGTTTATGCTCGCTCCGGCTACTATGCGCCTTTGCAATAACGCGATTCTGGCCATTCTCGTGGCCGGAACCGCGCTCCTCTTGCCTGCGCAACAACCCGCGGCGCCAGCCGGCAGCGCATCGGCGGCCACGGCCCAGAGCACGCCGGCTCAATCGGCTCCGCTCAATGCGGACCGCGACCCTGTGCGCGCGCCCGAAGGCACCGTCGCCGCGCCCGGAACCGGACCACTGGGTAAACAGGGCTCGGGATACGTGCTGCACACCGATGTGGAAGAGGTGGTGCTCAACGCCACCGTGCTCAACGGCTCGCAGATCGTCCAGACCCTCACCCGAGACGACTTCCAGGTCTTGGAAGACGGCGTCAAGCAGACGCTGCTCAGCTTTCAGCACACCGATCTGCCCGTCTCCATCGGCCTGGTGATCGACAACTCGGGCTCGATGTACCGCAAGCGGCCCTCGGTGAATAAAAGCGCACTCGACCTGATCGAGGCCTCAAACCACGACGACGAGGCCTTTGTGGTGAACTTTTCCGACGAAGCCTTCATCGACTGCGACTTTACCGGCGACATCAACAAGCTGCGCGACGGCCTGTCGCACATCGACTCGCGCGGCGGAACGGCTCTCTACGACGCGGTTGTGGCCTCGGCCGATCACCTGGTGGAGGAAGCCAGGCGGCCCAAACAGGTGCTGGTGCTGATCACCGACGGCGACGACAACGCCTCCACATTGAATCTGGAACAGACCATCCACCGCGTGCAGGAGCTCTCCGGCCCGGTCATCTACACCATCGGACTGCTCTTTGGCGACGAGATGACCCGCAGCGAGGTGCGCCACGCCCGGCGCTCGCTCGAGCTTCTCTCGAGCGAGACCGGCGGCATGGCCTTCTTTCCTAAATCGATCGAAGAGGTTGACCAGATTGCGGCCGAGGTTGCGCGAGATATCCGCAGCCAGTACACACTCGGCTACCACTCCACCAAGCCAACCTCGGTTCCGGGCTTCCGGCGCATCGAGGTCACAGCCGAGGCCAAGGGCATGGGCAAGCTCACCGTCCGCACCCGTACCGGCTACTTCCCGGTGGTGCCCAAGCAGAAGCAGGCGGCCGGAGTGACGAAGTAAGCGAGGACGCGAAAGCATCCATTGCAACCTCTTCCTGTTTTGATCCGTCTCCCCAAGCAGCGTTGATCTGCAAAACCTAAAGCTGCAGACGCGATCTCTGATTGCGATATGCACACGGCTGCCTGGGACTTTCTACGGGCGCTGATCTGCGTTGCGAAAAACGTGAGTGAAAGGCGGAAGGGAAATGCGTTCAGTTTGGGGATTGGTTGCGGTAGCTGCGGCCGTTGTTGGTTTTGGCGCGGTTACGGTAAACGCCCAGGCGCAGAACTGTGCCGGGCTGAAGAATCTCGCCATTGCCGACGCAACGATTGCCAGCGCCGACGCGATTCCTGCCGGCAGCAAGGCCGCGAGTATGATGGGGCCGCCGATCGGTCCGCTTCCCGCCTTCTGCAAGGTCGTCGGCGTCATTCGCGATCGCACCGGCGCCGACGGAAAGCACTACGGCGTTCGCTTCGAGGTGCGCCTGCCTGCCAATTGGAATGGCAAGTTCTTCTTCCAGGGCGGCGGCGGAATGGATGGCAATCTCGCGCCCGCCATCGGCGCGGGCGCTCGCGGCACGCCGACGGCACTTGAGCGTGGCTACGCCGTCGCCAGTGACGACGGCGGACACCAAGGTGGTGACGCCTCCTTCGGTCATGAGCAGCAGGCGCGGCTCGACTTCGCCTTCGAATCCACTCCCGAAACGGCGCGCGTTGCCCGCCACTTGATTTCTGCCTACTACGGCAAGCCGGCATCGCACTCCTACTTTGTGGGCTGTTCGAACGGAGGCCGCGAGGCCATGATGGCCATCCAACGCAACCCGCTCGACTTCGACGGCGCCGTTGCCGGCGATCCTGGTTTTCGGCTCACTCACGCGGCCATCGCCGAGGCGTGGGACACTCAGGCTTTCCTCGCCGTCGCGCCGAAAGATGCCACCGGCCATCCCATACTGAGCAAGTCCTTCTCTAGCGACGACCTCAAGCTGGTTGCTAACGCGGTGCTCGAGAAGTGCGACGCCCTCGACGGGTTGAAGGACGGCGAGATCAATAACATCGCAGCCTGCAAATTCGATCCTGCCGAGCTCATCTGCAAAGGCGAGAAAAACGCTGCCTGCCTCACGCGCGAACAAGTCGCCGCGCTCGGGAGAATCTTTGGCGGGGCGCACGACTCGAAAGGCAACGCACTCTATTCAAGCTGGCCCTACGATGCCGGCATCGGCGAGATGGGCTGGCGGATCTGGAAGATCGGTATGTCTCCTACGGCCCAGCCCAATGCCATCAACACGACCATGGGAGCAACGGCGCTGACCGACTACTTCGTGCATCCCTACGTCGAAGGCCTGACTGCGTTCAACATCGATTTCGACCGCGCGGCAGCCCTCACTGACCAGACCGCCCGCATCAACGACGCCGTCGACACCGACCTTTCCACCTTCGCCGCCCATGGCGGCCGGCTCATCATCTACGAGGGCCTCAGCGATCCGGTATTTTCGGCCAACGATATCATCGACTATTACCTGCAGCTTGAGCGCGCCAACGGCGGCCAGGAGAAGACCGCCTCCTTCGCCCGTCTCTTCCTCATTCCCGGAATGAACCATTGCGGCGGAGGTCCGGCCACCGACCAGTTCGATGCTCTTTCGGCGCTTGAAAAGTGGGTCGAGCAGGGCCAGGTCCCACAATCGATCACGGCCACCGGCGCAGCTTTCCCCGGCCGCACGCGACCGCTCTGCCCTTATCCGCAGTACGCGGCTTACAACGGCGCGGGCGACCCGCAACAAGCCGCGAACTTCACCTGCAAGGCTCCCCAATAATCTTCGCGCCTCGGCACGGTAAGCTAGAACTCAGGAGCTAATCGCGAAACCCGATCATGGCCGATTACAAATACTCGACCCTTGCCGTTCATGCAGGGCAGCATCCCGATCCGCTGACGGGCGCGGTGAACGTGCCCGTTTATCTGTCTTCAACTTTTGAGCTCACCGGCATCGGCACCGACCGCGGCTGGGACTACTCGCGCGCCGGCAACCCCACCCGCGACCGGCTCGAAATGGCGCTGGCAGCGCTCGAAGGCGGCGTCAGCGGCCACGCTTTCACCACCGGCATGGCCGCCATCTCGGCGCTCGTCGCCATGCTGCGCGCCGGTGACCACGTCGTCTGCTCGCAGGACGTCTATGCCGGCACCGTCCGGCTCTTCGACCAGATCGTCTCGGGTTACGGCATCGAGATTGAGTACGTCGACTCGAGCGACCTGGCCGCCGTCGAGAAGGCGATGCGCCCGAATACAAAGCTGGTGCACATCGAGACCCCCTCGAATCCGCTCATGGTGCTCACCGACATTGCCGGGGTGGCCAAGGTCGCCCACGCGCACGGCGCTGAAGTGAGCGTCGACAACACGTTTCTTTCGCCGGTGCTGCAAAGCCCGCTCGCGCTCGGCGCAGACATCGTGATGCACTCCACCACCAAGTACCTCAACGGCCACTCCGACGGCTTGGGCGGGGCCATCATCGGCAGCAAGCCCGAGCACAAGGAGAAGTTCCTGTTGATCCAGAAGGCGGCCGGCGGCGTAATGTCGCCCTTTGAGTGCTTTCTGGTGCTGCGCGGCATTAAGACGCTACCGCTGCGCATCCAGCAGCACGAGGAGAATGGCCGCTCTGTGGCCGAGTTCCTCTCCACGCACCCCAAGGTTCACAAGCTCGCCTATCCGGGGCTCAAGACGCATCCCCAGCACGAACTCGCGCTCAGGCAGCAAAAAGGATTTGGCTCCATGATGAGCTTCGAGCTCAAGTCGCGCGAGGAGGCAGCGCGGTTCCTGGCAGCCATCAGGATCTTCCTGAATGCCGAATCGCTGGGCGGCGTCGAGAGCCTGGCCTCGCACTCGGCCACCACTACGCACGGCTCGGTGAGCGAAGAGGTGCGCCGCAAGATGGGCATCAACGAAGGCCGCATCCGGCTCTCCGTTGGCATTGAGGACAAGGAAGACCTGATCGCCGACCTCGACCAGGCGCTGGCGGCGGTATAAACGCACCTTTCCTCACGGCCGCTCCGGCAGTCATTCCAGAGCCGAACCGGGAACGATAAACTCTATGTTTTCGACCCGGGCAGCTTTGCCGATATCGAAAACTTGTGCGTTAACTCGATCCGGAGTGCCGGGCGCGTATAGATCCACTCGTAAATTTGGCCCCTCGCGCTTTTCTGTCTTTTCAAACACGACCACATATTTGCCGGGGCTGAGTCCGCGCAGTCTGAATCGTCCTTCGCTGTCGGTCCAGGTCGAAGCCGGAATAACTCCGGCATTGTCTGCGGGCTTTACTTCTACCTCCCATGTCGATGGATCCACTCCGGCAGGGAATATGAGTTTTCCCGCGATCTGGCCATCGACTTGAAAATCAAGATCGAAGTCCGTGCACCCATGCGCTTCGATCTCGATTTCTCCAGACCACATTGTCCAGAGGCCCGCCTCAGTGTTGGGATTGACGTCATACTTTCCTGCCAGAAGCGGATCGAATTCAAAATCGCCCTTATCGTTCGTCAGGGCCTTGAACTTCTGTCCATCTCCTGCGCGGGTAACAATGATGACATGATGCTTTAAAGGCTTCTGCTCCTCGCCGTCCTCTGTCTCTTGATTCGAATACGCGCGCCCCTTCACCAGGCCCGCAGTTTCAAGACCCGCAAGTTTGTGCAGGAAGTCAATCTGCTCGCTCTCATCCGATACCGGCCCGCTGCGACTACCGTAGTTCACAACAAGTTCCTTCGATTCTCTGTCGCGATACAACGAAAAGAGCCACGAATCGCCAGTCTTCATCGCTGGAAGACACTTCCTCTGGGCGGTGAAAATCTCCATTCCCAAGGTCGGGGAGCCTTTGAAAATGGTCTCGGGACGAAGCGTGAGACGATATTCATCGTCGAGCGCCGGGACAATCGACACAATCTCAGCCGTGAATACCATCTCATCGTATTTCGTTCCGCAATCGCTACCCATCCCTTTCAATCCGCTAACAGAACAGGTATAAAAATCTCCGCCATTCAAATCACCGCGGATCTCAGTGATCTGCCCTTCCAGAAGCGGCGCCAGATTCGCCACCAGGCAAAAAGAGAACGCGAGAAGCGAGAACTTATCCTGCGGCATAGAGGCTCTAATCTCATCTACTTAGACGTACTCAGCGCAGGTTTCGGCTGCAATCCCACGCCAAATCCATCCGCGATGCTGACGCTATATTTTCCTCATCGGCCTTGCCGTTAATTTCCACCCTCCGGCGCATAATCTTCCCAGATCAAGAAACGCTGGCTCAGCCTTAATCGAAATCGGGGCTTCAGGCCCTTCGTAACAGCCTTATTCCTGAAATATTTGCAGCGAAGTCATTTGTTTTCCAATATTTAGAGGAAAAGTCTGCCCGCAAGTGTATGAAAATACAATATTTGACCCTCAAATGAGAGGGGGGGGCCGCACCAATCAACGCCCACTACTCAACGCCCGCCGTTAACATGAATAAGTGGCCCCCTCCGATCCATCAAGCGCACCCATGCACGGCAAACTTCTGCTGGCCGTGGACACCTGCGGGCCCTCGGGTTCGGTGGCGCTGGGACGGCTGGCCGGGCGCGACCTTGAAATCCTGGGCGAGACGGAGCTTGAAGGGCGCAGCTACTCGGCCACGCTGGTCGCCGCAGTCGCCGATCTACTCACCGCCGCCGGCGCAACGATTAGCGATCTTGGCGGCATCGTCGCCGTGAACGGACCGGGCAGCTTTACCGGCGTGCGCGTGGGCCTGAGCGCGGTGAAAGGCCTGGCCGAGGCCGATCGGATTCCTGTCGTTGCCGTCTCGCGGCTCAAGGTGCTGGCGCGCAAGGCCGCTGTGCCGTCGGCGGCGCTCGATGCGCATCGCGGCGAGGTTTTTCTGCGCCTTGAGCGCACCGGCCGCGATGCGGAAGAGCTGCTCGCCGGACCTGAGGAGCTCGCACTGCTCAGCCCCGCTCCGGTTCGCATCGCTGTTTGCGACGATGCGGCTACGGCGATGCTCGCCTTTGCCTGGCCGCAGACGCAAAAGGTACGCGTCGCCGCGCCACGCGCTTCTGACGCGATGCGCCTTGGCGAGGCGCTGCTGGTTGCGGGCGTCGCCCAGGACCTGGCTCTACTCGACGGCCACTACCTGCGCCGCTCCGATGCCGAGATCTTCGGCCCTGCCAACATGACCCAGTCGCACCCACCAAGGCCGCGCAAGCCATGAGCTCCCGACCCGCGATCACGATCCGTCGATTGGTGGAATCCGACCTGCCGGGCGTCCTCAGAATCGCCGAAAGCGCAAGCGAAGCGCCGCGTTGGCCCCGCCGGACCTTCGTCGAGATGCTCTCCGGCGAGTTTCTCTCGCGCCGCATCGCGCTGGTTGCCGCTGACGCCGGTTCAGGTGAGGCACTCGGCTTTGCAGTCGCCAGCCTCGTTCCTCCCGAGGCAGAGCTCGAAAACATCGCCGTCGCTCGAGAAGTTCTGCGCCGCGGCATCGGCCGCCAGCTTCTCTCTGAACTCATTCCAGGGCTCCGTCAGACCGGCATCCAGACCCTACATCTCGAGGTCCGCGCCTCAAACCTCGCCGCCATGGGTCTCTACAACTCTTTTGGATTCAAAGAAATAGGCCGCCGTCCCCGCTACTATTCCGACCCGATTGAAGACGCGGTCCTGATGACGCTGCACCTTGGCTGACCTTGTAGCAAGGCCCTTTCGCCTCAAAAAATATATCTGGCCCTGATCATTTTCCGCGCAAGCATGTGATTTCCATCACTCTTACTCGTGCGCTCTCCCGATTTTGCACAGCCCGGCATTACTTTCTGTTCGTTTCCCACTTGCGAACCAGCACGTGACAGCGATATATGTGAATGTTCTGCAAATTGCGGCGGCGCCGGGCCGCACTGTATCCCGGCTGCCGTACCGGAGGTGCTTGATGGATGAAGTAAAGGATGCCACGCTGTGCGAAGAGATTGATCGCCTTCACGCCGAACATCGTCGCTACGCCCAGCGGTTGGAAGAATTGCTTCAAAAGCCCTATCTCAGTGCGGATGAACAGCTTGAGGAAGTTCGTTTGAAGAAGCTCAAGCTGCATGCCAAGGACCTGATTTTTGCGCTTGAGCGCCGGTCAGTGGCCGTAGCATAGATTTCTGTTGCGCGAGCCTCCCGGCTCGGCAAGCGGGCCATGCGTGCGACCCTCAGGTTGCGTGCCGGTGGTTGCGTCTGCCCGCAGCAGTTCCAGAATTGCAACACCCCGGAACCACGGCGGCTGAGTGGCCTTTTCCTCAAGAAAGAAAATGCCACGTATCGCAACTCTCAAAAGGGCACATGAGTTCTGGAACCGCTCTCATGCCGCCCTCGATCAGGCCACCTTCAATTGGCACTCATTCTCTGAACTTGTCCCCCAGCCGTGCCTCCAGCTTGTTCCTGGTTCACCGTATAATCGTTGGGACGATGGTTCGTGATGGTTACATCTACGGATTGAGCCTCTTAGCAGTCGCAGCAATTCTCGTGTGGTTTACCGGCTTCTGGGTCTGGGGCCTGCCTCCCATTCTCCTCGCCGTTTTCTTTCTTCAGTTCTTTCGCGACCCCGAGCGCGCCATCCCCTCCGGCAACGGCTTGATCGTCTCGCCGGGCGACGGCAAAGTGACTGAAACCGCGCTCATTCAAACCCCTGAAGGCGGACGCCAGCGGATCAGCATCTTTTTGAGCGTCTTCAACGTACACGTAAACCGCGCGCCTATCAGCGGAGTTCTCACCAGCGTTTCTTACCGGAAGGGCCAGTATCTGAACGCCATGAACCCAGACTCGGCTGACCGCAACGAGCAGAACGTGGTTACGGTAAAGGGGCAAGGCAATGACCAGGGCATCGAGGTTGTATTCAAGCAGATAGCCGGCCTGCTGGCGCGGCGCATCGTCTTCAATTTCAAGGCGGGTGACCGGGTGGAACGCGGGCAGCGAGTCGGCCTGATCAAGTTCGGTTCCAGGGTCGATGTCATCGTCCCCGGAGATGCCGTTCTGCGGGTCAAAGTCGGCGACAACGTAAAGGGCGGCGCCACCGTTCTGGCCGAGACGCTCGAGGCCGTTGCGGCCCTACCCGCGAGAAAATCTGACCAGGCCGCCTCGGCCAGCGTCTATCCTGATGGGCCGGAGAGCGAGGGAGCGTGAATCAGCTCGACCGGCAAGAATCGCGCCAGAGAGCCAGAGCCCAGCTGCGCCGCGGCATGTACCTGTTGCCGTCGCTCTTTACTGCCGGCAGTCTTGGAGCCGGCTATTTCTCGATTACCCAAACCATCGACGCCATCTCCCGCGATGCGCAAACTCATCTCGACTGGGCCGCCATCGCGATCCTCTTCGCCATTCCTTTCGACGCACTCGACGGCCGCATTGCGCGCATGACCAACACCGTTACCGATTTTGGCCGCGAGCTCGATTCGCTTGCCGACGTGATCACCTTCGGCGTGGCCCCCAGCCTGTTGGCCTTTGTATGGGGATTCCATTTTCTGCCCGATACGCTCAACCCCACTTTTCATGAGCATCTGCTCAAGGCCGGCGCCTTTATCTGTTTCCTGTTTCTGCTTTGCGGCGCATCGCGCCTGGCGCGATTCAACATCAGCCACGACGCACAGCCGCGCAATCCCGGCCGGGCTGACCGCAAGTACTTTGTCGGCATGCCCATTCCGGCCGCGGCGGGCCTGCTCGCGGCCACGGTCCATTTCTTCAATGCCTATCCGGTTGAAGCGTGGTGGGTGTCAATTCCCTGGCTCATCCTCGTCGGTCTCATCGGATTCCTGATGGTCAGCACCTGGCGATTCTGGTCGGGCAAGGAGATTAACCTCACGCGGCGTCATCCCTTCCAGCTTCTATTGCTGCTGGCAGTGGTCATCTACATCACGCTGCGTTTTTCAAACGTGGTTCTCTTTCTGGGTGCGCTGACGTACATGTTCTCGGGCATCTGGGCCCGCGCGGCCTATGGATGGTCTCGCCGCCGCCGCCGACCCGAACCCGCGGCCGCGCCGAAACTTGCGCCGGAACCGGAGCCGGAACCGCCGGGGCCGAGATTTGCTGATTAGCCCAGTCTGCTAGCATCGCTAACATCGCTGGCTCCGCTGTTTTTCAAAAGGATCATCGTGTACAGAATTGTCATCGCCGGAGCCTCATCGCTGATTGGCCGCGAACTAAAGGACGCGCTCAACGATTCGCCATTGGCCGACGCCAACATCGCCCTGCTCGACCAGGAAGAGGCGCAGGGACAGATTGACCAGGTGGGCGACGAGGTGACCATTATTCAGGCCCTCACCTCAGAAGCGTTCGAGCGCGCCGACTTCACTTTCTTCTGCGGCTCTGAGGACTTGACTCGCCGGCATTGGCGTCAGGCACTGCGGGCGGGTTCCACGGTCTTCGATCTTTCCTGCGCGCTCGACCAGGAAACCGGCGTGCTGGTTCGCGCTCCCTTGCTGGGCGCCGATGCGTCATCGGTGGATCTGTTCACCCCGGCGGTCGTCCCCGCCCAACCGGCCGCTCTTGCTCTCGGACTCCTGATGGAGCGCCTGCAGCAGGCTGCGCCGCTGCGCACGGCGGCAGCCACGATTCTTGAGCCGGCCAGTGAATTTGGCCGCGCCGCAATGGACGAACTCCACCAGCAGACCATCAACCTGCTCAGCTTCCAGACGTTGCCCCGCGGCGTTTACGATGCGCAGGCTGCCTATAACCTGCTCGGCGGCATGGGCGAGAGCGCAAAGGTAAATCTGAGCGCCGTAGAGGCGCGCGTTCGCCGCCACTACCAGGCGCTGTCGCAGGGCCGTTGGCCGGCGCTCGCCATCCAGGTGGTTCACGCGCCGGTGTTCCACGGCCACACCTTTTCGATCTTTGTTGAGCTGGAGCGGCCCGTCGAAGTCCCCGCCCTTGAAGATGCGCTTAGCGGCGACCGCGTCGACCTGGTGCTCGAAGACACCGACTCGCCGTCGAACCTTGCTGCGACCGGTCAGAACGATGTGCTGGTGCGGTTGCGTCCCGAGATTCCGGCGCGGGGAACTGCGGTATCGAGGCTGTGGCTCTGGGCGGCGTCAGACAATCTGCGCCTCAACGCGCAGAACGCCGTGGCCTGCGCCCTCGATCTGCGTCGGCTTAGACCGCAGGGGCTGGTGCAGTAAGGCGTTTCCAGTTGGCTCAACCGCCGCACCGCTCCCACATCTGCTCAATGTAGCTGTCGGTCATGCCGGCAATGTAGTCGGTGACGGTGCGCGCCAGGCCCTCGCTTGCGATCTGCGCCTGGTGATCGGCGGGCATCAATTCGGGTTCGGCCATGAGCCTGGCGAACAGTCCAGCTACCACTTCTGCCGCGTGCGCATGCGCTTCAGCCTGGCTGGGCGAGTTGTATAAGTTTTCGTAGAGAAACTTCTTGGCCACAGCCCGCGCCTGCTCCATCTCCGGGCTCAAGCCCGCCAGCCTCGCCGGCGCACGGCGAATCTCGGCAAGCGTGGTCGCATCCAGCGCAACCACTCGCGCGCGTACTTCGCTCAGCAGATCCGTCACGAATACGTTCAGCAGCCGGCGCAGCGCGTCGTAAACGGCCAAACGCGGCGCGGCGTTGGGATAACGCTCGAGCGCCGCATTGTGGAAGTTCCTGAAGAGCGGCGTCTCCTCGCGCACTTGCTCGAGTGAGAGAATCCCCGAGTCGAGCCCATCGTCGAGATCTGCCGTGAGATACGCAATCTCGTCGGCCAGATCGATAATTTGCGCCTCGAGCGGTGGAAACCGATCGAGGAAATACTCAGCCAACTCGGGATGCCCGGCCGGCGAATAATCGCGGGAGTGCTTGATGATGCCCTCGCGCACGGCCAGGGTGAGATTAAGCCCGCGAAACGCTTGGTAGCGTTCCTCGAACCACGTAACAATGCGCAACGCATGGAGATTGTGGTCGAAGCCGAGCCCGTGAGCCTTGAGCGCCGAGTCGAGCGCCTTCTCGCCCGCGTGCCCATACGGCGGATGGCCGATATCGTGCACCAGGGCGAGCGCTTCGGCCAGCTCGGAATTCAAGCCCAAAGCTTTTGCCATGGTGCGCGAAATCTGCGTCACTTCGAGCGTGTGCGTCAGCCGGCTGCGAAAGTGGTCGCTCAGATAGGAATTGACGGGATCGCCGGGCAGCCGTGTGAATACCTGCGTCTTGCCGGCCAACCGCCTGAAGGCTCGCGCGTGCAGAATGCGGGCTGCGTCACGTGCGAAGGGCGAGCGATAGGCATGCGGCTGCTGCCGAAAGGTTCGCCGCGTCAGCTCCTCGCCTTCATCGCCGCACACGGCAATGCCCGGCGGCAGCGGAACAAGGGATTCGGTCTCGATCGCCATTGGATTTCTTCTTCACCGTGCGAACGCATCGTTCGCGGTTCTCGTCTGGTTATACCGCAAAAGGGGACAGCACAGCGCAGTCGACGCCCCGAGTGTTGGTGGTCACCGAGTTCCACAGGCCGCAGCCACTATAAGAACCCCTATGCGTAGCGGGATGGACAATGCCATGCTCCGCGGAGTACCATCCTGCCGAATTTTCCGGTGGGCCCGCGCATATGGGGAACGGCGGACGCGGGCTGCAGCGGATCATTCTCACCTGAATGGGAGGAAACGATGAAACTCATGAAGGGAATGGCTTTATCCATGGCCACCCTGGCAGTGGTTTTGATCCCGGGTTGCGGAGCGAGACACTCGCCGAAGGAAGTGTTTTACCTGGTCGCCGCAAACATGTCGACCAACTACTGGACGACGGCCGTCGCCGGATTCAAAAAAGCGGCGGCGGAATACGGGGTGACTGCCAGGGCCGTAGGACCCGACAACTACGACCCGCAGGCCGCGCTGGCTGAACTGCAAAAGGCCGTAGCCGCCAAGCCCGCGGGCATTCTCATCTCGGTCTCCGACGCCGCCGTGCTCACGCCGGGGATCAATGCGGCAGTGGATGCGGGCATTCCGGTCATTACCGTCGATTCCGACGCCGCTGACAGTCACAGACTTTACTTTATCGGCACCAACAATCTTGATGCGGGCCGGCTGGGCGGCCGCCGGGTGGTTGAGAAACTGGGCGGGAAAGGCAATGTGGTCTTCTTTACCATAACCGGCCAGCCCAACACCGAAGAGCGGCTGAAGGGCTTCAAGGATGCGTTTGCCACCCGGCCGGGAATCAACATCGTTGAAGTGGTCGACATCAAAGGCGATACCGCCCTTGCCTTCGACAGAACCCAGCAGTTGCTCGCCCAGGCCGGGGCTAAAAAGATCGATGCATTCGTCTGCCTTGAATCGGCTTCGGGCGAGTTGGTGGCCGAAGCGGTCAAGCGGAGTCACGATACCAGCCGCGTCGTGGTCGCATGGGACGTGAATCCCGATACGCTGAACGGAATCAAGGACGGTGTGATTGAAGCAACCGTCGTGCAGAAGCCGTTCACGATGGGATACGTCGGCCTCAAGGTGTTGGACGAGATCTTTCACTCTCCACCCGCGCAGCTCAGCAAGGACTACAGTTCAGACGCGTTCTCGCCCTACCCGGCGTTTATCGACACCGGGACATCGCTGGTGGATAAGAGCAACGTGGATTTCTACCTGTCCGCGGCCACAGCGCACGCCAAGTAGGAGGGCCGTGACGGGCCCGGGCATCGTAAAACGGCCCTGGCCCGAGACATGAAAACGGCCGCCAGTCCGGAATGGATTGGCCGCCGCACCGCAGCAAGTTTTCGCTTGGCGCTTATTCCGGCTTGGGCTGGGGTTCGATCACGTGATCTTCCTTGGCCAGGCGGACGCGCGCGCTTTCGAGCTTCTTCTGCACCCTGGTTACATCGCTCGCCTCGTAATCGGCCGGCATCGCTTTGGCAAACCCATCCAGAGAGAGCTGCCACTGCGCCGCAGCCAGCCGGATGCGCCCGGTCTTCTCGTACAGGTCGCCCAGGTGCATGTGCACGGTGGGATCGGTCTGGTCGCGCTCGACTGCCTGCCGCAGATTGTCCTCGGCCAGCTCATAGTCGCCCAGCTTGAAGTAAACCCAGCCCAGCGAGTCGAGATAGGCGCCGTTGATCGGCTCGATATCCACGGCCTTCTTGATATACGTGAGCGCCTCGGGCAGGCGCACGCCCTTGTCGGCCAGCATGTAGCCAAGATAGTTGAGCGTCATTGCGTTGTTGCGATCCTGCTCCAGCGCCTGGTGGAAGAATCCCTCGGCCTGATCCATCTTCTTCTGACGGTCGGCCAGCTCGCCGCGCAAAAAGTACAGGTAGGTGCGATCTTCCTTCTTGGTGCACAGCGGCTCGGCCTTGGCGAAAGCCTCTTCGGCGTCCTTCCAGCGGCGCACGCGGATGTCGATCTGGCCGATGGCGAAATACGCAGTGCGGTCGTCAGGCGTGTTGTTCAGCAACTCATTGGCCATTTTGACCGCATCGTCCGGTTTGCCTTGGTCGGCCAGTTCCTGGGCCAGCATCAGCTTCAAATCCCGGTTCTTCGAGTTGGCGGCCACCGCCTTCTGCGAAATCTCAACTGCCTTGTCGATATTGTGCGCCGCTCGAAAGGCGTCCACTTCACCCTGGTAGCCGCGCACCGCGCTGTCGCCGCCCAGTTCGATCATCCTCTGGTAGGTGGCCACGGCCTGGTCAATCTTGTTTTCTTCGAGATAAACGGCGGCCAGCCGCTCAAGAAAAATGCTGCGATTGTTCTTCTCTTCCTCGGTATTAGCGCCGCTGACATGGGAGATCGATGACTGATCGAGCATGCTGAGGTAAGCCTGCTCGGCGTCTCCAAATCTGCCCAGCACGTCGTACAGCAGGCCCTCGTTATAACCCGCTTCAAGACTCGTCGAGTCGATCTTCAGCGCCTTCTGAATGGTGGCCAGCGCGTCCTCGTATTTGCCCTGGTGGCGTTGAATCTCAGAGATATGTACCAGCGCCTCGGGGTTTTCAGGGTCGGCGGCGGCAAGCTGCCGGTACTGTTTCAGCGCCTCATCGTACTGCTCGTCGTTGAAGAGCGCCTCGGCCAAAGCGTCAATGGTGCGCAGATCGCCGGGTTCCAGGTCTTCGGCGCGCTGATACGCGGCAATCGCGTCCTTGGGCTTCTTCAACTGCGCGTAGGCCGCGCCCAGCGTGAACTCCATCTTGGGCGTGCGGTCGTTTACCGGGACCGACTCGAGCACTGTGATGGCGTGCTGAACGTCACCGCTTTCGGCATAGAGCCGCGCCAGGTTCAGCACCACTTCTTCTGAATCCGGCTCAATCGATCGCGCAATCTTGAATTGCTCTTCAGCCTTCTGCTGGTCGTGCTTCACGGTGTAGAGCTGGCCCAGCACCATGCGGTCTTCAACGCTGCGCGGCTGCAGCGAGACAATCTTCTCGAACTCGGCAATCGCCTGATCGAGCACGTTGCCCGAGGGCGATGAGGAAGAAACGCCGCTCTCGTTTTCACCAAGCTGGCGCAGATAGATGCGGCCCAGCATCTTGTGCGCATCAATGTTGTCGGGCGATGTTTTGAGCAGCGTGCGCTCGGTAACCTCGGCGTCGTGCTCGTGGCCCGGCGTGCGGAAATACAGGTCGGCCAGCGCGTTC
>Ga0326727_10003523_pt1 | contig 49757 bp, 37 predicted proteins | sample MB2enrmetagenome_FD_207643 | JGI IMG/M metagenome (GOLD analysis project Ga0326727, IMG submission 207643) | Lab enriched peat soil microbial communities from McLean, Ithaca, NY, United States - MB29MY | ecosystem: Environmental > Terrestrial > Soil > Wetlands > Peat | place: USA: New York... | reverse complement strand
TAAACTCGGCGGCCAACCGGGCCGCTGCTGCCGCCGCCGTCACTTCCAACGACACTGCCGGGTACCTGCCGGTGTTTACCGACAGCACCGGCGACTTGCAGAACTCGGCGCTCTTCCAGTTGAACGCAGGCACGACCGCGGCTCCGGTTTGGAACCTCGGCTTCGGCACCGTCGCACCTGCCTTCAACTTAAACTTCGTCTCGCAGGTCGATCCGGCGGCCATCGCCATCGACGGGTACGGAGCGGTTGGCATCAACTTCATTGGCCGCCGGGCCGAAGGCACCCTGGCCGCGCCCAGCGCCATCCTGAACGGTGACAACATTATGGCTATGCAGGGACGCGGCTACGGAGCCACTAAATTCTCGACTTCCAGCCGCGCCTATATGAAATTCTTTGCCGCCGAGAACTGGACGGATGCGGCGCAGGGCACCTACATTTCGCTGGCGACGACCGCGACGGGCACCGCCGCCGCGGCCGAGCGGCTGCGCATTACGGCCGCTGGCAACGTCGGCATCGGCACCACCGCGCCGGCCTATCCGTTGTCGGTGAATGGCGTCATCCAGAGCAGCGCGGGCGGCTTCCGCTTCCCTGACAACACGGTGCAGACGACGGCGGGGGTCGCGTTGAGTTCGCCGGATTCCTCGATCACGGTCGGCGGCACCGGGGCCGCACCGACGGTTGCCGTCAACGGCAGCGTGATCCAAAAGCGGGTCGGCAGCTCCTGCTCCAGCGGCAGCGCCATTGCTGCCATCAGCAGCACGGGCACGGTCAGTTGCCAAACGGTCAGCGGCGGCGGCGCCATCAGCTTGCCAGTGAGCTGGTCCAGCACGGCAACCGCGCCCCATGGCGTGCTCAACGTCACCAACACAAGCGACGGCCCCACGGCACCGCAGCAAACCTACCCCACCGCAAGCTTCTTTGCCACCGTGCCCTCGGCCATCGTAGGTACGGCCACCGGCACAGGAGTCACATCCGGAGTAACGGGTGAGGCGACCGGAACCAGCGGTGTCGGCGTGGTTGCCTACACCACGACAGCCATCGATCCGGCGCTGGTGGCCTTCAACGGAGTCACCGGATACACGGAACCCAGCGACGGCAATCCGCCGCAGGCAATCTTCGCCGAAATGGCGAACGGCGGCGGCGGCACGGTCATCAGTGCCGCCGCAACTGCCAGCACAGCTCCAGCCTGCGCGTCAGGTACACATTGCCAGGAGACCAGGATCATCGACGCCCAAGGCGAGGCAACCTCGGGACAGATCACCGCGTTTCACGCATCATTAGACAGCCCGTCCGCGACCGGCCTCGCCCTCAAGTTCGGAGTTGCACCGACCTCTGGAAACTTCATCAGCGCCGGTGTCGACTGCTCCGGCACCAGTACTTGCCCGTACTTCCAGGTGGACGGCAGCGGCGATGTGTCCGCCAGCGGTACGCTGTTCGTGCAGGGCTCGGCGCAGGCAAACAAAGGCCTGACGGTCTCCAACGGGCCGCTGACCGTTAACGACGGGATGGTCTTCAACGGTAACATTTCGTCTGAATTCGGCGGCCCAATTTATGTGGACGGCAACCTGAACGTTAGCGGCAGCATCTCCAAGGGAAGCGGCTCCTTCAAGATCGATCATCCCCTCGACCCGGCGAATAAGTATCTCTACCACTCCTTTGTCGAGTCACCCGACATGATGAATATTTACAACGGCGTGGTTGTGCTCGACAAACACGGCAAAGCCGTCGTCACCTTGCCCGACTACTTCGAGGCTCTCAATCAGGATTTCCGCTATCAACTCACCGCTATCGGCGCGCCCGGCCCCAAGCTCTACATTGCCGGTGAAATCTCCGGCAACAAGTTTTCGATCGCCGGAGGCAAGGCCGGAGCCAAGGTCTCATGGCAGGTGACCGGCATCCGTCATGACGCCTACGCCGAGGCGCATCGCATCGTGGTGGAAGAGGCCAAGCCTGAGCAGGAGCGCGGCACCTACCTTCATCCCGAGCTTTTCAACTCCCCGCAGGTGATCGCAGAAAAGAAATGACTAAACCCTTTGCTCTCCATGCCTGCCGCATTCGCTGGACTCCGGGCATGGAGAGCAAGCCCGCCTGACGACTGCCCGCACTTTGCGCTCCACCGCCCGTGGCGGGATCGCTTGCCTATGGTGTGCCGCGTCTGCGGCGGGCGCGGAACAGGCTGGGCAGGCCGGCGAACGGGGCAGGAGGCGCGAGGCGGACAGGCGAGGCGCCGGAAAAGGCGGGGAGCGGCGCAGGAAGTCCGACAATGTGAGCAAAAGTGAGCAGAGTTGCCGGCGCGGCTATGGGACTGTAGAAGTTGACGCGTCGCCGTTCCATCCACGCAGCCCGCAGCAGCAAGGCTCCACCGGGCAATCGAAGGATGATCCGGCAAGGTGATTCGAAATGCGTATGCTTCGTTTGCTATCGCTCACAGTTCTGATACTGGCCATCTCGGCCGCTGCGTTCGCGCAGTTTGGTGTTTCGGTCACAATCGCTCCGCCGGCCCTGCCCGTGTACGTGCAACCCATGGCCCCCGGCGATGGTTATCTGTGGACTCCCGGCTATTGGGGTTATGGCGATGAGGGCTACTACTGGGTGCCGGGAACCTGGGTGATGGCTCCCGAAGTTGGCTTCCTCTGGACCCCGGGTTACTGGGGTTGGGGCGGGAATGCGTTTGCCTGGAATGAGGGCTACTGGGGTGAACATGTCGGGTTCTACGGCGGTGTAAATTATGGCTTTGGCTACGGCGGCTTTGGCTACCAAGGCGGATATTGGAACCACGGAGCCTTTTATTACAACCGCTCGGTGAACAACATCAACATCTCGAACATTCACAATGTTTACAATAAACGCGTCACCAACTTCACCTCCTACAACCACGTCAGCTATAACGGCGGCAGGGGTGGAGTTTCGGCCCGTCCGAGGCCGGCGGAAGAGACCGCATCGCACGAGCGGCACCTCCAGGCTACGGCAGTACAAACACAGCATGTACAAGCCGCCCGCAGCAACCGCGCACTGCTCGCCTCGGTGAACCACGGCCGTCCGGCAATTGCCGCAACTGCCAAGCCGGGTGAACTGAACGGTAAGGGAGTGGTACCGGCCAAGCGGGCAGGCGCACCCTACAAAGCCGCCGTGAATAACCGGGCTGCCCGGCCAGAGGCGAACAAGGCGGTTTCAAAGCCTGAAACTGGGGCGCGCCCGGAAACAGCGCGCGGCGCAGCGGCAACGCACGCCAACGTGGAGCATCCGTCCAAGGCCACCAGCAGGGAGAATGCGGCTCATGCAGAGAGTGCGGCTCATGCCAAACCGGCTGCGCGTGCCGAGGAAGCTCCGCGGGCTGAGACCCATACGCAGACTGCATCGCGTCCGCAGCAGACAACCCACGCCCAAGCGGCTCCACGCGCCCAGGCTGCACCCCGGCCCCAGGCTCATGCGCAGACTGCTTCGCGTCCGCAGCAGGCAACTCACGCCCAAGCCGCTCCGCGTGCCCAGGCTGCACCCCGGCCCCAGGCTCATGCGCAGACTGCACCGCGTCCGCAGCAGGCAACTCACGCCCAAGCCGCTCCGCGCGCCCAGGCTGCACCCCGGCCCCAGGCTCACGAGCAGAGCGCATCGCGTCCGGCTGAGAAAGAACCTGCCAAGCGGTAACGGCAGGCAACGGGCCTATGGTCCGGAAAAGGTGCAGATCCACGACGTGGACCTGCACCTTTTCTTTTGCTTGCAAGCGCGTTGGCCGATCGGCTGGAAAGAGTCTCCGGGGACGAGTACTCGGTGGTAAAATCCAGCGCGTATAATGCGTGCATTGCTGTATGACCGGCCAATTTCTGGGAGGATTCCGTGAGATCAGGTGAGATGAAAAGCCGCTGTTTCTGGTTGCAGGTGAGCGTGCTGGCGGTTCTGGCGCTGGCTAGCCTTCCCATGGTTCAAGCGCAGAATGCCGCGCCCAAGCGCAAGGTTCGCATTGCGGTGCTCGACTTCGACTATGCGACGGTGGCGACAAGCTCGGCGGCGGTTTTTGGCACCAGCGTGGACGTGGGCAAAGGCATTGCCGACCTGCTGGTGACGGACCTGGTGAAGGATGGCACGTATTCGATCATCGAGCGCAAGATGCTGGACAAGATTCTTGCGGAGCAGAATTTTTCCAACTCCGATCGCGCCGATCCGAACTCGGCGGCAAAGATTGGACGGCTGCTGGGAGTGGACGCCATGCTGGTGGGCAGCATCACCCAGTTTGGCAATGACAACAAGCAGCAGGGCGCGGGCGGCGGCGGCGGCGGGTTTGGACACTTCGGCGTGGGCGGCTTCAGCCACAAGAGTTCCAAGGCAGTGGTGGGACTTTCGGCACGGCTGGTGAATATCGACACGGGAGAAATCCTGGGAGTGGCCGAGGGCAAGGGCGAATCCAAACGCGAGGGACTCTCGCTGACGGGCGGCGGCGGCGGTTGGAACGGCTGGGGCGGCGGCGGCGTGAACTTTGGCTCCAGCGATTTCCAGCAGACCATTATTGGCGAGGCGGTGAAGCAGGCAACCGATGGACTGGCGCTTCAGGTGATCGCCGACGCCGGTGCGATCTCAACCCGGACGATCAGCATCACCGGGATTGTGGCCGCCGTGGACAAGGGAACGGTCATTCTCAACATTGGCAGCCGCGCCGGATTGAAGGTGGGCGACCAGTTGAACGTGGAGCGGGTGACGCGTGAGATCAAAGACCCGGCTACCGGCCATGTCATCCGGCGGCTGAGCAGCACGATCGGTACGGTGACGGTATCCGATGTGGACGAGCAATCGGCGGTGTGTACGATTGTGACCGGCGCCGGCTACAAAGAGGGCGACATTGTGAAGACGGTGACGCAGTAGGACGAGGGTGGAAGGGATCTGCCCAAGTCAAAGTGTCAGATCTGCTGACTACAAAGAGTCACCTCTGCTGAGATCCCACATCTGCTGAACGCGGCAGATGTTGGGCACCAACTGGAGTGGAGATGCGGGCCGCCGGCCGGATACTCTGGCTGCGCGGCCGCCCGGCGCGGGAGCGGAAATCGCTCCTCGTAAATGTCATGGGGCCGGAGAGCGGGTTACACTGGATCGGGAAAGAAATGTTTATCCTGCAATGATCGAATGCACGGGAGGGTTGCGAAATGAAGGGAAACGATAAAGTAATTGCGGCGCTGAACAATGCTCTGCACGAAGAGCTCACGGCGCTCAGCCAGTATTTTGTTCATGCCGAGATGTGTGAGAACTGGAGGTACGAGAAGCTTGCCACCGCCATCAAGAAGCTGGCGAAGGTGGAGATGAAGCATGCGGAAAGGCTGATTGAACGCACTCTTTTCCTGGATGGGCCCGTGAAACTGGTTTGGCCTTCGCAATTGAAGATTGGGAACACGGTGAAAGAGCAGTTGGAGAGCGATCTGGAAGCTGAGCTTGATGCGGTCAAGTCCTACAACGAAGCCATGAAGCTGGCACGGGCGGAAGGCGACAATGGAACCGCGGACCTGTTTGCTCGAAATCTGGGGGACGAGGAAGAGCACGCCGACTGGCTGGAAGCGCAACTGAGTCTGATCAAGGATGTCGGTTATGAGTGTTATTTGAGCCAGCAGATGGAAGCCGAGTAGTCGGGGTTTCCGCAAGCGGCAAGCAAGAGCGCGAGCAAAACTGAAAAAACCACGCAGCATCGGAGCGCGATGCCGACGTGGTTTTTTCTATGTTTGAGCAGTTTATGCGATTCAAACTCCCGGCAACGGGTTGGGAGGACGCGAACCGTTTTCTGTTTCCGCAGACCCAAGGCGGACACTTCGGCCGACCCTTAGAGCTTCGTTTTCAGAACGTTAGGATGCGTTTCCCGCCGAGCGCAGATGTTGCTTGACGGCTTTGAAACCGGTGCGATAGCATGTTGGGACTTATAGTGGCAATGTGTGTGATGGATATGAAATCCGATCCTGGTCGAGGTGTGCCGGTGTGTACTTCGATGGGGAATCGATGAGGAAACAGCATTTATGACGGCAAACCAGGGAAACACTGAGGCTCAGTCCGCAGGCGACGAAGTTTCGCACTTTACTGCCGATAGTATGGAAGAGTTCGGTATTGTTGGGGCAGGCGGGGGCGGCTTCCCCACCGCAATCAAGTACAAAGGTAAAGTTTCTCTTGTCATCGCGAATGCGGCGGAGTGCGAACCCCTTCTGCATAAGGACAAGGAGCTTCTCCATTACCAGACCGCGTTATTTTGGCGTGGCCTGGGGATTGCCATGGATCGGGTCGGCGCCCGCGAAGGCGCCATCGGCATCAAGGAGAAGTACCATGAGATCATCGCGATGCTGGAAAGCCAGGCGCCATCGGGCGTTCGTGTGGTTCCCTTGCCGGATGTTTACCCGGCGGGCGATGAGTTCGTACTGGTCCATCTTGTAACCGGCCGCGTGATTCCGCCGGGAGGCCTGCCCAAGGATGTGGACGCGGTCGTCTCCAATGTGGAGACGCTGATCAATATCGGCCTGGGCCAGCCGGTGACGCACAAATACCTTACCGTGGCGGGCGCCGTGGCGACGCCGGTATCGCTGCGGGTTCCGTTGGGCATCTCCATCGGGGAGGTGATCGAAGCGGCGGGTGGAGCGACGGTCGAGGACTTCGGTGTGCTGCTGGGCGGCATTATGATGGCTCGTCCCGCAGCCAACCTGGAAGTGCCGGTCACAAAGACCACGGGCGGCATCGTGGTGCTGCCTGCATCGCACAGCCTGATCCAACGCCACAATGCTCCGTGGCTGCATAGGAAGCGGATTGGCCGTTCGGCGTGCGACCAGTGCCGCACCTGCACGGAGCTTTGTCCGCGGTATCTTCTGGGGCACCCGATTCAGCCGCATCGCGCCATGCAGTCGCTTGGCTTTGCGCTGGGCGACGATGCCATGGTTGCTACGCTCTATTGCAGCGAGTGCAATCTCTGCAGCATGTACTCCTGTCCCGAGAGCCTGGACCCGAGAAGTGCCTGCATACACGCCAAGCCGCTGGCGCGCGAGCGGGGCCTGCTGTTCAAAGGCACGCCGGAGTCGGTCCAACCCCATCCTCTTGCCGATTACCGCCGGGTTCCGATGCATCGCCTGATTGCCAGGCTGGGCTTGAGCGAGTTCAACAATGTCGGTCCTCTCACGGAGCACGTTTTTTCGCCTCGCAAGGTCAAAGTGCTCCTGAAGCAGCACGCTGGAGCGCCAGCAATTCCCGTGGTGCAGAACGGCGATCGGGTACGGGTGGGCGATCTGCTGGCCGTACCGAAGAAGGGCAATCTCGGCGCCCGGGTTCACGCCAGCATCGACGGCGTGGTCACAGTGATCGAAGATGCCGTAGTGATTGAAGCGTAGCGCAAGGAGCCCAAGTCGTGTCAGAAATCAACTCAATCGGTCTAGTCGAGCTTTCCAGCGTAGCCACCGGCTACATGGTCGAAGACGTGATGCTGAAGGCGGGTTCAGTCCAACTGCTTTTGGCCCGCACCATCTGTTCGGGAAAATATCTCATTGTGATCGCTGGCAACGTGGCAGCGGTGGCAAACGCGGTTCAGGCTGGAGGTCTGGCGGCGGGGGCGGCGCTGGTTGAGCAGCGGCAGATCCCGCGGGTTCACCCGGCGGTACTGGGGGCGATCTCCAACGCTGTCGATATCGATCCCAAGCAACTGCGTTCGATCGGTGTCATCGAGACCTTTTCCGCGGCCAGCATCATCGAGGTAGCCGACGCCGCCGTCAAGGCCGCCAACATCACCCTGCTTCGGATTCACCTGGCCATGGCGCTGGGCGGCAAGGGATTCCTGCTGATGGCAGGCGATGTCTCCAACGTCGAAGCCGCCGTCAAGGCCGGATGCAAGATCGCCGGCGACGATGGCGTGCTGGTGGGCCAAAGCATCATTTCGGCGCCCTCGGATGAACTGTTCCGGGATTATATCTAGGGCAATTTCCTGATTGGTATAGCTCGCTGAATCCCGCCTTAGCCGCATAAAACCGCGGCCAAGGTGGGGCACCCGGCTGGTTCGCGGGATACACCTTCTGCGAATCCGGGCTAGACCAGTTGCACTCCCCAGAGGTCGTGCAGATGGACGACGCCTTGCAGTTGATTGGCGCCGGTGACGACCATGAGGGAGGTGATTTTTTTCTGCTCCATGAGGTCCAGCGCTTGGGCGGCGAAGGCATCGGGAGAAATGGTGCGGGGATTGGTGGTCATGCACTGGGCGGCGGTGAGGTCGAGAACGTCTTTGCCGCGACGCTCGAGGAGGCGGCGCAGATCGCCGTCACTAACGATGCCGACGAGGGTATCGTCCGCGGTGACGGCGGTGACGCCAAGACCCTTGCGCGACATCTCGTAGATGACCTCGATCATGGGCGTGGCCGGGGCAACGCGGGGGATGGCTTCGCCGGTGTGCATGAGCTGGGAGACGCGGGCCAGACGCTTGCCGAGTTTGCCGCCGGGATGAAGGTTGGCGAAGTCCTGGGCGCGGAAGCCGCGGCGTTCGCTGAGGGCGACGGCCAAGGCATCGCCCAAGGCGAGCATGGTGGTGGTGGAAGCCGTGGGAGCAAGGCCGAGCGAGCAGGCTTCCATCTGGATGGAACAATCGAGGGCGACGTCGGCAGCCTGGGCGAGCGACGAGGGCGGATGGCCGTTGGAGTTTTGCAGCCGGGCAGGCGGCAACGGATTGCCCTGGGACCCAGGAGGCTCGGGATGCAAGCAATCGCCGGTGAAGGTGACCAGGGGCACTCCGAGACGTTTGATGTTGGGGAGCAGCTCGAGGATCTCCGCGGTTTCGCCGGAGGCGGAAAGCGCCAGCACGAGGTCGCCGCGCATGACCATGCCAAGATCGCCATGCAAGGCTTCGGCCGGATGCAGGTAGAGCGCCGGAGTTCCGGTGGAAGCCAGGGTGGCGGCGAGTTTGCGGCCGATGAGTCCACTTTTTCCCATGCCGGTGACGACGACGCGCCCGGTGCAGGCGAAGATGAGTTCAAGGGCGCGGGCGAGGTCGGCGGCCATGGGGCCGGCAATGCGGTCGGCAAGGCGGCGCAGGGCCTCGGCTTCAATGCGGACTACGTTTTCAGCAGTGGTCATGATGGATGAGTGCGGCGCAGCACGACCGGGCGGCGCGGGCGGGTTCGATTGGAGCTCATGAGGTTACCGCTGGCTATCGTACCACGCAGGGCTGGAAGGATTCCCGTGGGCGAGGCGGAAGCAGCAATGGCGGCCGGGGCGGCGTACACTGGTTCCGTTGTCCAGAGGCAATCGGGGGATATCGACTGATGGGGCGCTCGATGCTGCGTTTGGTTTGTGGTTTTGTTTTCATTTTTCCGCTCCTGACCGGCGCGGGAGTTTCGGCGCAGACGGGTGCGGGTCCGGCGGCTGCGGCCGAGGGGCCGAAGTTTACCAGCAAGACGCAACTGGTGCTGGTGCCAGTGGTGGTGACCGGGGAGCACGGCGAGTTTGTGGGCGGGCTGGGGCGCGATGCCTTCAAGATTGAAGAGGGGAAAAAGGCGCGCGAGGCGACGATTTTTGAAGAGGTGAAGACCATTGCGCCGGCGGCCCCGGCGCGTGCGGCGACCCTGGCGGGACGCTCGAACTTTACCGATTCCGACGTCGGGAACTGGCGCCTGACGGTGGTGGTGCTGGATATGCTGAACACCGGCTATCTGTACCTGCCCGGGGGAAAGCAGCACCTAGTCGATTTCCTGTCCAAGATTTTGTCCAACGCCCTGCAGCGCGGGGAGCCGACGGCGATGTTTGGGCTGGGCGTCAACGGGCTGACGCTGCTGCATCCGTTTTCCAGCGACACGGCGGTACTGGTGGAGGCGCTGCGCCATGTGCAGATGGACATCGGAGCGCACCCGATCCGCGAACCGGTGGTGCTACCGGGCCAGAGCGCCGGAATGCAGCAGGCGGTGAACGAGACAGCGCAGCGGATCTCGGATTTCATCAACGCAGGGCCGCCGTTGCGTTTAGTTTATCGCGACCTGGTTTGGACGACCCTGGGTGCGATGACGCAGATTGCGCACGCCTACTCGGCGATCCCGGGACGCAAGACGATGATCTGGGCCAGCGGCAGATTGCCGTTCATGATCGACGATCCGGACTGGTTTGCCCATATGGGTCCGCAGACAACGGAGAAATACGAAGAGGCGTGGCGCTCCCTGGGCGCGGCCGAGATTGCGGGCTATCCGGTGGATCTGTCTGGACTGGACGACCGGAACTCTTCGTTGTACGTGCGCTTTGGTCCCGCATCGCGGGCCCGGGCTTCACTGATTACCCTGGCCGACGCGACGGGCGGAACCGCGTGCATGAAAACGACCGAGGTTGCGGAGTGCATGGCGCGCGGCGTGGAAGATTCGCACGCCTATTACCTGCTCGGCTACTATCTGCCCGCCAACGACCAGAAGGAGGGCTGGCGCCAGCTGAAGGTGAAGGTGGAAGCCACGGGAGCACACGTGCGCGCCCGCGCCGGCTTCTATGTGCCGAGTCCCACCAAGGACACAGCGGAAGAACGGCATCGCGAAATTGAGGATGCGATGCGCTCGCCGGTGGATTTCACCGGGGTGCGATTGAACGTGCGCGAAATTCCGGTGAGCGCCGGGACTAAGGCGTCGGCCCCGGGAAAATCGCTGCACCAATTTTCCGTGGGAGTGCTGGGCAAATCGGTGAGCGTGGACGCCGGGAAAAACAACGCGATCGATATGACGCTGGTGGCGGTGGCGTTTGCCCCCGACGGCAGCAACGCCGGGCACACGGAACTCCACATGGCCGCGCAACTGCCGCCGGACAGAGTAGAGGTGCTGCGCAAGTCGGGAATCCAGGGCACACCGTCGCTGGAACTGGCGCCGGGAAAGTACGACATCCGCTTTGTGGTGCGGGATAACCTGAGCGGCGGGATCGGGTCGGTGGTGTATCCGCTGCAGGTGAAGTAAAGGGCGGCAGATTTCAGAAAGGCTGGGGCGCGGCTAGACGATTGCAGGCCTTTACGGCCGTCCGGGGCGCGGGCGTTTCCTGACTGGTTTTTCCTTCAAGGCGCCGGCCGCCGGCTTCGCGGGGTCTTTACCGGCAATCTTTTTCTCCGCCCTGGCGGAAAAGCTGTGCCGGTGGGCCAGCATGTTCACCTTCAGTCCCAGGAAACCCACGCCCTCGGCCTGGAGATGCGTGCGCTGCTCAAAACCTTGCTCGCCGGTCAGCAGAATCGTTCCGCCCGCGCCCACGATGCGATGCCACGGCAACCCCGCGCTCGAGGCATGCAAGGCCCACGCCACCTGCCGCGCCGCACCCGGATATCCCGCCGCGTAGGCAATGTCGCCATAGGTGGCAACCCGGCCGCGCGGCACCTTTCGCACCTGGCGCAGCATGTCGGCGAACATGTGGGACCGCGGCGGCTTTTCCTGGAGCTGCCGGGGTTTCACTTTTCCGCCCCGCTGTTTTTCCTTTTCCGGGGCGCGCCCGCCGTTACGGCGCGGCGCACAATCGGCCGCTTTGGCGAGCGCCGCAGGACCTCGCTGAACCCCGCACGAACAAAAGCCGGCAACACTCCCGTCCATACAAACGCCGCGGGGAGTTTCGCTTCCAACTGCTTGGGATAACCCTCGACAATGGTTGCGCCCCGGGAGCGGGCGAACTCCACCGCGGCCTCCAGCACCGCGACCGACAGGCCCCTGCCACGAGCTTTCTTGTTCACGAAGAAGCAGCTCACGGACCAGACTTTCTCCTCGTCCACCGGGGCCAGCACCCTGGACTTTGCCAGGCGCACGTACTGCTCGCGCGGCGCAACCGCGCACCAGGCCACGGCGCGTCCGTCTTCGTAGAGGAGCACGCCCGGCTCCCGCCCGGCATCGGCCAGGGCGCGCATGGCGGCGCGATTTCCCGCGCCGGAGTTTGCCCGGAATTCCGCAGGCGGCAGCCGCCAGGTCATGCACCAGCATCCCCCGCAGGCGCCGCGCGGGCCGAACAGGGCTTCAAAGTCGTCCCAGGTCTCTCTGTTGAGTGGCTTCCAGTTCCGGGTTCGCGTCATGATGCACCAACGATAAGACGATGAGAGTTGATAGATAATAAACAAACAATACTAGCTACCCGCTCCCGGTTGAAGCCTTTTGTTGTGCGGAGCCACGGAGCAGCGCGCGCCGCGGCAGGTTGGACGGATGCCGCGCGCTGGATTGGAACGGAAAACATCGGCGGCAATCCTGCGAAAAGGGCGCCGCAGGTGCGACGCCCTCCCGGGTTGATTCGAAACACGCTTTGAACTATTTTGCGGCGGCAGTGGCGGCCTTGGCGCCGGCGCGCAGAGCTTCGGCCTTGTCCGTGTTTTCCCAGGTGAAGTCCGGATCGCTGCGGCCAAAGTGGCCGTAGGCAGCGGTCTTCCTGAAGATGGGACGGCGCAGGTCGAGCGACTCGATGATGCCCTTGGGAGTCAGCGAGAAGTTTTTGCGCACCAGCGCCCCGAGGACGTCAGCGCTCACCTTGCCGGTGCCGAATGTTTCCACCAGGACGCTGACCGGCTCGGCGACGCCAATGGCGTAGGCAAGCTGAACTTCAACACGGTCCGCCAGGCCGGCGGCAACAATGTTCTTGGCGATGTAGCGCGCCATGTAGGCGCCGGAGCGATCCACCTTGGTCGGATCCTTGCCGCTGAACGCGCCGCCACCGTGACGGCCCATGCCGCCGTAGGTATCGACGATGATCTTGCGCCCGGTCAAGCCGGTGTCGCCCATCGGTCCGCCGACCACGAAACGCCCGGTGGGATTGATGTGGTACTTGGTATTTTCATCCAGCAGTTTGGCGGGAATCGTGGCCTGAATCACATACTTGAGAATGTCGGCGCGCAACTCTTCGGTGGTTACCGTATCGGCGTGCTGGCTGGAGATCACCACGGCATCCACGCGCAGAGGTTTGCCGTTTTCGTCGTACTCGACTGTGATCTGGCTCTTGCCGTCCGGGCGCAGATACGCCAGTTTGCCGCTCTTGCGGACTTCGGTCAGTTTGCATGCGAGCTTGTGGGCCAGGGAGATCGGCGCGGGCATCAGCTCGGGCGTCTCGTTGGTGGCATAGCCGAACATCATGCCCTGGTCACCGGCCCCGCCGGTGTCCACACCCAGGGCGATATCGCCACTCTGCTTGTCGATGCTCGAGATTACCGCGCAGGTGTTGGCGTCGAAGCCGTAGAGGGCATTGTCATAGCCGATGGAGCTGACAACGCCGCGCACCAATGCCTGGAAATCGACATAAGCGCTGGTGGTAATTTCGCCGGCAATCACGACGAGGCCGGTGCAGACGAGCGTTTCACAGGCCACGCGGCTGTACGGATCCTGCTCCAGGCAGGCGTCGAGGATTGAATCGGAAATCTGGTCTGCCATTTTGTCGGGATGCCCCTCGGTCACCGACTCGGACGTGAAGAGATAGCGGTTGTGCGACGACAATGTGTTGCCTCCTGGGACTAACCCCGTAAGGTTCCGGACAGGAGAGGGTGCCGCAAGCCGGAATCCGGAGACTAGCCTGGTGAAGAGTGTAGCTTGCGCCAGCGTCTGGGAACAATCGGTTGCAGCCTGAGCGGGCCGGGACGGCGGCGAATGGCAAGATCGGAGGGGTGAGCGGGAGGCGAAGGATTCCCTTGCCGAGGCTACGGAAACTCCCACCGGTTGGGCCAACGCATGGGTTGATTCGAGGCCCGCCTGACGCTTTCCTGCCCTCCTTGTTACAATCAGGTTTCACCAATTCGAGACAGGAATTTATCCAACTCTATGCAACGCTGGTCCAAGTTGTTCATCCCTACCCTTCGTGAAGCACCTGCCGACGCCGAAGTTGCCAGCCACAAGTTCCTGGTGCGCGCCGGCTACATCCGGCAGTTGGCGGCTGGAATCTACTCCTACCTGTTCCTCGCCCAGAGGACCATTCTGCGGATTACCAACATTGTGCGCGAGGAGATGGACACCATCGGCCAGGAATTTTTTCTGCCGGCGCTGAATCCGCGCGAGGTCTGGGATGCCAGCGGCCGCTGGGACCTGATGGGTGACAACATGTTCCGCCTCAAGGATCGCAAGGGCGCCGACCTCTGCCTGGGCATGACCCACGAAGAGATCATGACCGACATTGCGCGCAAGGAGCTGCGCAGCTACAAACAGCTTCCCCAGATCTGGTACCAGATTCAGACCAAGTTCCGCGATGAGCAGCGCCCCAAAAGCGGGTTGCTGCGGGTGCGCCAGTTCACCATGAAGGACTCCTACTCGTTTGACATTGACCGCGCCGGGCTGGATAAAAGCTTCGACCTGCACGACGCCGTGTACCGCCGCATCTTTGCGCGCTGCGGGCTGGAGTTTGTGGCGGTTGAGGCAGACTCGGGCTCGATGGGCGGATCGCAATCGCAGGAGTTCATGGTCTACACCGACGCGGGCGAGGACCTGGTGGCATCTTGCGGCAAGTGCGGCTACGCGGCCAATCTGGAAAAAGCAACCTCGAAACTGGAAGCCGTGGAAGAGCTGGGGCCAACGGCCAGCGGAGGGCGTGAAAAAGTTCACACTCCCGGCACCAAGACCATTGACGAAGTCGCCGCCTTCCTCAAGACTCCGGTGAACAACAACATGAAGTCACTGGCGTTTATGATGAGCGACGGCGCCAGCGCCACGGGCCAGGCGATCGCGCGTCCGCTGCTGGTGCTGATGCGCGGCAACGACCAGATGAACGAAGCCAAGCTCTCCTCGGCCTTGGGCGGACGCGACTTCCGTCCCATGTTGGAGGAAGAGATTGTGCAGTACTTCGGCTCGCCTGCCGGATACCTGGGCCCGGTGGGGCTCAAGCAGGCTCGGGTGCAGGATAACAAGGGTAAGACCGGCTACCTGGGCGAGGCTGGTGACTTTGTGGTGATGATGGATGAGGCTCTGCGCGGCCGCCGCAACCTGGTGGGCGGAGCCAATGAGCTCGCTCATCACTTTACCGGGTTGAACGTGGGCACGGACTTTGAGGTGACCGCGTTTGCCGACCTGCGCAACGTGGTGGAGGGCGAAGGCTGTCCGCGCTGCGGCGAGCCGCTCAAGCTGGGCAGGGCCGTTGAGATTGGACACATCTTCAAGCTCGGAGCCAAGTACACCGAAGCGATGGGCGCGCGGGTGCTGGACAAGGACGGCAAGGAAGTCACCCCCATCATGGGTTGCTATGGCATTGGAGTGGAGCGCATTCTGACCGCCTGCATCGAGCAGAATCATGATGACAACGGCTTCTGGCTGGCTCCCTCGATTGCTCCCTTCACCGTGGAGGTGGTGCCCACCAACGTAAAGGACGCCACTCTGCTGGAGGCGGCGGAAAAGATGGCCGCCGAACTGGAAGCCGCCGGCTACGACGTGCTGCTCGACGACCGCGATGAAAGACCGGGAGTGAAGTTCAAGGATGCCGACCTGGTTGGCATCCCCTATCGCATCAACATTGGCAAGAAGCTGGCCGACGGCAAAGTGGAAGTCGTGGAGCGCGCCAGGAAGCAATCCGTAGATGTCGCCGTGGACGATACGTTGACCCATTTGCGCGGACTTTACGATCCGCGGGCATAGGAGAAGTTCATGCGAGCATTTAAATCGATCTTCGGAGTCCTCCTGCTGCTGGTGGGCGGTTTTGTGCTGTACAAGATACTGCCGGTCTATTGGGGAAACTACCGGCTGGGCCGCGAGGTCGAGGAACAGGCGATCAACTTCACTTACACCAATAAGAACGAAGCCGATATTGCGGTCATCCTCGTGGAGAAGGCGCATGGCTTCGATGTCGAAATCACCCCCGAGCAGGTCAAGGTGGTGCGCACCCCCGGCGACTTGTCCATCACCGTCGAATACACCGCCCACGTGGATTTACCCTTCTATCCGCTGGACATCAACTTTAAAGACGAAAGCAAGAATCACAACGTCATGAAGCCGTAGCGGCGGCGGATGGAATTGGAAGTTCCCGGGCCGGTGTCTCCGGCGCCACCTTACCTTGCGCCACTCCGGTGCCTTACAATACGGGCTATAGACGTGGCTATCAAACTGAAAATTCCGGCTGCTTCCGCATCTTCGCGCGACCCGCTGCTGCGCATCGCCGTGGCCACCGCGCTGATCCTCGGATTCCTCTTTTTTGCGGTCTTTGCGTTCTTCTACGTGCGCTACGACCGCATCATCAGCGCCAAGATGAGCGGGCAGATTTTTTCCACCTCGGCAAAGATCTACGCCAGGCCGGTCAGCGTGCATCCCGGGGACCACGTGGCTCCGGCGCAGATTGCCACCAGGCTGCGCCGCGCCGGCTACCTGGACGCCAGCGGCGGAGCGGAGGCGCCGATGGGAACGTTCCGCATGATTTCCGGAGGCATCGAGGTGATGCCCGGCCCCGAGTCGTATCACTCCACCGAGGGCGCCAGAATCTTTACCGGCCCGGATGGAAGTGTCGCCCGTATTCTGGGGGTGGGAGCAAACTCGGGCGCGGACCTTGATTCCTATGCCCTGGAGCCGGAACTGGTCACCGCGCTGTTCCAGGGGCAGGACCGCACCAAGCGCCAGATTCTTGCCTACAACGACATCCCCAAGGTGATGGTGGACGCGGTGCTGGCGATTGAAGACCGCAGATTCTTCGAGCACGGCGGCATCAACTGGTGGAGCTTGCTGGGCTCCTTTGTCACCGACCTGCGCAATACGGGCATCCGGCGCGGCGGCTCGACCCTCACCATGCAGATCGCGCGCGGCTTTTTCCTGACGCCAGAGAAAAAAATCAGCCGCAAGCTCACCGAGATGCTGATTGCCATTGAGCTGGAGCAGAAGTTCAACAAGCAACAGATCTTCGAGCTTTACGCCAACCAGGTCTACCTGGGGCAGCGCGGATCGTTTTCCATCAACGGCTTCGGCGAGGCGTCGCGTTCCTACTTCGGCAAGGACATCAAGGAGATCAGCCTGCCGGAAGCGGCCATGATCGCCGGCATCATCCAGTCTCCCAACCTGCTGAATCCCTACAAGCGCCCGGAGAAAGTGCTGGAGCGGCGCAACCTGGTGCTGGACTCCATGGTGGAAACCGGCGCCATCACCAGCCAGCAGTGCGAGGCCGCCAAGGCCGCGCCGCTCAAGCTCAGCGCCCCCAACGTGGAAGCCAGCGACGCTCCCTATTTTGTGGACCTGGTGAAGGAAACGCTGGCGGGCGAGCACTCGGAAACCGACCTCAACGAAAACGCCTACCGCATCTACACCACGCTGGACCCGGACCTGCAACAGGCTGCCGCCGAGGCCGTGGCCGAAGGCATCAAGCTGGTGGACGAACAGGTGGCCAAGCAGCGCACGCGGCGGGTGAAGGTGGGTACGGGAAAGAGCGCGACGATCGAGGAGAGCAAGGTCACTGGACCGATCCCGCAGGTGGCGCTGGTGGCCATGGACCCGCACACCGGCGAAGTGCTGGCCCTGGTGGGCGGCAGAAATTACGGCTTCAGCCAGTTGAATCACGCCACCGCCAAGCGGCCCACGGGCTCCATCTTCAAGCCCTTTGTCTACGCCGCGGCCATTGGTTCGGCGCTCACCGCGCAGGGCGGAGATCCGGTCTACACCCAGGTCTCCATGATCGACGATACGCCAACGACTTTTGAGTTCGACGGCAAGGTGTACGATCCGCGCAATTATCACGACGAGTATCACGGGCAGGTGACGGCGCGCTACGCACTGCAGATGTCGCTGAACAACGCCACCGTGCGACTGGCCGAGATGGTGGGCTACGACAAGGTCGCCAACCTGGCCAGGGATGCGGGAATCACCAGCGTCCGGCCGACTCCGGCGGTCGCCCTGGGAGCCTATGACGCCAGCCCGGTGGAGATGGCCGGAGCCTACACGGTGCTGGCCAACGGCGGCGTCCGCATCGATCCCATGTTCATCCACTCCATCCGCGAAGCCAACGGCAACATTGTCGAAGACTTCCACAACAACCAGCGCCCGGTGCTGGATCCGAGGGTGGCTTACGTGGTCACCAACATGATGCAGAACGTCATGGACCACGGCACCGGCTTCACTGTCCGTGCGCGTGGTTTTACAAATCCGGCGGCGGGCAAGACGGGAACCTCGCATGACGCCTGGTTCGCCGGCTACACCAGCAACCTGCTCTGCATCGTCTGGGTAGGCTATGACGATTACAGCGATCTGAAGCTGGCCGGCGGCTCCACGGCGGGACCGATCTTTGCCGAATTCATGAAGCGCGCGGTGCGCCTGCCGCAGTACGCCAACACCACGGAGTTCGCCCGGCCGGACGGCGTTGTCACCGTCTCCCTGGACAAGACCACCAACCTGCTGGCCACGGCAAGCTGCCCGGAGGATTACAACTCCGCGTTCGTGGCGGGCACGGAGCCCAAGGATACCTGCGACCACGCCGATACGCGCAACTTCTTCCAGAGGCTTTTTGGCGGCGCCCCGCAGGTAGCGTCGCCGGCGAACCAGCCTTCGCGGGTGGTTGTGCCCAACCAGGGGCGCTCGTCCGCTGATCAAAACGTCCCTGCGCAGGGCCAACCCGCGCCGCCGGAAAGAAAGAAGGGATTCTGGGATAAGATGATTGGAATCTTTGGCCGGGACGGAGCGGATCAGGATAAAAATAAAAATTCCGACGGAAACAATTCCAACTCAAGATAGGTCTAACATGGCTGGGCAAACTGGAAGAGAACTCTGGAGCTGGCCTCCAGAGCCGCTTTTTTGGGGGGTCCACCAGCATGGCTGTCCGTTCTCTTACCGCCATCTTTTTCATCCTGTTCGCCGCGCTTGCGCCCGAGGCGGCGAGCGCCGCGCAGACGCCAGCCAACCCTGGCGCCGGCCTGTCCCAGTCCGCTCCCGTGCAGGCCCCTGAGGCGAGCGTGCCGGTTGCGCCGCCGCCAACCTTGGCTGCCATGCGCGCCATGACCGCGGATCAACTGGATGCAGAGGGCGACCGCCTGCGCGTGGGCAAGGATTATCTGTCTGCCATCGATTGCTACCGCGCCGCCATCAGCAAGCACTCCAGCGCCCAGTACTATAACAAGATTGCCATTGCCGAGTTGCAGCTCAGGCATCCGGCAGAGGCGGAAAAGGCCGCCAAGAAGGCCGTGCGCAAAGACAAGCACATGGCCGAAGCCTGGAACAATCTGGCGGTGAGCTACTACATGCGCACGAGTTCGCCGCACCATCTGGAAGATGCCATCCGCACCTACCAGCGGGCCATCTCACTGAAGCCCGAGTCGGCTTCCTTCCACAACAACCTGGCCACGGCTTATATGGATGACAAGCAATTTGAGCGCGGCGTTGCCGAGTATCGCAAAGCCTTTGAACTGGATCCCGACTTCTTCGAGCGCGCCTCGCTGAACGGGATCAGCGCGCACTTGAGTTCTCCCCGGGACCGCGCCCAATACTTTTTTGTGATGGCGCGCCTGTTCGCCTCCATCGGAGACCTGGATCGCTGCCTGCACTTCCTGCGCGGCGCCATGGAAGACGGCTATCCGCAGATCGACGAGGTTTATCACGATAAGGAATTCGCGCAGGCCATGAACGACGAACGCTTCGTCACTCTGCTGAAGGAGCGGCCGGTGGCGGTGCAGTAAAGCCGCTTCCGGATTGGCGGCGGCGGGGGACTACTCCGGCGCGGCCTGGAGCAGAATCGCCTGGCCACTGCGGCGGCTGCGCTCTTCGAGATGGCGGCGGCGGAAGTGGGCCTGTACGCGATTTCCCCAGGCCCGCACAAAATAGTAGTTCAGCACCGCACCCACGACGGAACTAAGGACGGGAATGGCGCGGGCGACGATCTTTTCGGCGAATTCGGTGCTCAGCCGCGCCGCCATCCGTCCAATCACGCGCTCCACAAAACCCTTGAGCACGGTTTTTTCCAGCACTTCCTTGCTGAGGTCGATGCCAGCGGCGCTGGCGGCGGCGATCCAGAGCTCGGCAACCTCCTCGTCGGTGTTGAACTGGAAGCCGTAAATCAGGCTCAACTTCTGCACCATGCGGAGGGTAATCGCCGACAGGATTCCCAGGTCAGGCACCAGGGTGACGAACCCGCCAAATCCCAGGCCCGCACCCTCGATGCCGGCAATCTTCATGGCGCCGCCGACCGTCTGCCGGGCGATGGAATCCAGATCGGAGACGGGCAGGGAGAACAGTCCATCGTAGCTGGAGACCGGGATTCCGTGCACCATGCGCAGGTGCATCAGGTAGTCATCCGGTTGCACGCGAACGGTTTCATAGGCGCGGGTAAGCGCGGAGCGGAAGGCAGCTTCCAGCCGCTGCCGCGGCCATGAGTTGTTTTGCGCCACTGGAATCATAGGGCACCAGTGTAGCCGGAAGGGACCGCCGGGTAGAAGTGGCAGGGTTGCTATTTGGCAGCGCGCCAATCCTGGATTGCGGAATTTCATCGCGGCTGCGGCCATGTGCTAGCATCAGAAGACATGCCTGCCGGAAAGCTTCACATTGTGCCTCTTGGTGGTCTGGGCGAGTTCGGAATGAACTGCATGGCCATCCGCTGGAATGATGACATTATCGTCATCGATGCTGGAATGATGTTCCCCGAAGACGATTTACTGGGCGTGGACATCGTAGTTCCTGCCTTGACCTACCTGGCGGCAAACCGCACCAAGGTGCGCGGCGTCATCCTCACCCACGGCCACGAGGACCATATTGGCGCCATTCCATGGCTGATCGCCGAACTCAACGTTCCCATTTATGGCACCGAGTTCACCCTGGCCTACGTGGAAGACAAACTGGAAGAGCACGGCCTGCTGGACGACGCCGAGTTGAATGAGATTCAGGCGGGAAAACGCTTCCAGGTCGGTCCCTTCACCATTCATCCCATCCAGGTGACGCACTCGACGGTGGATGCCGTGGCGCTGGCGGTGCACACGCCCCTGGGCGTACTGATCCACACCGGCGATTTCAAAATCGATCTCACGCCCACGGACAACAAGCTGTTCGACCTGCACGCCTTTGCCGAGTACGGCAAGGAGGGCGTGCTGGCCCTGTTGCAGGACTCCACCAACGTGGAGCGCCCCGGCTACACTCCCAGCGAGCGCGCGGTGCGTCCCAAGTTCGAAGAGATTTTTCTCCACGCCCGGCGAAAACTCTTTATCTCCTGCTTTTCGTCTTCCATCCATCGCATCAAGATGGCCACCGAGATGGCGCACCAGTTCCACCGCAAGATCGCCCTGGTGGGACGCAGTATGACCGAGTCCACCGAGATTGGACAGGACCTTGGCTACATCAATCTGCCCGCGTCGGCCTTCATCACCCCGGCGCAGATTCACGACCTGCCGCCGGAGCAGGTCATGGTCATGATCAGCGGCACCCAGGGCGAGCCGATGAGTGCGCTGTCGCGCGCCGCTGTGGACAACCACCGGCACGCCAAAATCGAGGCGGGTGACACCGTCGTGCTCAGCTCACGGATCATTCCCGGCAACGAGAAAGCGATCTACCGCGTCATCGACCACCTGTTCCGGCGTGACGCCAAGGTCATCTACGACGACGGCTCCAAGCCGCCGGTGCACGTCAGCGGACACGCCAGTCAGGAAGAGTTGAAGCTGCTCATCAGCCTGGTGCGGCCCCGCTATTTCATTCCCATCCACGGCGAATACCGCCAGCTCAAACAAAATGCCGTGCTGGCCGGCGGCATGAAGGGCGCGGTGGGAAACGTGATCATGATCGAAACCGGCGACATTCTGGAATTCGACGAATTGGGCGCGCGGCGCGTGGGCCAGGCCCCGGTGGGCCGCATCTGCATTGACTCGGGCTCCAACTCGGACGTTGTCGAGGAACTGATCATCCGCGACCGCAAACATCTCAGCGAGGATGGATTCGTCATGCCGATCCTTGCCGTCAACAAGCTTACCGGCGAGATTGAAGGCGCTCCCGAGATCGTAATGCGCGGCTTTGCCGGAGCGCCGGACGACGATGGATTTGTGGACGAAGCGCGCGCCACCGTGCGCCGCACCCTGGAGAGCTCGACCCGCGAAGAAGTGGGCGACTACGGGCTGATCAAGGAAAAGATCCGGGTGGAACTGAAACGCTTCATCAACCGCAATACGCAGCGCCGTCCGCTGATCATCCCGGTCATCGTCGAGATCTGAGCGGGCGGGCATGGCAGCGGAGACGGCAGCGGGTTACAACGGTTCTATGAACGCAGTCCCGAATGCAACTTCATTTCCGGCGCGGGTACCGGCGGCGCCAACCGCGCTGCGGCCGGGCGCACGATTCCCTTCCTATTCCCGCATTTTTCTGGCGCTTCCCTTTCTGCCCCTGCTGTTGCTGGCGCTGGCGCCATCCTTTTACGGACAGCTGCGCGCGATGTCCATCCTGAGCATCATTGCCGATATGCCCGAGTCGGCAATCACCCGCTTTGACACCAACCCGGTCAGCGAAGAGTTGATTACGTTTCCCAGCCAGCCGCCGGCCCGCGCGCGCATTTATCATCCCATCGGAATCGCCCACCCCAGCCCCGTCGTGGTGGTCCACGGCGTGCATTACCTGGGCATCGAAGAGCCGCGCCTGCGGCGCTTCGCGCGTGCCCTGGCCTCGCACGGCTACCTGGTGCTGACGCCGCAGATCGATGAGCTGGCCGATTACAACATCACCCAGGGCTCAGCCGTGGTGATTGGCGACGCGGTACACGAACTGGCGCGGCGCAGCGGCGCGCCCAGGGTGGGATTGCTGGGATTGAGCTTTGCCGGAGGCATGGCCTTGATCGCCGCCAGTGACCCGGAGGTGCAGCGGCAGTTATCCTGCGTGATCGCCATTGGCGCGCACGACGATTTGACCCGCGTGCTGGAGTTCTTTGAGACCGACCAGACCCGCGCGCCCGACGGCCGGGTGTTCGACATGCAGGCTCACGAATACGGCTCGCTGGTGATCGCCTACTCGCACGCTCCGGCATTCTTTTCGCCGCAGGATGTGGGGCAGGCGCGCATTGCGCTGCGCACCCTGCTATGGGAGGACCTGCCGCGGGCGCACGCCGAGGCTGCCAAACTCAGTCCCGCGGGACAGGCGCGCATGGCCCAGCTTTTCGCGCATGACACCAAGTCGCTGGTGCCCGATATGCGCCGTGCCCTGGCCGAAGCCAAGCCTTCCCTGGATGCCGCTTCGCCGCACTTCTATCTTGCCAGGCTCCATGTCCCGGTGATGCTGCTGCACGGGGCGGCGGACAACGTTGTGCCTCCCACCGAGACGCTCTGGCTGGAACGCGACCTGCCGCCGGGCGTGCTACGCGCGGGGCTCGTCTCGCCTGCCATTGGACACGTTGAAGTGGGCGGCGCAGGCACCGTGGACAAACTGCGCCTGATCCATTGGATGAAAGAGATGCTCGACCTGCTGAACCGGTCGAGCGCCGAGCGCGGTTGAGGCGATAGCACAAACCATGATCACCTTGGCGGATTTGCGGCAGGCGCAGGCACGGCTCAAGAATGTGGCCGTGCACACTCCCCTGTTGCGCTACTGGGGCCCCGAAGCCAGCGGCGGAGAGTTTTACCTCAAGGCCGAAAGCCTGCAACCGATCGGCAGCTTCAAGCTGCGCGGCGCCTATAACAAGATTGCTTCGCTGACGGCGGCCGAACGCGCCCGCGGCGTGATTACCTACTCCTCGGGAAACCACGCCCAGGGCGTGGCCTACGCCGCCCGCGCCCTGGGAGCCAGGGCCGTGATCGTGATGCCCGCCAGCGCTCCGCGCATAAAAATTGACGCCACTGTGGCCCTGGGAGCCGAGATCGTTCCGGTAGGCAACGGCAGCGAGGAGCGCCGCGACAAAGCTCTGGAGCTGGCTGAGGCGCACGGCTACGTGGTGATTCCGCCCTATGACGACCTCCAGATCATCGCCGGGCAGGGCACGGCGGGGCTGGAGATTCTGGAAGATCTACCCGGCGTGGAGCTGGTGCTGGTTCCCATTGGCGGCGGAGGACTCTCCAGCGGCGTGGCTGCCGCCATCAAGCTGAGCGGCAGCCGCGCCAGGGTCGTGGGCGTGGAACCGGCGCTCGCCAACGACGCCCAGCAGAGTTTGCGCCAGGGCCGGGTGGTGCGCATCCCGGCCGAAGCAGCGTCTGGTACCGTGGCTGACGGGCTGCGCACCCAGAGCATCGGCGCGCGGAACTTCGAACATCTCGCGGAATTCCTTGATGGCGTGGTCACGGTGGGCGAAGATGAGATTCGCCGGGCGATGCGGCGGTTGCTGCTGGGGGCGCGCCTGATGGCCGAGCCTAGCGGCGCGGTCCCCATGGCGGCCTGGCTGTTTCACCGCGCCGAGTTGGGCGCGAGCGCCAAGACCGTTGCCATCCTGAGCGGCGGCAACGCCGATCCAAAGCAGGTGGCCGAGGTGCTGGAGGAATCATGACGCTGCTGGAGGAATCATGACGATAGCGGATGCAAATTGCGCGCAAAAGAAGTCCCTGGCCATGCGGGCCTTCGGCGCCGGGGCCATCTGTGTGGTGCTGTGCGCGCTGCTGCCAGCCGCGGCAATGGCCGCCGAGCGCGGCACCTTCATTCGCAAGGTGGCGATCTACGTCGCTCCCGACGTTGGCAGCGCCAAGCTGGCCAGCGCCGAGGCCGGGCGCGAGGCCGTCGCGCTGGAACGCACTCCGGGCTGGGACCACGTCATTGTCACCCTGATGGACGCTGCCTACAATCCCGATCCCGACGTCTCCCAGGAGCGCAACATCACAGGATGGATTCTGGACAAGGCATTTGTCAGCGAGAAGACCGCCAAGGGCGATCAGATTCTGTTTGGCGAAGCCGCCGACAGTGAGGACGAGGCCAGCCGGAGCCACGGACGCAAGGGCGCGGCGGCCGATGCCCGGCGCCTCTACTACCGCGTCTTTGAGCTGTTTCCCCGGTCGCCGCTGGCCGGTGAGGCGCTCTATCGCGCTGCCGACATTCAGTGGCAGCTCGACCGGGAAGACGCGCAGTCGCGTCCTTCCTACAAGACGGCAAGTCCGCAGGACCGCCCGCCCATTGACGAGCAGGCAATGCGGCTGGTGCACAAGAAGTTTCCCGGAAGCAAATGGGCCGACATGGCCGCCTTCCAGATGCTGGAAAACAAGCTCTGCGGCGACTGGGCGGCAGCCTCGAAGTGTCCGGAACGGGAAGCCGAACTCTACGAGAAATACGCCGCTGAGCATCCCAACTCGCCCAACGCCGCCGAAGCCTATTACGACGCCGCCTACCGCTGGGCCGCGGTCATGAACCTCTACACCGGCGAGGGCGAAGCGAAGAAGATTCCCGAGGCGCAGAAACGGGCCGTGGCGGCGGCCCAGAAGGTCATCGAGAAAAATGCCAGTCCGGAGTGGAATGCCCGCGCCGAGCGCCTGCTGTTCCTGGTCCAGAACAACGTCCCCGTGTTTGGCAACTCGGTCGAATAAGCAGGCGCCAGCGCAGAGGCCGGCGCGGGGCGGACGCCAGCCCAGCGCCAGCCCTGGTGAGCCGCACCGCTTCCTGCAGCACTCATCTCCCGCTGCTCTTTTCATGAATCGCGAACCTGTTTGGGCTAAACTTTGGATATGCCAATGCTGAAAGTGATCGTCCTTGCGATCGTGCAAGGTCTTGCGGAACTGTTGCCGGTGTCGAGCTCTGCCCACGTTGTCGTCGCCGAGAAGCTGATGGGGCTGAACCCCTCATCGCCCCAGATGACCCTGCTTCTGGTGATGCTGCACACCGGGACCATGTTCGCGGTGATTGCATTCTTCTGGAACAAATGGAAGGAAGCCTATTTTTCCAGCGGCAAAGCTTTCAAACGGTTTGCGGTCCTGGTAATCTGGGCCACCTTGCTCACTGCGGTCGTCGGCGAGGGGCTCAAAAAGATTATCGAAAAGACTCTGTTCCGGGGAGCGGAAAAGGCCGAAATCGAGCAGTTATTCAGCCATCTTGAGCTGATCGCGCCCGCTCTGGCAGCCGTGGGCGTGCTGATTCTGATCGCGGGCCTGCTGGAAAAGCGCCGGATGCTTGGCAACTCCGAGCGTTCCCTGACCACGCGCGAGGCCGCATGGATGGGCATTGTCCAGGGATTGGCGCTGCCGTTCCGTGGGTTTTCCCGATCCGGCTCCACCATCTCGGCCGGCATGTTGGCCGGTGCGGCGAAAGAACGGGCCGAGGAATTCAGCTTTGCGCTGGCCGTAGTCCTGACCCCTCCGGTGGTCGGGCGGGAGTTGCTGCGCCTGCTCAAGGCGTCGCACGCCGCTGCGGCCTCCGGCGCGCCCATCGATCTTCATGCCGCGCTCGTCGGGAGTCTGCTTGGAATGGTCTTCGCCTTCGCGGCCGGACTGATCGCGTTGAAGTGGCTCAGCGCCTGGCTGGAGACGGGCCGCTGGTACATTTTCGGGATCTACTGTGTGATCGCTTCCGGAGTGGTGTTCTACCTGCACACCCAAGGGTTCTAGGAGCCTGCCGGACCACGGCGGCGAATCCTTTTCATCACCCCTGGGGCTGCCGATTGGGCTCGGTTTCCGTCCCCGGTTGCGTCATAATGGTCTTGCTCTGGCGTTGTGCGGACGGCATCGGCGCGGTGAACGCGCGTCAGGTAATTTGTGTCCGCCCGCTCTCCTGAACGCCACTATGACCTATCTCTCACGATTGTTTGTTCCCACCCGAAGCAAGCGGCTCAATGAACTGGTTGGCATCCTGCTGATTGCCACCTCGGCGCTGATTCTGCTCGCCCTGGCCTCTTACTCGCCCTTGGACCGCTCGCTGAATACGGCCGCCAATCCCCCCATGGGCCGGCCCGCGCACAACTGGATCGGTCTGGTGGGCTCCTACTCGGCTGACCTGATGCTGCAGGCGGCGGGCGTGGCCGCCTTCCTGCTGCCGCTGCTGCTGTTCCTTCTGGCGCTGCGCTGGATGCGTTCGCGGGTGGTGGAAAATCCCATCCTGAAAGCCTGGGCGGCAGCCGCCCTGGTGGCCTTCGCCAGCGCCCTGGTGGCGCTGCTGCCCTGGCCGCTGCGCTGGGTCCACGCCATTCCCGTCGAGGGCCTGATGGGCCGCCTGATGGGAGATCTGCTGGTGCATTACCTCAACTACACCGGAGCCTGCATTGTCGCTTTCGCCGCCATCGCCGCGGCGCTCTACCTGGCAACCGCGTTCTCCATCAGCAGTCTTCACCTGTGGCTGGAAACCCGCTTCAGCTTCCTGTTTGCCCTGCGCGACCGCTTCCAGGACTGGCGGCAGCGCCGGGCCCGCGCTCATGCATTGAAACTGCTGGAAAAAAAGCAGCGCCGGGAGGCCAAACTGCGCGAACTGGCGGCGAAAGCCGGCTTCGGGACGAGCTCCAGCACCACGGGCCCGGTATTTGCCGCCGAGTTGCCTGATCCGGAGCCTCCCTCGCGTCCCCTACCGCGCGACGAAGAGCGCGAATGGCGAGAAGGAGAGCGTGAGTGGCGCGCCGAGGAACACGAACTTTCCGGCATCGAGCGCATGCAGGCGGCAACCGCGCAGGCACAGCGTCCCGCCGGCGATGCGGCGTTTGCCCCGGCGATCAGCGCCGGTGAGGCAATTCCGATCGGGGTGAGGGCCGATGTCGCCCGCACCCAGGCACGCACCTCCCTGCCCAAACAGCAGGGCTCGTGGAAACTGCCGTCGAGCACCCTGTTGCATCGTCCCGAGGCGCGCCAGGCCTATGACGAGCAGGAACTCAAGGAGCTGGCCCTTACCCTGACCCAGAAGTGCGCCGAGTTTGGCGTTCTGGGCACGGTGGTGCAGATCAATCCCGGCCCCGTCGTCACCACGTTTGAATTCAAACCCGAGGCGGGAATCAAGTACAGCCGCATCGTGGGCCTGCAGGACGACCTCTGCCTGGCCATGCGCGCCGAGAGCATTCTGATCGAGCGCGTCGCCGGCAAATCCACCGTCGGCATCCAGGTTCCCAACGAAAAGCGCGAGACCATCTGGCTGCGCGAGGTGGTGGAGAGCCCGGAATTTTCCGCCTCCAAGTCCCGGCTCAGCATCGCGCTCGGCAAAGACATCAACGGCCGCCTGCTCACCACCGAGCTGAACTCCATGCCCCACCTGCTGATCGCCGGATCGACCGGCAGCGGCAAGTCGGTGGCCATCAACGCCTTCATCATGTCGCTGCTCTACAAGAGCACGCCGGACCAGGTGCGCCTCATCCTGGTCGATCCCAAGCGCGTCGAGCTGACCAACTACGACGGCGTGCCTCATCTCTACACGCCCATCATCAGCGAACCCAAGCTGGCCAGCAACGCCCTGCGCAACGCCGTGCGCGAGATGGAGCATCGCCTCAAGCTGCTGGCGCAGAAAGGCGTGCGCAATATCGACCAGTACAACCGCCTCTTCGAGGACGGCTATACGCCATCGCTGTTCGAGGATGGCACGGAAGAAAAGCCACTGCCTTACATCGTCATCATCGTGGACGAACTGGCCGACCTGATGATGGTGGATGGCGCCAATGTCGAAGAGTCGATCACCCGCCTGGCCCAGATGGCGCGCGCCATCGGCATTCACCTGATCCTTGCCACGCAGCGGCCTTCCGTCGATGTGATCACCGGCCTGATCAAGGCAAACTTTCCCGCCCGCATGTCTTTCCGCGTGGCCACCAAGATTGACTCGCGCACCATTCTGGACGCCAACGGAGCCGAATCGCTGCTGGGACGGGGCGATATGCTCTACCTGCCCAGCGGCTCCTCGCGGGTGCTGCGCGTCCATGCTCCCTTTGTCACCGAAAAGGATATCGCCGCCACGGTGGAGTTCTGGAAGGCGCAGGCCACCGCGCAATACGAACACGGTTTCCTCGCCGCGCCCAAGGACGAGGGCAACAGCGCCAAGGAAGGCGACGGGCTGGAGGGCGATGACGATGACAACGATCCGCTCTTCAACGACGCCGTGCACCTGGTCTTCGAATTCGGCAAAGCCTCCACTTCCCTGCTGCAACGGCGGCTGCGCGTCGGCTACGGACGCGCCGCCCACCTCATCGACCTGATGGAGCGCGACGGCATTGTCGGCCCCGCCGATGGCCCCAAGCCGCGCGAGATTCTCAAACCTCCGGAGTGGCTGGAGGAGATGAGGAGCTAACGCCCCGCGGTCACGCGCCCGGCGGTGCGCTGCAATCACGCCCCCTGATTCCGGGCGCGGGCGCAACCTTGACGGCCGATTCTGGCTTACACTTTCTGCATGAAATCCCGTACCGAATATCTCACCTTCCACACCCGCCGCGAGCATGAGTATGTACACATCACGCCGCAGGTGGAAGACATTGTGCGCCGCAGCGGCATCCAGGATGGTCTGGCGCTGGTTTCGGCCATGCACATCACTGCCGGAGTTTACGTCAACGACAACGAGGAGGGATTGATCGAGGACATTGAACAATGGCTGGAAAAGCTCGCCCCCAGGAATCCGGCCTACAAGCACCACCAGACGGGTGAATCCAACGGCGACGCGCATCTGAAGTCCATGCTGGTCCACCACCAGGTGATTGTGCCCGTCACCGCCGGACGCCTGGACCTGGGACCGTGGCAAAGAGTGTTCTACGCGGAATTCGACGGCCGCAGGAACAAGCGGGTTCTGGTCAAGGTAATCGGCGAGTAATGGCGGATGACGAACGGCAGTACGACTCAGGTAACTTGACCCTGTTCTGGCCGAAAGTCATCATTCATCCACGGCTATCGCCACTTTGCTAAGTCATTGCCCGGCGCGTGAATTGGCTGGCTCCAGGGCGCGGCCAGGAGTTTGTGCGCCGCAGCGGAAGCATTACGCTTCAACATGGGTCGCAATGGATCTTGCACACAAGGATTCCAGTCTCGATCGAATGACGATTGCTGAGAGTTTTTTTGTTTCATGCGGGCATGGCTGAATTCTTGTTCCTGCAAGCATTCTTTCGACTGTGGACACGGCTCCAAGCCAGCGGCTGGCACTGGCGAAGTAGAAGGGGGATGGGATGAGCGCCTACAGCAGCCCTTTGTTCCTGAGTGAGGGAAAAGTACAAGGCAAGCCTCGCTGGGGATCGTTTGCAGTCAGTTACATGGTGCAGATACTCGCCCTGCTGGGGCTGTTCTTCTACACCATCGTCACTCCCAGGATCGAGCCCCCTGAGACCGACCACGTGCAATTGGTGGCGCCGGATCTGACTCCCTGGGAACAGGCTCCGCCACCCAAACCCGTGACGCGTCCGGTGGTCAGGATTGAGCCCAGCAAGGTCATTCTCCCTACTCCCAAGATTGAGACTCCGGTGGTACACGTTCTGCCACCGCAGCGGGTGCAGCGCATCACCGCGGTTGCCGAAATTGCCCAGCCCCAGGCCGCGGTTCCCGCGCCAAAGTTCGATTCCAAGGTGCTGACGGCACTGCCCGGCCCCAAGGCGACATCCAGGATCGTGGCGACCAACACGTTTGGGGGAAGCTCGGCCACTCCCACGCTGAGCAAACTTGCTCCCGGCAAGGTGCAGACCGGTGGCTTTGGCGATCCCAACGGAGTTCCAACCAACGCCAACCCCAGCCACCACCCGAACCTGGCCGCGGCAGGCTCGTTTGACCTTCCCCCGGGCGGCGGGTACGGCAATGGAAGCGGTGGCAGCAAAGGCGTCCGCGGAACCGTGGCCAGCGCGGGATTTGGAAACGGCGTTGCGGTGCAGGGCGGCGGTAGCGGCGGCAAGGGCCGGGTCCAGGCCAGTTCCGGTTTTGTCGCGGCAACCGTTGCGGCGCCCAACCCGGAAGACGCGCGCCGCCTCAAGGCCAGCACGCAGCAAGGCGCCACCGCACCGGTCACGATTCAAAGCAAGCCAACTCCCATCTACACCGCCGAAGCCCGGCAACTGCGGGTGGAAGGCGAAGTTTTGTTGAACGTGATTTTCACCGCGGACGGACAGATTCGCGTTCTGAGCGTGGTGCGCGGGCTGGGGCACGGGCTGGATGAAGCCGCCCAGCGCGCCGCTCGAGGCGTGCGCTTCAGCCCGGCCATGCGCGACGGTCATCCGGTAGACTCCAACGCAACCCTGCACATCATTTTTCAGTTGTCATAACGTGAGCTCGATCGAGGAATCCTTACCATGGAACGTCGTGTGAAATCCCTGCTACTCGGAATTGCGCTGGCGCTCAGCAGCAGCGCTTTCGCCGCGCAACCGCCCGCAGCTCCCGCTTTTTTCCCGGCCAGTGCCGCGTTTGATCGCCTGATCGATCACGTGGTCGCCCGCGAAGCCGCCAACATCAAGGCCCTGCGCACCTATTCTCCGTTGGTGGAAACCTACGTGCAGGAAATGCGCGCCGACAATGAACTAGGCCTGGTGCCCGTCGATGACCGGTACTACCTGACCCGCATCGTCTTCAAGAAGACCTTGGAAGGGCAGAACTTCCATCCCAAGCCTGGATTCCTCAGCCGCTCCTTGCACGGGGTCACTGGAAACACCCGGCCGGAATTCATCGTGGAAGGTTTTTCCTGGATGATGCTCATGGATATCCGGGGACTCGACAAGGAGCACTACAACTACGAGTACCAGGGCCGCGAATTCCTCGGCGACCTGCGCTGCGTCATCCTGGATATTTCTCCCAAGCCCCGCTACCGCGGCGAATCCCGCTTTGTAGGCCGCGTTTGGGTTGAGGATCGCGACTTCAACGTCGTCCGCTTCGACGGCACCTATTCCGCTTCCTCGAAGAACTCCGATCCATTTCTTCATTTCGACACCTGGCGTCTGAACATGCTTCCCGGCGTCTGGCTGCCCGCCTACGTTTATAGCCAAGGCCTGGACCAGGCGCACGCCAAGAGCCGGGTTGGCAATTACAAGGCGGTCACTCGCGTCTGGGGCTACAACGTTGGCAAGGGCCATGCCGAAGAGGAATTCACCGAGGTACTGGTCGATGACGCCAGCGCCGTCAAGGACAACAGCGACAAGATGCAGGATCTGGCCCCGGTGGCGGCCGAGCGTGCCTGGCAGCGCCAGGCGGAAGATAACGTCGTGGAGCGCCTGGAACGCGGCGGCTTGCTGGCCAGAACCGGCGAAGTCGATAAAGTGCTCAACACGGTCGTCAACAACCTGGAAATCACCAACAACCTTGACATCCAGCCCGAAGTCCGCTGCCGGGTTCTGCTGACTTCGCCTCTGGAGAGTTTCACCATGGGCCACACCATCTTCATCAGCCGCGGAATGCTCGACGTTCTGCCCGATGAAGCTTCCCTGGCCGCGGTGCTCTCCCACGAACTGGCGCACATCGTGCTGGGCCATTTCACGGATACCACCTTCGCGTTCAAGGATCGTTCCACGGTCTCCGACTCGCAACTGCTGCGCCGGATGCACTTCACCCGCACCCAGGCGCAGGAGCAGGCAGCCGACGCCAAGGCCGTCACCCTGCTGGAGAACTCACCCTATAAAGACAAGCTGGAGCAGTTTGGCCTGTTCCTGCGCCAGATTGAAGTGAGCCGGGTGGCGCTGCCTCATCTCATCCGCTCGGACATGGGTAACTCCCTTACCACCGGCGGCGGCGGCGACCTGCGCATGAAACAACTGGCCGACACGGCGCCCAAGCTTGAGCCACAGAAAGTTTCCCAGGTTACCGCGCTTCCCATGGGTGGCCGCATCAAGGTCGATCCGTTTGACAACCGCATTGAAATCAGCAAAGCCAAGCCTGTGCCTCTGCTGACGGCGCGTGAAAAGATGCCGCTGGAAGTGACTCCGCTCTTCCCGCACCTGGCGCGCCTGAACTCGGCGCCTGCAGCCGAAGCTCTGAAACCCGTGGTCGAGGCCGTGCCTCCAGCCCCGGCCGCCGACACCACCGACGCGGCCAGATAAGGCGTGCTGCAGAACCGGCAAAGGCCCGCTTCGGCGGGCCTTCTGCATGGCGCAAATCCGGGTCCGCCGCGCTTGGCTTCGCCCTAGTGGTCGAGGCGGGACGCCTCGTCGAACTTGGCAGCCACACCCAACTGCTGGCGCAGGAGGGACGCTATCACCACCTCTACACCCGCCAGCACGGCCTGGAGGAAAATCTCTTCCTCGCTCCCGGCGAAGGCGGCCGGCGCTAGGCGGCCCTGGCCGCATGCAGATTGTCTTACATCATGCCGCTCTCCTGTTAACGCAACGCCGCTCCTGCAGCCTTGAACAGGAGCGGCATTGCGGCATTCCAGCTCTGCCAATCGTGGAATCCAGGCGTGGTGATCCAGTCGAGTTTTATTCCGCGCTGGCTCACCTCGCGCACAAATCGTGCGTTAACCGCATACAGCGGGTCGCTCTTTCCGCACGATAAAAACCATTTCACGCTCTGAATCTCGCCCATCGAGGCGCGGTCCAGCAAAGTAAAGACGTCCTCGCTTTGCCGTGTGCCCGGGCGCACGCCGAAGATGGCCCAGGTATGCAATGTCTTTCCCAGGCGGCGCAGGCTTGCGGGACGGCGAGTGATATCGAGCGCGCCACTCATTGTCCCGGCAAAGCCGTAGAGCTCCGGGTGCTTGAGCGCGAGTTTGACGGCACCGTAGCCTCCCATGGAAATTCCGGCGATTCCGCGGTGCTCGCGGCCTAGGAGGACGGGGAATCTCGACTCAACATCGCGCGGCAAGTCGAAGATGATCGCGTCCTCCCAGCGGGCATGTCTGAGGTGCTTGGCATTTGTGTAGTACGAGCGACCCGCATCCGGCATTACAACGATGATGCGGGCGGTGGTGGCAAGTTGTATGACTTCGGAGCGCTGCTGAGTTTCGGCGGGGCCCCCACCTGAGCCGTGAAGCAGGTACAGGACGGGAAGCGGTTCCCCGGGTCGAACTTTTGGGACGATTGCGCGATAGCGAAGCAATCCTCCGATGCTCGGACTAGGAAAACAAACCTCAGTTATGCTAACCGCGTCAGTGGTTAAGACCTCCGAGGCGCCCGCCTCGCGGGTCGGCGCACGGCATGACGCGCAGAAGAAGAGAAGAATCAAACAGGCCCATCGCTTCATTGGCAAAGGATAGGGCACGCAGGAGCACATGGCAATTGGCGGTTGTGGAACTGGCACGAGCCGGACCGTCGCGTGGCCGGGTGCCCCACATCTGCACGAGTCAGCAGATGTGGGACTTCGCCGCCCCTCAGGGTTTGCTGGCAGCCACGCCCTTGGGATGCGCGGCCTGCTCCGCCAGTGCGCGGAACAGCGTCCCGGTGCGCGCCGCTTCTTGCGCCGCGCCGCTCTCCAGAATTACGAAATCCTCGCGGTCGGCGCGGTTCATACCGTTCTGATACTGTCCCTGCGATTTGTGCGCGGCAATCACCCAGTTCACGATCATCTGGTAGTCAAGCGCATCCTTGAATCCAAACTTCACCTTGCGATCCGTCGTGTAGACCTCCGGCAGCGTGTTGAATGGATGCTTCGCGCTCTCAAAGCCCGTCCATGATGGGCCCTGCGGGTCTGCGCTGCGCGCCGTCTGACAGCCCAGAACCACCGGCTTCGGCCCGGTCGCCTGCTGCGCGGCGGTCAGCGCCGTCAAGGCCGCCGCCTTGTGTCCACCATGGGTTGCCGGCGTGGGAAACAGGGTGAAGACAAAGTCGTAATTCCCTGCCGCCATGCGGCGCTCCACGGTGGCCAGCACCACCGCCTGATTCCAGTGCTCGCCCAGAACCTCGTCCACATCCTGGGTGTAACGCACGTCGCGCTCGTCCAGAAAGAAGTGGTTGGCAATCCCCAGGATGTGTCCCGCTTCCAGCAGCTCGCGCTTGCGAATTTCCGGCAGGGCCGCGCGTCCCACCGCCTCGTCGGTCAGCGCAAGTCCGTAATAGGACTCCGCCAGCAGTGAATACCGGTAGCCGCCCTCGCCGTTGGTGATCACCAATTGATCGACCACGCCGCCCAGGTTGTGGGTGATCTCATACACCGTGGCGGCAAAGCAGACTTCATCATCCGGATGCGCCACCACGATCAGCGCCCGCACCGGCGCGGCAGATGCAGGCGCCTTTACCTCGGGCGCCTGCGCCATCGCCCAGCCGCTCGCCAGCCAGAAAAAGATGCTGCAACGCACAACCGCCGTCCACCATTTCTTCATAACGCGCTCCGCCAGAAAGTGAGATGAATCGTGACTTTGAGTGTAGATGCAAGCCGCCCGCGAAGGAAGCACCGCGGCTCCGGTTTGGGGGCGTGGCGGGCAACGCTATATATTCGAGGCAATGCCCGCTCGCGCACAGTCCGGCCCGCCTGGCTCCGAGCCCGGACTGCTCCGCGGACTCACCCTGCTGCCCGCCACCGCGCTCAACATGGTGGACATGATCGGCGTGGGACCGTTCATCACCCTGCCCTTGATGGTGGCGCTGATGCACGGCCCGCAAGCCATCTACGGCTGGATTGCAGGCGCCGTGCTGGCGCTCTCCGACGGCCTGATCTGGGCCGAGTTGGGCGCTGCCATGCCCCGCGCCGGAGGGTCGTACGAGTACCTGAAGCAAATCTACGGCCCGCACCGCTTGGGCCGTCTGCTCTCGTTCCTCTTTGTCTTTCAGCTCATTTTCAGCGCGCCCGTCTCCATCGCCACGGGATGCATCGGTTTGGCCGGCTATGCTGCCTATGTCGCGCCAGCCCTGGCGGAAATCTTCTGGCGCGCGACCCTCACCTTCCCGCTGCTGGGCGCCGTCAGCCTGCCCATTGAAATCTCCGGCGCAACCCTTCTGGCGATGGCCGCCGCCGCCGGTGCCACTTTCCTTGTCTACCGCCGCATCGCGGGCGTGGGACGCATCTCCAGGTACCTATGGGTTGGCGTGCTGGCTACATTCGCGTTTGTCATCTATCTTGGGCTCTCGCATTTCCAGCGTGCCCTGGCGTTTCCGCCCGGCTGGCAGAGGCTGCCCGCTTCCGGATTTCGCCAGGCTTTTGCCGGGGCGCTGCTCATCGCCCTCTACGATTACTGGGGCTACTACAACATCTGCTTTCTCGGCGAAGAGGTCGTCGAGCCGCACAAAACCATTCCCCGCTCCATGCTGCTGTCCATTGCGGCCGTAGCCTGCCTCTATGTCGTGATGAACGTCAGCATCCTGGGGGTGATGCCCGCTGCCGAAATTGCCGCCATGGCCCACTCCACGGCGCAGAACTTCGTGGTCGCGCGCGCCGCCGAACTCGTTTACGGACGCTGGGCCGGCATCCTGGTGGCGCTGCTGGTCGTCTGGACGGCCTTCGCCTCTGTTTTCTCCTTGCTAGTGGGCTACTCGCGCATTCCTTTCGCGGCGGCGCGCGATGGAAATTTCTTCGCCGTCTTTCAGCGCCTTCACCCGAGCGGCCATTTTCCAACCGCCAGCGTCTTGTTTCTCGGCGGCCTCGCCTGCCTTTTCTGTGTCTTCCAACTGCGCGATCTGGTCAGCGCGCTGGTGGTCATCCGGATCCTCCTGCTGTTCCTTCTGCAGGCGGTGGGAGCCGTGCTCTGGCGCATCACCAATCCTGCCCAGCCCCGTCCTTTTCGCATGTGGCTCTATCCCCTGCCGGTGCTCATCACGGTGGCAGGCTTTACCTTGGTCCTGCTGGACAAACTTCCGCTCCTCGGTCGCGGGCTGCTATTTGCGGCCCTGGGCGTGGTGGCGTTTCTTCTGCTCTCCTTGCGCCATCGCCAGTGGCCATTCGCAACTCCCCCAGAGCGGACTTCAGCCCCGCGTTGACTGCCAATCAGCGCGCCTGGAGCGCCAACGAAAAAACAGGCGTCTTGTGCTCCAGTAAGAAAATCTCACTGGCACCGGGCAAGTGCAACGCGCTCCTCACGATGCTGAGTTTCGCGTTGCCTGCTTACTCGCAGGCCAGTTTGTCTACAAAGCTTTTTGAAAAAACCAAAGTGTCAAAACATGCCCACATCATTTTCCGGAACGGCGCACACACAACGCTCGCGTATTGTCGCTGTTGTCGGGCTGGGCCGAGGCGAAGACGCCCGGCGTCGGAGCGTAAAAGCTGAAAACGTCGAAATACCGAGCTGGCACCGAAACCTTTTCCTCCGTGGTACTCCAGTACACTCCAGTGGGGCGGATTCCACCCTTTACTTGCCAGCCATTCCGGTTTTGTGTGTGATCAACGATCACCGCCAGTTCGTCAGTGCTCGGCAAGCGCCAGTTCGAGTAGCCACCCAGCCGCAGGTCCGCGCAATAGTTGCTGGCCTGGTTCCAATCCACATCGCAGCCGTTGTCCCACTTGGCCCACATCAGGCCTGTCTGCGGGTCGGTCCAGGTGGGATTACCGGCCTGCACCTCGGTTTCGCTGCCTTTGCGCGGAAGACTTGTCTGGGCTTTGGCAATTGCTCCTGCCGGACATGGAACACCAGCACACGAGCACATGCTGCCTGCGCAAAGTGGCCCCTCCTCCTTCTTTGTGAGTTTGTGATATTGAGAATTAGATAGACCGATCTGTCGCCGGATTCTGGCTTGCATAGCCCGAAGATTGGCAGTATCTATCTTGTAGCACTCCGCGACTGCGTTCCAGACGTCCCCTGTCATCTTGTCAACCCAGAAGTATCCGATTAGGTTGCTGCCGTTCTCGATAATGCGTCCCCCGGTGACAGTAAAAGCATAATATCTGGGGAAATCTTCATCGAGGCCCCCTCAATACTTAACCTTCGCAAATGCCTTGTTTCTGTTCCCGCGGCAACCAATCGCTTGGCTTGGCCGAGCGATATGCTGTGAGGCCGATCGGCTGATTGAACCGTTTGCGACAGTAAGACCACGAATGTAAAGATGGAAATGCAAAGACTCTTCGTCATTACTTTCCTCCACTCAGCCGTGACTTACAGGCGACAACCGCGTGATATGGCCTGCGGGGTTTGGTCGCCATCATATAGCCGACATAGCCCGGCTTGCCAGTTCCATAACCACAGGATAGGCGCACCATCGCGGCCCGGTTCCAGCCGCCCATCGACCTCATGATTTCCGATCTTCTCATGCCCGTATTGGGTGGACGGGAACTGGCCCAGTTGCTGACCGCCGTGCGCCCGGCGCTGAACACCATTTTCATGTCCGGATACAGCGGCGGTGAGATCGTGCGCCACGGCGTTGCCGGGGAATCCATTACCTTCCTGCATTAGCGCTTGAGCCTGCGCACGCTGGCGCGCAAGTTGCGCGGCCTGCGCGGCTCCTCCTACTCCGCATCGTAGGCAATCTCGCTCAGCACGTCTTCCGGTGCAACCGATACCTCGAGCCAACCTTCCTGCGGCAGCGCGTCCAGCGGCAGGCGGTCCCGGTAGAGAACGAAGCGCAAGTGGAACCTGAATCCCTCCTGGGCGCCCAGCAGCGCCATCGGCAACTTCACCTCCAGAATTCTTCCCAGCGCAACGGCCACGCCGCGGGGCTGGCTCGCGCTGGCGATCGCGGCTTCCTTGCTCTCCTTGCGCAGCTTCCAGCCAACCAGCTTTCCCTCGGAAACGGCAGCCTCCAGGGACAGATCCGCCACCTCCTGATCGCCGTCACGCAGCCCCACGTGCAATGTCAACGTCGAATCCTCTCTGGGTAGCTGGGCGGCAAAATCCAGACGGGCAAAGAGATTCTTCTCATCGATGCCGGCGTAAATACTCTCCAGCGCAAACGTCTTGCCGTGCATGCTTCCGCCACGCCGGTCGCTGGACAACATGGCCGCGCCCATCCAGTCGAAGTAGCTTCTCACCTCGCCGTCGATTGCCGGCCGCACATAGGCGGTCTGGGGCACAAACCGCGAGCGCAGCAACACCCCTGAAATCGGCCGCGCCAGGGAATCGGGTGGAATTCCCCCCAGCGCCGTGTACACGTTGGAGAGATGCTTGCGGTAGAGTTCGTCAAAGTCGCGATCGTTCGCCGAGTGGTGTTCAGGACCGTACCACCAGTTCCAGTCGCTGCCTTCGGCAATCAGGATTTCCTCATAGGCCAGCTTGCGCTGATCCTCCCGCACGCGATTGGCATTGCCGTCATAGAATTCGCGCGCCTGGCTCAGGTAGTCCCACGCCTTGTTGTCTTCCGGCGACCCGATCCAGACGTTGAAATTGGCATCGATCCAGGAACCGGGAACCACGCTGCTCAGCTTGCCCATCCGCACCGGGTCCTGCCGCGCAATGGCCTCTGAGATCGTGATTGCCTCGATCTGCGCGTCCCCCTCCAGGCGGGTGTAGAAATTGCGCAGAAAGTCGCGCCCGTTGTGCTCGTAGCCCTCCCACGCATTTTCTCCATCCAGGATAATCGACAGCACCGCGTCGCGCCCGGATTCCAGGACTGGAGCGGCGGCCCGTTTGACGCTGTTCAGCAGATGTCCGGCCGCCTCGGCGGAGTCCATCCGGGCATAGACAAAACCCAGCAGGTCGCTGATGCGGTGGTCGCGGAAGACCAGGTTCATCGCCTGCCCGTCGCGCTCCCAGCGGTGGACGTTGTAAAGCGTTTCGGCGCTCTCCCGGTTCAGAAACCCGTCGCCGTCGCGCCTCATCTCCTGGCGCAAGCTGCGTCCCAGTACGCCCTCATCGGTCGCCATCCACTGCACCCCGAGTTGGGACGCAATGGCCAGCACTTCGTCGGAAATCGAGCCCTCGCTCGGCCACATTCCCACCGGCCGCACCCCGAAAACGCGCTGATGCGAATCCAGCGCCCGCCGGATCTGCTCCTCGGCGTCCTCGGGACGGCGAAAGCGCTCGGTCGGCAGCGGCAGTCCGGCAACCGACTCCCGCCCCGCATCGGTGTCGCAAACCAGGGGAAGGATCGGGTGGTAGTACGGCGTCGCCGAAAGCTCCACCGAGCCCCGCTCCGAGGCCTCGCGATAGGCCGGCAGCACGCTCTTCAGAATCTCGCGCTGCTTGCTCATGATGAAGCGCTGGTCGTCCTCGCTGTACCCTTCCTTCTTTTCGACCAGCCCCTTAACTGCCGGGTCCTCCAGGTAAAATTCGTCAAACCAGGCCAGTTGCGAGAGCACCTGCAGGTCGCGGTAGTCGCGCTCGGTAAAGTTGACGGCGGCGTGGGCCGGGGTCGGTCCCACCGCCCGCACCTGCTCCCACAGTTGCCGGTAGCGGGGATAGCGTGCAATCATGCGTTCCCCATTTGCCTGAAAGAAGTACGTCAGCGCAAAGTGCTTCTCATCCAGGGTCAGTTCCCCGGCTGGCTTGGCGGCAACATCCCAGAATGGATCCTTGAAAATTCCGGAATTGTAATCCTCAATCTGCGCCACGAGCGAGGGAACAAGATTGAAATTCTGATGAACCTGGGGAAACTCCTCCAGCAGTTTCACCATCCCGTAGTAATCCTTGAGCGCGTGCAGACGAACCCACGGCAGACGGTATTCACCGTTCGCCAGATCCTTGTAGAACGGCTGGTGCATGTGCCACAGAAGCAGAAGTCGAAGTTTGCCTTGCGCCATGGGGTGTAGAAATCCGGAGATCTTTGCTGAGGAACGTGTTTAGGATAGCAGCCCCAAGGCGTTGCGGCCATGCTAGACTCACGAAAGAACCAGAGTCTCGACAAAGGTGCCGGACCCGATCGCGCCGTGAAGATTTTTTCGCGCTACATTCTTACCGAGGTTGTGCAGCACGCCGCCATTGGCGTCGCTCTTTTTACCTTCGTCATCTTCATGCGCGACCTCGGACGCCTGCTGGAGATCGTTGTCCGTGACAGCGCCCCGTTGCCCAGCGTTGCCGAACTTTTCCTCCTTACCCTGCCCGTCGCCTGCACCATCACCATCCCCATGGGCCTGCTCGTCGGAATCCTCATCGGCCTCAGCCGCCTGGCCGCCGACAGCGAGGTCACGGCCATGCGCGCCAGCGGCCTGGGCGCCTGGATGTTCGTCCGCATCATCGCCGTCTTCGCCGTTGCCACCTGGCTGCTTGCCCTCGCCAACAGCATCTGGCTCGCTCCCATGTCTTCGGCCGCGCTGGCGAGGCTGGAGCTCAAGCTGCGCAGCTCCCAGGCTTCTTTTGAGATTCAGCCCCGCGTCTTTTATGAAGACTTCAAGGACATCGTGCTCTACGTGGAGGATGTGCGCGCCGGCTCCAATGCCTCGCAGTGGCGCGGCGTCTTTCTAGCCGATGTCACCGACCCGGCAGCGCCCAAAATCACCATGGCGCGCAGCGGCATCATAACGTCGGAGAGATCTGACTCGATTCACATGCACTTGAACCAGGGCTCGCAGCAGGAGATCCTGCCCCAGAACCCGGACCAGTACGAGATCTCCACGTTCGCCCACACCGACCTGCCCATTGCGCTCCCGCCGCCGGATGAGAACAAGGCAGACCTGGCCCCGGTCGCCGAGATGAGCACGGCTCAGCTCTGGTTTCACGGCCACCATCCTGAGACCGATCTCGGCGCTCCGCGCAACCCGCAGGACACCCCCGCCGCCCGCGCCCGCTGGTACCTCGTCGAATTCCACCGCCGCATTGCCTTGCCCACCTCCTGCCTCGTCCTTGCCATGGTCGGCATTCCCCTTGGCCTGTCCTCGAAAAAAGGCGGCAAGAGCATGGGATTCGTGCTCACCATTGCGCTCGTCTTTCTCTACTACTTCATCTCCCTGACCGGCATCTCGCTGGGGCGCAGCGGCCGTATTCCGCCCCTGGCAGGTGTCTGGGGAGCCAATCTCATGTTCCTGATCGCCGGACTCGTCCTGCTCTACCGCGTCGAGCGCAACGTCATCGACCTGGGATCGCTGCGCACCGCCTGGAACGCCGTTCGCCGCTGGGCTTCGGGAAATCACTCCGCGCTCGAACCCTCCGCCGCGCCCCGCCGCAGCCGCCCCGCGGCCGTCATCCCGGAACGGCGCTTCAACCTCGGCTATCCGCTCCTGCTCGACGACATGATTCTGCGCGACTTCGCCTTGTATCTCGGCATGATCCTGGTCTCCTTCATCCTGCTTACCCTGGTCTTTACCTTCTTTGAACTGCTCGGCGACATTGTGCGCAATCACATTCCCATGATCATGGTCGGCAAGTACCTGCTGAACGTAACTCCGTCCATGATCTACATCATGACCCCGCTCAGCGTCCTGCTGGCCGTCCTCACCACCTTCGGGCTGCTGGAGAAGAGCAACGAAATTACCGCGATGAAGGCCACCGGAACCAGCATCTACCGCGTCATTTTTCCAGTCCTCGTCATCGCCGCCGCCATCAGCGCCAGCCTGTTCTTCTTCGACCAGTTCTACATCCCGGCCGCCAACCAGCGCCAGGAGACCCTGCGCAATCAGATCAAGGGCAAGCCCGCCCAGACCTATCTCCGTCCCGACCGCAAGTGGATCCTGGGTGAGCACGACACGATTTACTATTACGAATTTTTCGATCCCGACCAGAACACTTTTGTGAACATTACCGCCTTCCAGTTTGACCCTGAAACGTTCGAACTGGTCAGCCGCGTCCACGCCTCGCGCGCCCACTGGTCCGAGAACCTGCAGAAGTGGATCTTCGAGCAGGGATGGGCGCGAACCTTCCGCGGCTCGGCCATCCAGAGCTACCATCCCTTCGACGCCGATACTTTTCCAGCTCTCATCGAGCCGCCTTCTTACTTCAAGAAGGAGGTGCACCAGAGTTCGGAGATGAACTACAGCGAACTGCGCGCCTACATCGCCGACCTGCAGCAGAGCGGCTTTGACGTGGTGCGCCTGCGGGTGCAATTGCAGAAGAAATTCGCTTACCCCCTCATCACCCTCATCATGGCCATCCTCGCCATTCCCTTTTCGCTCTCCCCCGGACGCAAGGGCGCGCTCACCGGCATCGCCGTCGCCGTAGGCGTCGCCATCGTTTACTTCGTGGCCGCCGGCCTGTTTGAAGCCATGGGCAACGCCAGCCAGTTGCCAGCCTCCATGGCAGCCTGGGCGCCCGATCTCATCTTCGGCCTGCTCGGCGGATACCTCCTGCTCAAGGTTCCAACCTAGCCCGGCGGCCTATTCTTGAGAGTGTCATCGACGGGTGTCCCTATCCTCCCGCAGTTTGCGAATTTGGGGCTGTTGCCGACCCGCCTTAGCTCTGAACCTTGAAACCTCTCCGCCCTGAAACCGCCCGCGCCCCACCGGCCTGCAACCGCCGCTGCTACAATCGCATCTATATCGCACTTCATATCAGGCAGGTAACTGTCCTTGCAATTTTCCAAGTTCCGGCCCTTGCTCCCTTACATGAAGAAGCACTGGAAGGGTTTCCTGGCCGGCTCCATCGCCGTCGTCTGCACCAACGGAATCATGGTTCAGGGTCCGCGCATCATCCAGCGCATTTTTGACGACCTGAATCTCGGCGTCACCCACTCCAAGCTGCTCACCTGGTGCTGGCTCCTGGTCGCCGTCGCCGCCGGCAAGGGAATCTTCCAGTTTCTCACCCGCTGGATTCTCATCGGAATCTCGCGCGACATCGAGTTCGACCTGCGCAACGATCTCTTCCGCCATCTCGAAGCCCTCGACTCCGGCTTCTATCAGCGCACCCGCACCGGCGACATCATGGCCCGCGCCACCAATGACCTCAATGCCGTGCGCATGTTGCTCGGCCCCGCCATCATGTACTCGGCCAACACCCTGGTGTTCACCATCGCCGCGCTCTTCTTCATGCTGCGTGTCAGTCCCCGGCTCACCCTCTGGGCCTTCCTGCCGCTGCCGGTCGCCAGCATCCTGGTGCAGTACTTCGGCGCCCGCATCCACGAGCGCTTCGAGCGCATCCAGGCCAAGTTCAGTGACATCAGCGCCCGCGCCCAGGAAAACTTTTCCGGCGCCCGGCTCATCCGCGCCTACACCCAGGAAGCCTCCGAAATCGCCCTGTTCGAAACCGAAAATAAAGCCTACATCAACCGCGCCATGCCCCTGGCCCGCCTCATGGGAATGCTCTGGCCCACCCTCGAGATGTTGCTCGGCTTTGCCATGGTCATCGTCCTCTGGATCGGCGGGCAGGAGGTCCTCCAGGGCCGGATCACCGCGGGCAAGTTTGTCGAATTCAACATGTACATGATGATGCTCATGTGGCCGGTCATCGCCCTGGGATGGGTCATCAACATCTTCCAGCGCGGCACCGCATCGATGGGGCGCATCGACGAAATCCTGCGCCAGAAGCCCACCATCTACGATGATCCAGCCCTCATCACCGTCGCGCCCACAACCGAAATCCGCGGCGAAATCGAGTTCCGCAATCTCACCTTCGCCTACGGCCATCAAGCCAAGCTCAGCGAATCCAGCTCCGGCGTCACCGCCCTGTCCTCCGCGGTCGAAACCGGCGTCAACGTCCTGCACAATGTCAGCCTCAGGATTCCGGCCGGCAGCAGCCTCGCCATCGTCGGTCCCACCGGCTCCGGCAAGTCCACCCTGGTCTCGCTGATTCCGCGCATCAATGATGCCAATCCCGGATCGATTCTCATCGACGGGCGTCCCATCCGCGACTATCCCCTGGAAACCCTACGCAGCCAGATCGGGTTTGTCCCCCAGGAAACTTTCCTCTTCAGCGCAACCATTCGCGCCAACATCGCCTTCGGCGTCGAGAATGCAACCAAGGAGCAGGTGCGGGGCGCCGCCGCCATCGCCAGCATCGCGCCGGATATCGAGGGCTTTCCCGAGAAATACGAAACCATGGTTGGTGAGCGCGGACTTACCCTGTCCGGCGGCCAGAAGCAGCGCACGGCCATTGCCCGCGCCGTCATTCGCGAACCCCGTATCCTCGTGCTTGACGACGCCCTCGCCAATGTCGATACCCACACCGAGGACCAGATCCTCAACGGTCTGCGCCAGGTGATGCAGGGACGCACCACCATCTTCATCTCACACCGCGTGTCCACCGTGCGCAATGCCGACCGCATCGCCGTGCTTCACCAGGGGCGGATCGTGGAATACGGCACCCACGACGAACTCATCGCCCGCAACGGCTACTACACCAGCCTGCACGACAAGCAATTGTTGGAAGAGGAATTGGAGACCGCTTAGCGCACCAGCAGCACTTCGCGAATGTTCTCCTTGCCGAGAAAGAACTTGATCGAACGGAAATCGCGGAACAGGTTTTCCACGTGACGGTTCTGGAAGACGCGCTGCAATTGAAACTCGGGTCCGCGCTGCAATTCCAGCGTCTCTTCGTTCTGGATGTGGTAGCGGTAGTACGGCGCTTCCGCGCCGGCGGAGCGGGTGTGGAAGAAGGCCAGCAGCGCTCCCTGCGGCTTGGTGATGCGGTGAATGCGTTCCACCACCGGCTTCACCAGCGGCTCCGGCAGGTAATCGCAAACGTCCCACATCAGCACCGCGTCAAACGACTCCGCTTCGTACTGCAGTTCCTCGGCCAGGAAGCGTTCCACGGCCTCCGCTGCGCTGCCTTCCTCGCCTCCGGCAAACGCCGGCCGCCTTTCATTGGCCGCCTTCAGCACATCTTCGTTGTACGCTTTGTGACCCAATCCGGTAATGAATAGAATGTTGCTGCTCGAGGTCGCGCCCAGGTCCAGAACCTTCTGTCCGTCCGGACGCAGAATGTACCGCGTGAACTGGTTGAATCCCGTCGAGCGGCGCGCGATCCGTGCCGCGGCGGCGGCGGACTCAAACGGTGGCTCTGTGCTGCCGCCGAATAGATTGCGGAAAAAATCCAATGGGGACCTGACCAGGGATGGCAATTGTGGACCGGCGCACCCGGGTGTGCCGGTCCTCATGTTCTCACTCTACTTCTTTTCCGTCGTGGCCGCTGCGCTGCCACCCGTCGCGCTCGCCACCGGCGCGGCCGCCACCGGAGCTGCGGCCCGCACCGGTTCCGGTTTGGGTTCAGCCTTGTGGATATCGATGGCGCCCTTGAAGAACGCTCCATCCTCAATTACGATACGCTGCGTATTAATATCGCCATTCAGCAGCGCCGACTTCTTCAGTTCAACCTTTTCCACTCCATTCACGTTGCCGTCCACCTTGCCGTGGATCACCACGTCTTTGGCAAACACGTTGGCGCGAACCCGGCCGTTTGGTCCAATCACCAGGTTGTGGTTGTGGAGATCGATATTGCCCTCGACTTCGCCGTCAAGGTAGAGATCTTCGCTTCCGGACAATTCGCCCTTGATAATGACAGACTTCCCAATATGAGCAACATCAACGGCGCGGTACGTATCCATTCTTGGCGTCTCCACGGTGCGGGGTTGGTTGGAGGAAGGTGCCGGAACCACCGGCGCCGTCGGCTGCGGGTTCTGGTTCGGGCTCGGGTTCGGAGTTGACGGCTTTTCGTCTTCTCGGCGCGCTTTCCACATCGGAACTCTCCCGTTCATAGTGCAGTTGCACTGGCCGCCGGCACTCCGGCAGCCTGTTCTGTGATCCCCAAAAAGCAGAGTCATCAGCTACTTGACTATAGCGAACCATGATCCCAGCGGCAAATCCCGGACGACCGGTTCTACTTCGATTTTACGCCCATCCCTTGCAGTCACACTTCATCTTGCGCACCGGGGTGCAGAAGTCCCGATTTTGGCCACAAAACCGCTCTCGCTGGAATGATTCTGTCCATCTGCAATAGAGACCATCCGTCTGCGTCTGATAACCTTATGGCCAGCGGAATTCCCATGCCAGCGACCCCCAATCCGGTGCTTCGCCGCTGCCTGCCGTTGCGCGCCCTGGCGGTGCTCTGGCTTCTTTTAGCCGCGCTCGCCTCGCCAGGCGGTGTCCGCGCCCAGCAAACCGCGCCCGTGGAGTTGGTGCGCCTGGCCCTGCAGAACCAGGTGAAGGATGACTCGAACCTTCATCTCTTCACCTGGAAGGAGCTCCGGCCGCGCGGACACGGCACCCAGGTCGAGCAACTCGTCAGCACTCCCAGCGGAACCATCAGCCGGGTCGTGCTCATTGATGGCAAACCGCTCAACTCCGCCCAGCAAAGCGAGGAGAATGAGCGCATCCGGAAGATGACCGAGCCCGCCCAGTTGCGCCGCAAGCTGAAGGAGCAGAAAGAGGACGACGAGCGCACTCGCAAGCTGCTCGGCACCATTCCCGACGCCTTCGACTTTCAAACTATCGGCTCGGTTTCCGCGCCCAACGGCCACAAACTCACCCGCATCAAGTTCAGCGCCCGTCCCGGCTTCAATCCGCCTAACCATGAAGCCATCGTGTTCACCGCCATGCAAGGCGAAGTGGTGGTAGACGAAACCGCCCGCCGTCTGGCAAAAATCGACGGCACGCTGTTCAAGGACGTCACCTTCGGCTGGGGAATACTCGCCCGGCTCTATGCCGGTGGCCGCTTCCTGGTCGAGCAGAGCGAGGTGACGCCCTCGCATTGGGAGACCACCCGGATGATCCTGCGCTTCGACGGCAAGGCGCTGCTGATCAAACCCATCCACATCGATGACAATGAGACTTCCTGGGACTTCCATCCCGTGCCGCCCATGTCCGTCGAGCAGGCCCGCGACTTCCTCAGCCACGCCAGCCCGCCGGCGGAGCCAGCCCCCGCCGCTAGTTCCTGATGGTCTCCTTGCGCACCGTAAGCCGTTCGATCAGCTCTTCCTTGATCTGGTAGCCGCGCCCCGCCGCGTCGCTCACCGCAATGGTACCCTGGGCGGAAACCCGGACCTCCGGCTCGATGATGTCTTCCTGCCAATAGCGCGCCGAAGCCGAAATGTCCCCGGGCAGTGAAAATCCAACCAGGGTAGAAAGCGCCAGGTTGTGCGAGCGTCCAATCCCGCTCTCCAGCATGCCCCCGCACCACACCGGAGTCTCGGCCGCCAGGGCCACGTCATGGACCCGGATCGCCTCCGTGAATCCGCCCACCCGTCCCAGCTTCACGTTCAGAATCCGGCAAGCCTTCCACTCAATCGCCGCCATGGCGTGACGCGCGTTCAGAATCGATTCATCCAGGCAAAGACTGGTCGCCAACTCATGCTGCAACAGCGCGTGCAGATAGATTTCGTCGCTCCACAGCGGTTGCTCCAGCATCAGCAGCCGGAACTGGTCAAACTGTTTCAGATGCTCCACATGCTCCAGGGTGTAGGCGCTGTTGGCGTCACATGAGAGCAGAATCCCCGGCCACTGGGCACGAATCTTCGCCAGCACCTCCACGTCCCATCCTGGCTTCACCTTCACCTTGATGCGCTGATACCCCGCCGCAACCTCCACGGCGATTTTCTCCAGCAGCCGCTCGTGCGAATCCTGGATTCCGATCGAAACTCCCGCCGCCAGCTCCCTGCGCCCGCCGCCCACCAGCTTCCACAAGGGAACCTGCTTCGCCTGCGCCTCGGCGTCCCAAACCGCGTTCTCCAGCGCCGCCTTGGCCATGCGATGTCCGCGCACCCTGGGCATGCGCACTGCTGCCTCGCGCCCACTTTCCAATTCCCTGCCCGCAAAGGCCGGCGCCAGGTACTCATGCAGTACGTACCACGCCGTATCCGTCGATTCCTCGCTATAAAACGGATGCTCACCCGCCGTACACTCACCCCAGCCGTTGACGCCCTCGCAGTGCACCGTCACCAGCACGATGCGGCGCCCGGTGGTGCGCCCGAAGCTGGTCTCAAAAGCCGCCACCAGCGGCATCTGTATCTCGCGCAATGTAACCGCTTCGATTCTCATTCTGCGTGCACCGTATCAGAGCCTCGCCCAGCACGCAACCCGCCTCGGCATCACGCCCCCGGTAAGATTTTTCCAGCTCCGCTCGCGGCAGCCGTTGCTTAGGCGTCGCTCTTCCGCACCACCATCAATGTCTGGTCATCAAAGCGCGGCGCGCTGCCCAGAAACAACTCCAGGTCACGCACGCAGTCCGAGAGAATTTCGACCGGAGTTGGCCCCGTGCTTCTCATCACCGCCGCCCCAATCCGCTCATAGCCATAATCTTCCTCACCAGCCGAAGCCTCTGAGACGCCATCGCTGAACAGAACCAGCGAACTTCCCGACTCGATCTCAACCACCGATGTCGTGAACTTCTGCTCACTGAACAATCCGATCGGCAACCCGTGCGATTCCACGCAATCCACGCTGTCTTTCGTCACCACCAGCGCCGGCAGGTGTCCAGCGCTGCACAACTCCAGCGCGCCTCCCGCCATCGCCCGCCCGCAGATCAGGGTTGCAAACTGTGTCGGCAGGGTGTTGCCCGTGAAGATGCGATTTGCCCGTTCCATCAATTCCGCAAGCGGCAATCCCAGGGGAATCAGCGCACGGAAGATCGCATTCAGATTTGCCATCAGCATGGAAGCGGCAACGCCTTTCCCTGCCACGTCGCCGACCATAAAATACAACTGCTCCCCCGGACCCATGATCAGGTCGCAATAATCTCCGCTCACCACTCCCAGTGGCCGGTAGTGATACGCGACGCGCCAGCCATCACAGCGGAAATCACGCTTGGGCAGCAGCCGCGTTTGAATTTGCGCCGCCAGCTCAAGGTCCTTCTGCAACGCATCTTGTTCCTTGGGGCCCAGGTGGTCGAGACAGAATCGTACCAGCGGATTTGCCAGCAACTGCTCGTCTTCCACGGCTTCGTGACACATCTCGCAGATTCCGTACGCACCGCTGGCAAGCCTGTCCAACGCCGCGTCCACCTCGTGCAGCAGTTGTACAATCTGTGGTCCCGCCGTTGCCGCAGCCTCCGCCAGCGTCCGCCGCCGATATTCCAATTGGTTGCGCAGCGCAGTGTGCAGGGCATCGGGCATCGGCGCAAGATTCGGAAGTGGATTCTTGGCTGCCATACGTCCTCCAACCCGTTCAGATGTCCGGCCGCGAGACGCGGACTCGGAAATTCCCCTCTCTTGCGAGGGGCCGTGCGCCTCACCGGTCGCGCGGCCGGTTCAGGCTAAAATAGGAATACCACCCGGGAAACGCTTTTGAAACTGGAAATCCTGCAAGCCGGCGAACCCGTACTCAGGCAGCTCGCACGCCCTCTGCGCGCCGAGGAGATTCACAGCCCCGAACTCGAGCAAACCATCGCCGACATGCTGGAAACTCTCCGCCTGGCTCCCGGCGTCGGCCTGGCCGCGCCCCAAATCGGACTGGGCATCCAGCTTGCCATCATCGAAGACCGCGAGCAGTACCACGCCTCCTGGACCGGGCCGCAGTTACTGGCGCGCCAGAGGGTTCCCGTGCCCTT